>JYMV01052462.1_pt1 | contig 23199 bp, 8 predicted proteins | sample 338911 | NCBI WGS metagenome assembly JYMV01 (sample SAMN03354496, study PRJNA234377) | hydrothermal vent metagenome | biome: Deep sea; feature: Hydrothermal plumes at the Eastern Lau Spreading Center, Western Pacific Ocean; material: Seawater | place: Tonga | collected 2009 | depth 2000 m m
TTTCCCAATACTCTTCCCGATCAAACTCATCGATCCCGTTCTCCGATCCGAAGAGACTGTCCCCTGTAGTGCAATCCTGGTCCTCCTCTGCATTTCGGAGTGGCAGGAGTAAACGATCCATTTCCACCGGTCGAAGGAGTTCTTCCAGCAGAATCAATGCTAGAGAATAAACCATACACCGAGGTGCATCTTTACGGCCACCTGACCGCCACTCGGGCGGCATGAAACTCCTCCCACAACCCTCTCCGTAATCGATGAGTACCCACTGGTCAGCATCGGCATTGACCATGATGTTTCCCGGATGCAAATCTGTACAGTGGACTCCCCATCGATCAGACAATTGGTGGACCTGAGAACTAAACTGGAAGGCCTTTTTTGCCAGGCTTCTAGGTTCGTGGAAAATGTCATCCGCCCAGCGCTGCCCGAGTGTGTTCCCATGTATCGCAAAAAAGACAAAGAAACCGGGATGTTGAGGATCTGGTGTCTGTGGACGTGCGAGATTCTCAGAATTGAGATTCTGGGCTTTCCCTATCCTCACTCCTTCTTGAAGCCAATCAGTTTTTGTCACATCGTTTGAATGTACGATCTTGACCACGAGACTTTCTTCTTTCCGGGGCACGACCGTATACACGGAACCCGATCTTCCCCTCGCAAGAAACAGATCTTCAGAAGCGTAGCCAAGCTCCTCGAAAGGGCCCGATCCATCAAAGAGATGCCTGAGAAAGAACTCACCCACCGCTTCCCATTCGAGTCGATCGTAATCATCCTTCCAAGACGTAGGAACTTCAAGGATCGCTGAGATCGACTGTTCTTGGAGCCAGTTGATAAACTCCTGACGCCCGAGTGGCACCTCATCGACATCTTGAAACTGGCTTCTCAACACAGCGCTGACTGCTGCGATACCTCGAGGTTCATTGGGATTAGCCAAGATTGATGGCAGCCATATCGGACGTGGGCCATGTAACGAAAATCCAAACTCATCCAAAGACCGATCGCTTTGATTAAATATTTCCAACTGTGCCAAAAGTCTCTTACAAACGACTTCCAGATCTCCTTCATCTTGTGGACTAGAAAACTCTTCTTCACGCTTGATCCTCAGGTACCTGACACCCGACAGAAATTGCTCAGTGAATTCCCACGTATCTATGCTTGACCTTTGTAACTCCCTGAGCCCCTTTAGAATTTCATCCAGTTCAGAGTTAGATTCCTCGTCGCTATTTTTACAAAAATAGATCGTATGTGGACGATTCTCGGAATCGACGGCATCGACAGAGGTGAGTTTCCCTTCTGGCGGTTCACCAAGTGGACTCTCCTCTGTTTTAAACTCAAGGATGTATCCATCTTCGTTGATCACCCAGAAAGAAGCGGCAGTTGGGGTTACAGGTAATCCCGTGAAGTCATCAAGTACATCCTTCACCTTGATTTCATGAGTCTTCCAACCTTGGACACTGGTGGTCCCTAGCCAGCGCATAAAGAAGGCATCCAGATTACTACACTGCTCTGCAGATAAGTCTTCTCTATCGATGGATAGTGGCTCTATCGATTCGTCGGCCCGCAGAGCAGCCCAGGGGTGACGCCGTTCCAGCCAGAAATAGGAAGTCAGCAGGGCGGCAAACAGATCACGCGGCAATAAGTTTTTCCGCTTCTCCGCAAGAAAAACATTTGGCTCATTATTATCGAGTAAGTAATGAGGCAAGTACTCAGCATTTCCTTCGAATTCACCACCTCTCCCCGCCACTTCTTCGAGGGGCAATGCACTCCCCACATCGATAAGCACTGGTTTACCATCTGAGATAAGTACATTGTTCGGCGTAATATCTCGGATCGCCCAGCTCAGTTCCCCCAAGTTGACCAAACCACGTAACAAGTTCCTTGTACAATCGAACCAGACTGAATAATCCAAATGCGTAGTATCTTCCAGATCGGAACGCCAGAATTTCCTGACGATGAACTTTTTTCCGGTTTCAATATTGCGAGATATCCTCGCTTCCATATCGGGAAGCAGAAGCCCGCTGACTTCACCGCTATCTGAAACCTGACGGAGACCCTCTATTCGGTCATTCTCCTTCTGGAGCTCAACAGTTGCAGAGTCATCATCTACAGCGAACTTCAAGACGACATCTCTTGTCAAACTCTCGTCCCTGGCATAGGCGATTCGAAAATGGGGCGAGTGGCTGGACTCCGGGAACCCGGTTATTCGATAGCGATTCTCAATTAGCATGCCGAGGTCGAGATCTCCTATCCGATGTGTCGGAGTAGGACGACCAAGAATTATCTCAAGCGCACTCAGGGAATCAACTGCCGTGGCCCTTTGATCAGGATTTACCAAACACAACTTTTGCAGCCACCCCTGAAGCCCCGGATATTCTGCATCCAGGGCCTGAGGAAAGTCAGGAATCCACTCTCCACGCATTCGCAGTTCTTCATCTGGGAGATCCCTCCCAGATAGAATGTACGAACACAGGAGACCAAAAGAAAAGCAATCCGACGCAGCTTTCCGCAGCAGTTCAGGCTCATTGAAAGCCTCCGGAGCCCACCACTTCATATCGGAGTACTGCTGTACTCCCACGGTAACCCTGCTAGGACCCGGACTGAATCCCAGTTCAAAATCGGTCAGGTACGGCGACCCATCTTCAGACCGGACCCATACACTCTTGGAATTGATGTTCCGGTGAACAATTCCTGCATCGTGAATTTTGACCAAGGCTTCAAGCAACTCCCTCACCACCGTCAACCGTTCTTGAACTCCTCGAATTGCATCTTGGTTGACCCATTCTATGATTCTCTGATCCCCCTCCTTAAAATTGAACAGGTGCCAGATAATATCTAGGGTGGGGTCTTCTTCTTCGACATCAAAGACCACGATGCTTTTATGACTTAAATTATGGTCGTCCTTGGCAGTTCGGAGCTGTTCAAGACAACTATCGGCATTCTTACGGTTCAGATCTGTAGAGTTGTAGGCTTTGTGTTTTCTGAACCTGAAGCGACGTGTGCCGTCCTTGGATAGCCACCCCTCATTCCAGAATTCGGTTTTCTTTTCGGTGCTAACTACGAAATCTTGCCTGCTTGGTGGGAGTTCCGGATTATCTTGTACTGGTGCAATCTCAGCGTCCACAAATTTCTTGATGATCTCGAGATCGGTGGGACCAGGAGCAACTTCATTGCTAACAATTTCAGTCAGGACACGATCCAGTTTTTTGACCTGTTTTTTCTTGATCTCTTGCCCCGGGGCAAACGTTGGGCGCACGCTTTTATGTGTTAAAGCGACATACCCCTCAAATCTAACATATTGAAATGATACTTCGTCAACTCCACTCCTCTTGCACCACTTTTGAAACTTCCCCTTCAGGGATTTGGTCCAGTTTTCAAGTACATCACGTTTGCATTTTTCATTGTGCCCCCCACTCACCCAGCCATTCTCCTGGATGAATGGTGCAAAATGATTTGCAAGATCAATCAGGTAAACTTTTTTACCGAAGATGAGAACATCAATTTCTGGCCTAACTGGTTTTCCATTCTTGAACTCAAGAGTCGTATAGACATTTGTACAAACCAAACAATGACTAGGCAGCCGCCGAATAATCTCCTCGATCGGCTTCACTTCATTCTCTTTCGGATCTCCTCTTGCGTAATGAATCGCACTCAATTGGGCTCCTCCTGCTTGCACTCTTCCAGCGCTCTCTCTAACCAACGGTTTTCCAGGCGAAGCCAACGGATGCCGGATGGATCCACGAGCCACAGGCGATCCTGGTGACGGAAGTGGAGCCTCTGCTCCTGTCGAGTTTCTCTGAGAACGGTTCCTGCAAGTGTCAATTGGGCACCATTTTCGGCATCGGCAGTAGCCACGACCTCTCCCTGTGAACTGTCGAACCGGATATGATCTCCTGGGCGCCAACTCCAGTCCGATGCGTTTTCTGGATTCAGTTCGGTCTCAACACGATAACCGAAATCCCTGTCAAATTTCTGGTGGTGTCGATAAGAACTCTGGAGCCAGGGTCCACTCAAATTTTGCACGTCATCCCAGGAAAACCTGCCGTTTGCGAAAATCTGGTCAGTTTCACTATCTCCGTACGCCTCGACAATTCCAAGACGCTGGTCGGAGTAGCGCAAACCACCATCGAGGCGTGTCATCCCGCCCCCAGACCAACGGGCAAGAACCGTCCATATCTCGCCATCTATATCGAACCACTCAAGGGACTTGGGTTCCAAGCGGTGAAAACCATCTTCTGGATCTCTCAGATAGAGGTCGTCAGTCCCATATGAATCCGCAAGTAGCCACTTTGCATCCGGTTCCAAACCCAGCTTTGGATCTGAGAATAACCGTCCATATGGATGGCCACTTCCATTGTCAACTACCGGGATCTCTTCCAGGAGTACTTCGTTGATACTGAACAGTTGTCCCTCATTAATAATTGCATCGGAAACTTCATCCCAGGGGAAACCCATCTTCGACCAGGATTCCCTCGGTTCGATATCTCGACCGGAGAGATCACGAGTCTGCAACTTGGTCTTCCCATCGACGGACGGGCCCAAGATGCTGAGTTTGACGATCCCGGGTTTTCCTCCAACTGAATCCGCCCTCTCCACGATCCACTTGCGATCCTGCAGTGCCGGCTGATCCACGACCAACAGTTCATCTCCCGTAAATCGATGCCAGGTGCCCTGACCTGATTTCAAGTGAAGTTCTGTTGCTGTTGAGTCCATCTCATAACTTCGGAAAGGGCCTTCCAGTTTGCCGTCATATGGGCCCAGTCTTGGACCCAACCCCGGGTTCATCGGATGCGATTCCCAGAATCGGTCGGTCAGCCTCAGGATCCTGTCACCCAGTCTTGCGATCGCATCGATCCGGTCCCAGGGCAGAGGGAACACCCGAACTTCATCCTGCTCAAGTCGCTTGTGGACAGCGCCATTACTGTCGATTCTCCAGGCCTCGGGACTTTCCCTTCCACGAACAATCTTGAGCCAGGGCTTCTCGCTGATGACTTCTTCGGGGACATCTTTGGTAGGAGTGGGTTTCCCTCCTGAATCGATCCACACGCCATTTCGCCGGAGACGTACGTACCAATTCCCGCCCGCCCGGTGATCCAGCACCCGATCGAATCTGGAAAAATTCGATGGACCGGCAGGAACTAGCCAGGAGCCTTTTTCGAGATCTCGCTCGAAGGTTCCTCCGTCAGTGGCGACTCGCATCTTCCCGGCGATGATGGCGAGATCGCGAGTTCGATCGTGGCGGAAAGTCGCTCGCCCTCCATCCTCATCGAGAGTTCCTCTCCAGCCGCTCTTCCAGATCACGGTCGTGGCAGAACTGTTCTTTTCGACCTCAAAGGGGAAAGAAGATACTGCTTCTATACCGGTGACCATATTCTGCGGATTCTTTTCGAATTTTGCCCCCACAAGGCTGCCGTCTTCCCTGAGCACGAAAACATCTTTGCCTTGCAGGAGAGATAGCGTGTATGACTTGGATTGCGGTCCTCCCCAAAGACTACTATCGATGCAAGGTTTAATGACCGCTTCAGTAGGAGGTTGGTCGGCAACAGGCTCAACTATCCATGGCTTGGTGTTCTCCTCGAGATAGAACCTTGATTTGCCACCCTCACTGATCTCGAGCAGGTTTCCTGATCGAACAGGACGAAGAGATCGTGGAGCGTCGAAATTGAAACGTCCAGCGTTGATCTCGAGGGGCACCCTTTTCCCTCCTGCAGTGTCTAACTGAAAATGCACTATTCCGTCTGTCGCCTGCCAACTGAACGGATGTTGCTTCCCAGCTTTTCTCTCAACTTCAGCACGTTCCATCTGCCACTCTTCGCGAGTCGCCTCACTCCAACTTCCCCCAGAGTCATGCTTGAAAATACCTCCAGTATTCCCGAGTTTGGCGAGCAGTTGTTTTGGTGTCTCCAGAAACTCGATGTCATCCGGAGTTCGTTTCTGCGACTGGTTCATCGCCGAAGGTTCCAGCACCAGTGAGAGCCGCGGGGCGGCACTTCCCTCGACAACTAGACCCGCTTCCGTCTCGAGGAACAGACGCGATTCATCGGTTGCCAGATCCACGACTCGATGCAGGGAGATCAACCCATCCCGCATGGCTCCGGGAACATCGACCCAACGATCCGAAGAACCCCAGCAAATGGAATAAATACTCTTCCCCTCCTCGACGTGAATCCCGAGACCGCTATTACCCGCTTTTTGGTGTGGAACAGGCCACTCAGGAACTTGCAGTGGATGTCCGATCCCCCATCGAAGGTGGGTGCCCTGCATCGTCCCGCCACGGGAATGCCACGCGATGGATGTCCCGATACCAGCCATCGTCTGGCGCATCCTCATTCCAGAGAGAACGAGTTCTTTAAAATTGCCGAGTTTTGGATCAAAGGTAAGTTCCACCCCCTTTGCCCCTGCTAAGATGCCCGGAGACTTCGGCACGATCTGGTCTCCGACCGCAGAAAAACTAAGGCTGGGCCTCGCACCGACCGATCGGGTCCTGATCTCCAAAATCCCGAAGGGGCCCCAGCCCGACTCCCGGTTCCATTCCTCATCGTCGGGATTCCACTTGAGCACAGAACCATCGTCGAGGAGGCTCCAAGCGGCTCCACCTTCCCACTCGATCGCCTCCAGATCTCCACTACCTGGCGGAAGATCGGGCAGGCACTCCAATTTCCACGGGTCGTTGAGCCTCCTGCGAAACATCAGGTCCCCCGCCGCTCCAATCAGCCAACCTTCGCCTTCGGCAGCATGAAACTTATGAGGTGCATCGATCGAATAGGCCCCACGCCTGATGGGGGACCGTCTGGAACCAGCACCCCCGGCACCGGGGATTTCTAGATGGTAGGAATTTCCTTCTCGTACGAAGGTCGGTTCCGGTTTTCCTGACCTGGGAATCCTGTCTGGTGGCTGCAAAGGGACAGTCGGTCGCCTTAAACTGAGTTGTCGCTTTCGCAGAGGATCGATGGTCCAGGTGTACTGGTCTCCCACATGCAAACGAAGATCTGGAGGAACCACCTCTACGTGATCAGCGACCTCGTGGAGGAAGTGCAAACCGCGGAGTTCGGCAGGGCGCTGGCCTCCCGCTGCTAAATTCACCCGAGCTTCGACTCGTGCGAGGAGCTTGTCCCCTTTCGAAGAGAACTCCACTTCCCTGTGGGAAATCTGTTCGGGATCGAGTCGGTAGTAGCGCTGCCCACCCGCCACCACACGGACGGGATCCTGTGCAGCAGCGAGTTGAAATGTACCTTCTGTGGAGAAGAGAGCGGGAACAGCAAGACGGGAGTTGGCAGGGAGGTACCACCCCAGGTCCGATCCTCGTGCGACATCGAACTTGAGGGGAAAGCGGTCACCGCTCTCAGGGCACCACCACAGCACTGAAGCGCACAGAACGTAGGCCCCGTTCTGGGCCGGGAGCAGATCATCCGGGTGGTCGAAGGCGGGCTGGCCGTGACCTTCGGGTGATACCTCCAACTTCTTCCCGCGCGCCCAGTTCTCGCGGCGAACCTCGAAGCGATTCTGGATATAGGACCACTCCCATCTTCCCGTCTGCGGCAAGCGTGGTGGTCCGAACTCAAACTTTTGGACCCGCTGCTGAGCCACTGGAGGCCGGGTGAAATTTGGGGGGGATGCACGCCAACGACCGTCAGCCATCTGGACAACAATTTCGCCCCCTGCTGTCCCCAGAGCCCGCGGCTGTTCCTTCTCATATTCGTTACTGAGAAGGTCGATAGTCCACTCTCTGTCCCCCGATCCCGAGCACTCGAATCGATTCCCAACGGGACCTGGAAGAGCCGAAAGTGGGTCGCCGACCATCTCATCGGCGCTAGAATCGCGCACCCAGGACCTGGCTCCGGGCCGCCAACGCCAAATTGTAGAAGCATTACGAAATTGCACCTGTAAAGAACGGTTTTCAGTCACCCACACCTTTTCGACAGAGTGGAATGCTGTCGAGGACACACTATTCAGCGGAAGTCTTTGCAATCCAGCGGGTCGCTGCAGTTGAAATCCGCGTTCATACCTACCACGCCACGGCTGCCAACGCTCATCCCAGACCACCTCTCCTGGAATGAGAACCCCCGGCCGAATCAGGAAGGAAAAGAACTTGATTCCTGCACGAGACTGAAACCAGCGATCTCGAAGTTCTTGCTCTTCTTTACCCAGCGGACCTACAAGAAGCAGACAAATTTCTCTGTCTTTTCCTGCTGGTCCCTTCCTGCGGAGCATTAGATTCTCAAGTTCCTGATCCAAAACATCCAGAAATCCAGCCGAACGAATCGCAAACTGGCCTCTGTCATCTTTCGAAATTGTCACTTTATCTCTGTATCGAAGCCAGATGCTTGAAGAGGATGCATCGACCCCTGGTTCAAATCGAACCTCCTCAAGGTTCCTCCCCCTTGAGCGGGACCTCAGCCTTACATTGGTCCATCTTGCGCGTGGAGTGGCAAGGCTGCGGTAAGCTAGATTCTCCGCATCAGTAACGATTTCCAGATCCTTGGTGCGCCAGATCCCCCTCGGGTCGAATCTCGGCTCGGGCTCTTTGGCGAGGATGAGATCGATCTGACCAGGTTGATCAATTGACTCGCTTCGCACCTCTTCACCCGCACGGAAATAAAGATCGTGCTGACCAGGGCCGAGGAAATCCCCGTTAACAAATAAGTACTGATCAAGCCGGTCACCTCTGAGGCTCAGAACGCGATCCGCACCCGTCGCACGTTGCACCAAGAGGTGAGTTCCATCTGAGCCACCACCACCGATCTTGTAGACCTCTGACGGAACTCTTCTCCCCAACAAACCTGGATTAAACAATAAAGAGACGGGCCTGGAATTGTTTCGAGAACGATGCAAGAGCAACTGAGCAGGATTCCGATCGCCAAAAGCGTGAAGTCGCATCCCCTTGGCATACTCCACTGACCACAAATGCTTCGATGAATCTCTGTCGAGAACCGAAATCGGCTTGTAGATTCTGATGGAAGACTTCCCTGACCGAGAACTACGGATCTCACCTGCCCGATTTATCCAGGTCAGTATGCCCTGGGCGCTCTCTTGGAGCGGCCCGCAGTTCGCCCCCAGCAACGTGTCTCCCGGATCAGACAACGTGTCTCCCGGATCAGAACTGAGTCTCACTTCAAGTCGACCACCTCCCACCGAGCCGGTGACCGCCAGCAGATTTCCACGTCGATCCGAATCCAACTGCTTGATCTGTCTCAGACCTTGAAGATCCAGCGAGTCAGGCGCAGAGGCGCTGGTCCCTTTCTCCACGTCATAGGATACGACGGCGCCTCTCACACCGTCGGAAGCGGGCCCCGCGATCCAGATCTCGCTGCCAGTGGCACCGGACGCACTCTGTTCGATCCTGGTAGGCCACTCCAATTGTTGAGGATTCCAACAGATTCGCACTTTTCCTGGACCCGGGGTCAGACCCGGGGTCAGGTGCCAGGGCCTGCCCTGGTGGATTCCTGCCGCGCCGTGCTGCTTGCCAGAGTTCGTGATCCCTCTGACACCGAGACTGTTCCACCCTCTGCCAGTCCGGAATTCCAGTGCGCCACCGCTCCTCTCCACCAGCACCACTCTTCCAGAAGAGTGTAACTTTTCCACACCCGACAAGACCGAAGTCGCACCCAGTACCCGCGCATCGTGCGACAGGAGATCTCCTTTTTCCGTGAGCAAGTAGACCTTGTCAGGGTCCGCAGGATCAGGGAGAGCCTGAATGATCAGGTTCTTCTCTCTCTGCAGTGAACGCGGAGAGAGAACATCACTCCACATCCCACCCTTCGAACGAAGACGAGCACTGCCGTCGGTCAAGAGAACGGCGAGACGCCCCGATCCTGCATCGGCATCTTTCACTTTCGTTTGCGACTCCCGCTCTTCCCGATTCGCCACGATGTAAACCGTGGCATCGTCGAATACAGCAGCTTCATTCCGACTGAGTCTCCACAACGCATCGATCGAGGAGACTGGGATCACATCCTTCAAACCGCCGGCGATTTTCGATAGATCAAGATGGGTGAGTTGATTTCCCAAATCGAGCAGGAAACCGCCATCGTGCTCGATCACACGACGGGGCACCGACTCTCTGGAAGCAGAGCGGTTCCCGAAGACCAGGTCCGACCCTTCTCTAACAGTTCTCCAGGGACCGTCTTCCTGGGCTCCGACCAAGCCAAAGCCCGGAACCCTGCCCACCCAGGAAAAAGAAAGATCACTGAGAGGCGAATACACCTGTCCGGGTGCGATTCGGTAAACTTCGTCCTCGGACCAGATGGTCGCGACAGTGGAACTACCCCTCTCTGGGCTGTCGATCCACCTCCGTATCTTTCCACGAGATTCAACCTGTTCGATCACTCTTCTAGCTATCGAATCCCACCGAAGAAGAGATCCATCGTCTCGTCCTAGCCACGCCCCACGGTTGTCGGAACGATACCACTCGACCGGGAGCCTCCCTGTATACTCTCCCACACCCCCCGCTATCACCGTCTGAGTATCCATCGGATCGATGAAATGAAGAGAGTCGTCTTCTCCCCTCACGAGAAACGATCCGGGCTGATTCCCCTTCCGGATCTCCGCAATCTTCACCTTGCCGGGAATCTCAAGCGGGGTGAAATCCATTCCGACAAATGCATTTCCATTTTTGTCTCGAACAACGATTCGAAATCCGGATGAACAGATGTCGATGAGATCTTCTGGTGCGTCTGCAACCTCGCTCCCACTGCTACGAGACGAGTACCTGAACAACTTCCCATCATCAGAGACGATAAATACTGCACCTCCGATCACCGCGAGATCCACGTAACTCTCGATTTCAGGTCCTTCGGGATTGGGATGTGGAATATCAATGAATCGGCCGTTCTTGAGCGAGGGAGAATAATTTCTCACCTCTCTCTGGCGGTTCAGAACGATGACCTTCTCCCCAAGCAATGCCACTCGATCGACGCCAGGTAACTGCTCGAGATTGGGTTTCCCGGCAGCCAGCGGAGGTGAAATTGAATAGAGGACTTTGCTGGTACGAGAATGAATCAACAGTGACTTGCCGATTCGCCCGACCTTTCTCCAGTCGAGTTCTCCGGAATGCGGATGGAAACGCCGGTACCGGCGCTCCTGCGGCCGATACGTGAGTAGGCCCAGATCGTCAGCGATCAAAAGGGTCTCCCTATCGAGCGGCTCGACCAGGGATATCGGGGGGCTAATCCGGTTCTTCGAATCAAAGGGTACACCCCGCCTTCTTTCCCCCCCCTTCAACATGACCGTGCCGAAATTTCCATCGGCTGTGCCGAAGCCGAAACCGTCGATCCCTCGAAATATCGTTGAATCCTCGATGGTCTTTATTGGACCTGCTGATAGGCCTCCTGCCCGGGAAGTTCCAAATTGATAGAGCCATCCATTGCCATTGTTGCTCTGGCTCAGCGCCAGGAGACTGCGGTCGGAGATCCGCTCTACCGAACTGAAGCGTATGTCGGAACCGAGAGGGCGTCGGATGCCGCTGGCCAGACTATAGGAATCAATGGGAGAAGTGGGACCATGAAAGAGCACTAGCTGTTCGTCGTCGAGGCCGATGATCCTCTGAGGCTTGGCACTACCGAAAGCACCTGGACTTCCACCGTTTGGCCAGAACGGAACAGTCTGGCGATCGGCGCGCCCCTCGCCGCTCTGTACTGCGGAGCGGATGCTGCCGTCATCGATCACGAGATAGTCCCGCTTCGACGATCGGCGAGCAGCACTGATGGTTCTATCCGGTGGAAGCAGATACTGCATCGGAGATGGGGCAAGAAATCTATTTTCGAGGGAATAACTGAACCCTCTCCCATCCTCATGAACCAGCAGCACCTCGTCGCCATTTGATTTCTTCAATGCATCCATCCAGGGCGTAGATGGCTCGGATAGAACCTGGTCCGACCAGATTCTCAGGAGAGACTCATCATCAAATGCGATCGACGCGATGTTTCTCCCCTCGGTCTGATGCAATTCGATCTGATCAAAGGCCAGGTCAAGACGCTGGACGAGAAGCTGGAGTTTCTTTGTAGTTGGATCGATCACCGCACCTAATAGACGACGCTCACGGAAAACACCTGGCTCGCTGACAGCCAATCCGGTGCGATCTTCATCGGCCGGAGAAAAGAGTACTGCCCCGCCCTGCTTTTTCGGGGCAATCAGTGTTCCATCAGAGAGGATACAGGGGCGACATCCTGACTCCGAAGGAAGGAGTAACTCAGAAACATGAAGACTGCGCCACCTGCGACCATCGCGGATATATCGCCCAACATGATGGTCCTTTTGCACCCACCAGATGTCGCCATCGATGCCATGCTGGCCGATCCATTCCACTTCCTCTGTACCGAACGCGGGGAAACTCGTCCCGCCGATGACGACCTTGTCATCTGCAGGTCTGGCGAGGTTCACGATCCGCAGCAAGGACCCCTTATCAGTTAGAAGGAGCAACTCTCCACCTGAGTGGACCAACTTCAGGGGGATACCGAAACCCTCCATCACTTTTCGACGGCTACGCTGTAGGCTCCTGTCACCGACATGAAATTTCCAAAGGCCTCCTCGATTCGAACCTGATCTGCGCGTCAGTAGCAGGCCCTCGCCATCGTCTCCGATCGCGAAGTCCTCGACTGTTTCATCGGCTTCTAAAGCAGGAAACAGTTCGAGCGGACTCAACTTCCTGTCTTTGCGATCGTAGAGAGCCCAACCCAATGGATGCTCAAGCAGCATCAATAGCTGGTCTCCCATGCTAGCGACCTGATCGATCTTGCTCGAATCGATTCCGGTGACTGATCCGCCGCCGATGAGCGACTTCCATACCCCCTCGCCATTTCTCAGCGACACCGCCTTCGTCTGATCGGCTAGCACAGCGACAGCCCCATGATCTGGGACGCTGACGTCAGTCAGGTGGTCGGAAGGTAGTTGTTCATCCGTGGAAACTCGATCGTGGTTGCGGATTCGAAAGGTCCTCGTGTCGACCTCGAGCAGCCCCGTAGATCTCATAGCCCCATAGATCCTGTGGCTCTGTAGCTCAGCCGCCGAGTCCTCGATCATATCTTCGCGGTAATTCACTCCATATCTCAGATCTCGAAGTTGAGGTACTAGGCTCGATTCCTGAAATGTCCGCTCATCCATCAGCCAGACCACACCGAACCCAACGATAAAGAGTACGATCCAGGTCAGAGGAGCGGTGAGCACACTTCGATCTCGAGCCAGCAGCAGTTGTTTTCGCCCAGATGCCTTCGCACCTTTTTTTCCCACTGCCGAAAAACGAGCAAGTACTCTCCCTTTGGCTGAACTTGGCCGCCGCCTAGCCGCTGATCCAGTCCGGGATCTCGTATCTTTCGATGGAGTGGGTCGCCTGCCGGATGCAGGTTGAATTGACACTGGGGTCGAAGAGGATGGAGGTTGAGTTGTCTCTGGAGTCGATTGAACTGTCTCAGGAGTCGAAGGGGATGGATCTGGACTGAGTAGTTCGCTTACTTTTGTGAAAACCTTCTTGGTAGTTACTCCCAAAGCTAATTTGAGATACCGAGGAATAAGACTGATTATTGATTTCCGCAACGGACTTGTTGCACCAAACCCTGCGATTTTTTTGTAGTTCTTTCGATACTTTTCGTTTTGATACTTTCCCCAGCGTTGTTTTTCTGATTTGTCCAATTGTTCTAGGCGTCTACTGGAACCGCGACCGCTGGCTTGACCTTTTCGGTGGCCTTTCGCTTTCTCGTTAGAATGCTCCGGTTGCGGGTTGTGGCGATTCTTACGTCTTTCTCGCCTGCGATGACTGCCACGCCGACTCATTTGGCCCCCTTGGAAACCTCGTGGCCTTGGGGAAGATCGGTCATGGCCAGCTGCCACATCGACTTCAATCGAGTCGGGTAGTCTGCGAGTTGGCCTGCAGTATTCTCATCGGGTTGGGTGGAGAGGTCAGTGAGTTCCACATCTGGGTTCAATGCTTGAAGCATATCTTCTATGCACCGAAAATAGATCCATGCTGCAAGTTCCCGGAGCGGATCGGATGGCTCATTATCGTCGACTCTATCGACAACCATGTAGATTTCCAATATCGAGTGGCACCAGGTGAGAAGGCGCTGATCGAAGAGATGAAGTGCGAAGAGTACCGCACTCAGTCTCACAATGGGATCCGGCTTGGGATCGCTTTTTAGAAAGGTATCCCGCAAAACGAAATACCAGGTCTCGATATCAAAACTTTCGGAAGAGGTTTCACTCTCGACGATGCATCGAACCAAATGCAGGTGATTCTCGATAACTTCTCTGTCGTAGCTTTCCAATTTCTCCTGGAATCGATTCTCTGGCTTCGAGATCGCCTCGATGTGACGTTGCCAGATCTTGAAAATCTCGAAATGCCGCGACAGTTCGTTCGACCATTCGCCCCCACCGTCTAGACGATCGCAGGCAAGTAGAGCTGATGAGAACCACCGGCATTCTCGGTCGATGGCTCCATCATCCTTGTCGGACCCACTTCGCGGCGGATACTTTGCCCCTCCCCGTGACGCTCCACTGGATAAGTCCTTTTGTTGATCCGGTTTCCCTCTGCTCTCCTCACTTTCCCCCTCAAGTTCCAATTTGAGTACAACCTCAGGCTCACGAATCCTCGCCAATCTTGACAGTGCAAGCCGGGCTTCGAGGTAATTCGGAACGCGTTTCATATTTTCCGGCGATCGGAATGCCCGGGTCATCGCCATCATCAGACTCACATCCAGGACGTCCCCTAGACGAGGTGTGAAAAGAAATGCAGGAGGTCGGAAGACTCCAAAGAAACCAGCGCGGTCCCTTGTGAACCTACCAGCAAGATTCACGAGGCTCATACTTTTAGATGGATAACACCTTATCCAGATTTTCACGAATCCGGTCAGGAGAACTCCAGCGAGACCAAATCTCAATGCTAGGGAGAACACTCCCACGGAGAGGATCAGAATGTAATGGTGGTCGGCCCTCTCGTGAAGATCGGCACCCCATTGACCCATAACAACCCAACGAAGGAAAATGGCCGCCGCGATCAGGAAAAACAAGGATTGAAAGAATGCGGAAGAGCGGTACCTCCACAGCGATTTTCCTCTTATTTTTCCGAGGGTTAGCGTGCGCCAAGGAGCCGGGAACGTGAAGCAAATAAAGAGGACGATTGCGCTTTGATAAGGCCAACCGTGAAGCAAATCAGTGTCGATGATCTCAATAACAGAGTAGATCCATTCAAGCATCGAGGCACAAATCCCGAGCGCTCTTCATCACACCCTTGAACTCCCTAGACCTCTCAGCGAACACATCTGTTGTCTCCTGGAAAATCTCTACCTTTCTGGTGATAGAGAGCCGCAACTCCCGGATTGCCTTTTCCCAGTGTTCCCTGTACTCGCTGCTTTTTAATTTCAAGGCCACCAAACTATCTTCAATTGCTTGAGTTTTTTTAATCGAAGCCTGCATCTCTGTAATGGAATTGCGGACTTCCCCACCCAAGGCTTTCACATCCAGAGTCCTGGGGAGGATATCCAGCTTCTCGACGCTATCCTGGGCATTTCGGAGTTCAGAGGAGTTGTGCTGGTGAAGTTGTTTCCTCTCACCAGAGATCGACACCAAGAGATTCATTGCTCGCTCAAGGGCAGCCTGCGATGATTCGAGGACTTCACTGAGCAATCTATTCAGTTCCTGAGATTCCGACTCTCTTTTTTCAGACCCTTCCTGCGCAGCGGATCTCCATTCATCAAGAACTGCAAAGGAGACGTCAGTGGCTGCCTCTGACAGGGCGATTTGCCCCTCCAATTCTGTAATGAGAGCCTCAACAGAACTGGGTTGAGCCGGGATGTGATTCATTACACTCCCCTTTTGAACAAGGCCACTAGTCGTTGCAGCAGATTGCGATCATCGAGTTTTTTTGCAGCGGAGATGAGGAGATGTTTCATCATCTCAAACTTCTTCAGCCTTTTCTCCGTTGCGCCCTCCTGGAGCTTCTCAACCTCCGACATCAAGGTTTTACACGAAGATCTAACACTAGCAATTTCACTCTTTAGCCTGGTCAGTTCACCCTTTTGCCTGGTCAGTTCATCCTTTTGCTTGGCCTGCGACTTCAACTCTGCGCCCAACTGTCGTTTTGTGTTTTCCAGTTGCTCCTTCTCGCTTGAGAGTGCCTGGGATTTCTTCCTTGCTTCACCAAGTTGATGCGCAAGATGTTGTTTATTCAGATCTTCGATTTCGGCTTCGAGTCGCTTGTTGGTAATGATGAGTTTCTCGATCTCGGCTTTGGTGTCTTCCAGAGTCCGCTTCGTATCTAGAAGTTGACTCTTTTTCTGCTCAAGAGCCCACCGTTCTCTTTGTCTCTTCGCCAACTCCTTGGCGAGGACCTCCTCCTCGCGCACGACCTTATTGGCTTCTTCCGATATCTTCCGGATCTCCGCTCGCACCCGAGAATCCGCCTCTTCCATCTGCTTCAGACAGGCTTGTGCTTCCTGCTGATCTCTCTGGAAAGCTGCTTTCTTATTCTCGACTTCTTTGTTTTGTTCGTCTCTTTTAGATTTTGCCTTTTCGAGAGCTTCTCCTGAGCGTGCGATCATCTCGGTGCAGAGTTCAAGGGCTTCCTTGAGGTTATTTGCAGCAACGTCGAGACGCTTCCCAGCGTCCTTGACCTCTTTCCGTCGATTCTCTGACTCAGTAACGGTTGAGGTTGCTGTCTCGCAAGTGGCCAAGATGTCATCCACGACACGAGTTGCCCACTTTCGTGACTCGTCGAGCGTATGCTTGTGATGTTTCCCGACTTCTAGGGCAAATGGATCCCAACCTTTTTTAAGGTGTTCATTGGCGAGTGTTTCAATCTTGGAATCGTGATTCTCTACATCCTTGAGTAGTCCGATGGCCCGTTCGAGCACCGCCTTGACAGTGGCGGCTCTCTCATCCACCAACTGGAATGCCTTTGCCAGACGATCCTCTAACTCCTCGTGAGCATTCTCGACGAGATTGACTGCCGCCTCTCCTCTCACGGCCACCACGTTGATAGCACTTTTATTGAGGGCTTCGTCGGGAGACCGTTCGAGGATATCCGGCTGGAAAGATGTCACGATCGCCTGGATGACCTCTCTGGCATCGTCAAACTTCTCGTCATCGAGAACCCATGCGTTGGGATTCCTTTCGGAGTCCGCCTCAAGGAGAATCAACTTCCCCTTCGCGACATCTAGGTTTGCGGTTATCTTCTCCAGATGTTCTTTTACGACCTCTTGGGGGAACCGCTCCAGGTTGGGGCGGAAACGAACATCTTGCTCAAGGAAAATCTGATGCCCTTGCTCAGCGAAGTGCGTAGGCAACTCGAAGATCCTAGCCCAGGGGACTAACGCTTCTTCATCATGCTCGGCGATTTGCTCCTCATGGAAGATGTGCCAGGTCCGACCTTTCATCCCCTGTGCTCTCGATTTTTCCTTCAGCGCCTGGTATCTAAATTCCCTCTGACCTGCCTGGGCATGATCCAAGATCCGGATCACTCCAGCGGGGAGGACTTCATCTTCCGGCTCTTGCTGAAACAGGTAGATTCGACCGTCGAGACGCCTTCCGGTCCCAACATCGTCCCGTACCAAACGCAGCGGGATTTGTATCTTTTCATTGAAACCATCGGTACTGAGCTTTTTCACCTGTGCAGGTCGAATCTCGATTCGCTCACGCCGGACCTGCGCTTTCTGGACTTGATAGATGACCCCACCTTGGCCTGGAGAGTCCCAAATTACCCAGGAATCATCATCGGCCAGGGCATCCGGAGCAGCGGACACAAGTGATTTGAACGCCCACTGCGAAAATCCCCTCCAAGGGTGATCATACAACCAAGGGTACCAGACTCGATTGTCCTCGAACGCCTGATGAAATTTGCGAAACGGAAGGTTTTCAGGAAGGTCCGGGGAACTGTCGTCGAATGCCCCCTTTCCACCCTGTTCAAGCAGGTAGCCCGTTCGCATGCCCCCATCTTCTTCACTTGCCTCTAAGAGAATCTCATCGATCAGCCACTCAGGACGGTCCAGCAATCCCTCGAGACACCTCTCTAATTCCATCGGGTCGTAATTTGGCTCCGGGAGCAAAAGGAGTTGGTCGGGAATAAAATTCGAATGGGAGGAGGACCACTTTGGTTCCTGCTCCAGCCAGACCCGCCCGAAAAGTCTCCCGTAGTCTTTCGGCTTTGAAATTCCTTCACCCTCGATGTACCCGGACCAGATGACATTTGGATGATCCTTATCAACATGAACCTGGAAGGAGGCGAGTTGATCTCTCTTCTTCGCATCCAGGAGTCTATCCAGCAAACCAGAGGCTTTTGGGAGCTGGTGTGCTATCCATAACTGATTACCGGTGTTCATCGAACGGCCTCCTGTAGCAAGCCGATGTCTCGAAAGATCAAGTTCACGACAGCTGAGGCGATTTCTACTGGATTGGAACTGTAGGATCCCGTTCCCACTCTGACGCCTTCGTCATCAACGGTGATCGGGATCTCAAGTCCGTCTTGTTCATCAGCGAAACCAGGAGCCACATCTCCTACCCTCAGGAAGATGGTCGCAACACACGATGCGGGCACCAGAGACTGTTGTTGGGGATGGACTCGCAGCAAGCACCTCGTGATTCTGAATAGCATCTGATCGATGCTCCCGCCTGCATTTGAACCGTGTATCCGGGTATGGGTATCAGAGCGAGTAGCATCAACTCCTGCTCCGGAGTGATTCCGGCGATAGAATAGGTCCAGGTTCCATCCCCTCTGTTGGCTGAGAAGTCCTAACCGGATGGCAACGATACATAGTGAGGCACGGATGATGCTGATCAATCCGCCAGGGATCCCATCCCGAACAAGAAACCAGTTCCTCTTCTCATCCAATTCAACTTTGAGAAGGAAGTGAGGTTGTCGACTACGAGGCTTCCTACGACTGGAGTAGATTCTCTCAAGGCTATTTGTCGCCACTCGAAAACGAAAATATTCCGGGCACTCTTTGGCATACAGCCTCTCGATCGAGAGAAGATGGCTCGGCGATGACGGCATTTTACCGACACCAATCTCTTTGAAAATACCCGTCTCGTATGGCTCCGTTTTTTCAGAATCCTCTCCGTATTGTTTCGTGATGTACGGAAATGTATCCGCACCCAGTTCTCTGATTTCGCGTAGCACCCTCTCCAACGCCCACTCATCAAAACCTAGAGATCCCCCTGGGCGAAGTGGTAACGGCGGTGACTCAGCCGAGATCGAGGCAGTTTCGGATACGCCAATTTCGATTCCTTCGATTCTAAATAACCGCTCAAGATAGATGCGTGGGTCCCGATTCTGCCATGACCCTAACGCCCTGAAACAGGCCCCTGCCCATTCTTCCCCAGCTTCCCGATGTGCGATCTCGCCAAGTTTTCCCAATGACCCGGGAAGAGCATCGAGGTCCTCAGTAACGAGGTGCTCTACCTCTTGTGAACAACTGAGATACGCCTCTTCTGCAATGCGTTGCCAAGGAATATTGCCGAACTTTCTCCTGAGCCAGAATCTGTGGTAACCACTGTCACTGCTGGATGATGAAGAGTGTGGGCAATCTTGCTGATCTGTCTTATTTCCTTTTAGCGAAGACAACAGAAAGCAGTCCACGAGCACAGAAACGGGGAGAAAGCGATGCCGAGACCTCCAGTGAATTGATTCCTTGATGAACGCATCCCAGCCAGTCAACTTCTCGAAATCGAGTGAGCCTTGGCGTTTCGTCAGACAGCTAGGTTTCTTCGGGGACATATTTTTTTTCACTCCGGGCCAGCATGCACGCTCGATTGGATTCCATGGATTTCATGTTCGATGGATTCACGCTGTTGATGGCTGTCTGCAGTCCAAAGAAACGCCTTTTGCAGGTGTTCCCACTTTGGCGTCAAGTTACCAGTTTCGAGAAGGTTTTGAGCAAGTCCTACCGTGAGCAACCTCGGGAAAGTCCGGTCTGAATACTTCATCGGCAAGTCCCTGAGTTTGTAAAATGCGAGTCGGAATTTCTCAGCGTTTCCTCTCGCCCAAAGATCTTGCTCTAGAATTTTTCTAAGCAGGTAATGCCTGAGAATTCGAAAGTCGTTGGAACAAGCAGGTGCATCCTTTTTCTCCTGATCCCTGCTGCTGGAATCGAGTTTTCCTGCTTCTATCTGGATGGAGGTTTCTAGAAGTTGCTTCCCCATGACCTCTTTATCTGGAACAGATCCCCGCTTCTTGAAAACGCTTTCCGTCAAGATGCGTATCGGGAACCTGTCGTAGAAAGCAGCAAGATCGGGATCTGCGGGGGGAGCGTTGGCGGCCCCGAATAGATTCACCAGAGGCAGATCAATCACTTCAGATCCGTTGTGGTATTTCCGCTCATTGATGACGGTTAGCAGCGTGTTGAGGATATGACTTCCACCCCGAAAGATCTCGTCGAGGAAAGCGAACTCTGCCTCCGGCAGTTTTCCCTCGATGTCACGTTCAAATTTACCCTCCATGAGTTGCTGAATCTTCGGAGCGCCGAACAACTCATCCGGCTGGGTATAGGAATTCATCAGATAGTCAAAGAATCTTTTTGTCGTACAACCTTCATTTATCATTCTGATCATCAGAGACTTGGCGGTTCCTGGTTCCCCGATGAGCACTGCAGGAACTCCAGCGATGCTAGCGGCGAAGACGGCCGCTACCTCATCTTCTCGACCCACTAGGGCCTTGGTCACTTTTTCTTTCAGTGCGATGACCCGCTTCAGTGGACCGTCCTCTGATTTTAAAAGGACAATCTCCAGCGCTTTTATTGGGGTAGCGTGAACCTTCTTCTCAAGGTCCAGATAGTCGATCTTCTTAAATATATCGAGAAGAAGGTCGTCCTTGGTTAGTTGGTTCTCCTTTTGTGGGTTGTTCGGCAATTTCTGAATCTCCATTTCCTGAAAATCTCTTGTTCAGCGAAAACAAGCCCTGAGTTTTTCCTGTGCGATTCCTACTACGCCAACACTCCTGTGCCCTACCGACGACCTTGCGTACCGACCCCAAAGTTCAATTTGGTATTGTCCGCAATCTCTGGAGCAGGAGCCCACGTCTTCTCACGCATTTCATCGATCAACATCTGAACTGAGGAGTGTCCCTGTCCGTTGTTTGACAACCCTGCTTCAAACCTGTCGAGCAGATCATGGAACTCAGCTTGGTGCTGTTCTGGACCCTTGACACTCCTGTGACTCTCACGGTGCTTTTCTAGGTACTCGAGGCCAATGACAACGAACCCCGATGGAACCAAGAAATCTGCGGGTGGAACTATCCCTCGGTGTCCCTGTTTATCAGCCCATTCCAACTGTCGGGCAGTTCTTCGGCGCACACCACGCGTGATATCGATTCGAAAGAGGTCTGCGAGCAAGTACTGGGCATCGGACCAGATTTCGTCCCATCGGACCTTACCGAGATCGGCATTTCTTCCGAAGGCCGATTGCCAGGCATGCGCAATTTTCCTCGCAGACGTGACACCATCGAGCCCCTCTGTAATCTCAGTTACTGTCTCCCTCTGCGAGAGGACTAAGATGTCCACTGCGGTGGGCGCGGCTTCGAGTGCTTGTGCGCACATCCTCCAGGCCCCGGATCTGTTCTTCCGATCCAGATCTGCACAGAGTTCCGCCACCGCCCACGGTCCTGGCAGTTCAAGGTCTTCACAAGAGTGAACGACTCCGTCCTCGAAACAGTGTCGGAACAGTCCATCTAGAAGACGCCTGCGGATGACCAGGTCCGTTAGAATATTGGCCGCCAAGTAATGTAATGTGCCCTGGATCTGGCTTCCTTCGCGATCGAGAGCACGGACAAGGTCTTTTCCGAGCAGATCGTCCTTGTGGTTCTTCTTGCTCCACCACTGCCCGTCTAGGGCTTTGCGAACCCGCCCGAGGGCCTCACTAGTGATCTGTAGCAGGTGCAGTGCCTGCTGGGAGATCGGTCTGAGATCGTAGGGTGAAGACGGGAGTACCCCCACCAAGACTGCCTCCTCAGTCAAATGCAGTTAGACTGGGCCCGCAGGAGAATCTCCTGCGGGCCCAGACGATATGCACCGATTATCGTAAATCACATAAGTGTATTAGATAATAGCATTACAACTGACTAGACAGATCTTCGCAAGAGAGCAACTCACCAGCGAGTCGCCGATTCCCCCGCAGCGATCGGATTTGGCTCCTCTGCGCCAAGTAGAGCTCTCGCTCGGTCGATGAGGGCATCCCCTTGAAGTACTCCAGAGGAAGCGAAGTCAGTCCTCGAACCCACCGAACTACGAACCTTCTGGCGAACTCTCGAATCCCTCGCTGCGCCAGCGAGAATCTCCTCGGCTGCCTGAAGAGAGGAACTGGCCTCGCCGAACTCGGCATCGGTTCCGAGGAATCTATCGCACTCCAACTCAAATCGACAGGACTCGAGGACCAACGCGAGTTCTTCCCTGCGATTCGACCCGTGTGTGAGCGCCTGCTTGGCGTTCTTGAGGGTGATCTGCCGCTCATCGATGACTCGCCCGAGTAGTTCCTCACGATCTCCGAGGTACTCGATCCTCTGGATGCAGGTGTTCAGTTGCGAAGCAATCTCAGTGGATGCAACTTCTCGGCCATTCCAGACCACCGACATGATGGATCCCCGACCTGCAGTCTCGTATACCCGAGAGAGGCCTTCCACCTCACTCCGCAGCCTGGAGGTATCGAGCTGCGTCTTCTCAAGGCGATCCTTCTGATCTTCGAGATCGACCTCGAGCTCTGCCACTCGCTTTCGAAACTCAAGCAATTCATAATCTGATTCGCCCAACTCCATGGATGCTCTGTCGAGGTCAAAATCTGAAGGTATCGCATCCTGTACCGACTGGCGGGCCTGTTTCACCGCAGTCTTGGCGTACGGGATCGCTTCCCTGCCAAACAACGCTCCTGCGGCAAGAGCGATGACGACGGCGAAACACACCAGGGTTTTGAAAGAAGGAAACATGAAGACCTCCTAGGGTCGTGAGGAAAAGGAACTGCTTCCAGGCAACACCTTGTCACCCGGTCACTACACCCCTACACACCACGAGATGGCCTCTCGAACCGATTTTCTTCAAAATATCCTAAATCGTTTTAGATATTGAGGTTATTGGCACTATCTGGATGGAAGTGAACGAATCCATCGTCATGTTCACGTCGAAGTACTCCACTGTGAATCTTGCCTGAGTTGGAAGAACAAGTCACGGGCTCAAGTCGCCGAGTTGGAGGTCACTCAAAGTGTCATTCATGAGACGATGAAGTCGATTCGTGAAGGGACCGGAG
>JYMV01008673.1_pt1 | contig 23185 bp, 20 predicted proteins | sample 338911 | NCBI WGS metagenome assembly JYMV01 (sample SAMN03354496, study PRJNA234377) | hydrothermal vent metagenome | biome: Deep sea; feature: Hydrothermal plumes at the Eastern Lau Spreading Center, Western Pacific Ocean; material: Seawater | place: Tonga | collected 2009 | depth 2000 m m
AGAGCACCCTGCTCTTGGACTTCATGAGGCAGTCAAACAAAAACTGGAGAAGCTCGAGTTCCGGAGAATGTTTTCCGGCGAGGCGGATGAAGCCAGCGCTTTTGTCGATATCCAGGCTGGTTCTGGAGGAACCGAAGCGCAAGACTGGGCAGAAATGCTATTGCGAATGTATTTGCGTTGGTCAGAATCAGGTCGATACTCGGTCGAACTGGTTGAAAAGTCCGTGGGTGAGGTTGCCGGTATCAAAAGCGCGACCATCCATGTCAGTGGCGAGTATGCTTATGGTTATCTCAGAACCGAGACCGGTGTTCACAGACTGGTCAGAAAATCCCCTTTTGATTCGGGGAATCGGCGACACACGTCATTTGCCTCTGTGTTTGTTTATCCTGAGGTGGATGATCGTTTTGAGGTCGAAATCAATCCTGCAGACCTTCGAATCGATACTTATAGGGCAAGCGGTGCGGGTGGACAGCATGTGAATAGGACTGATTCTGCAGTCCGAATTACGCATCTTCCGAGCGGGATTGTTGTGCAATGCCAGAATGATCGTTCCCAACATCGTAATAAAGCAGAAGCCATGTCGATGCTGAAATCACGACTCTATGAGGCGGAGATGCGTGCGCGCCAGGAAGAGCAACAGAAACTGGAGAATTCTAAAGCGGATATCGGGTGGGGCAGTCAGATAAGGTCCTATGTTTTGGATCAATCTAGAATCAAAGACCTGCGTACGGGTGTGGAAACCGGTAATACGCAAGCCGTGTTAGATGGTGAGCTTGGGCAATTTATCGAGGCGAGTTTAAAGGCTGGTTTATAGAGGTATTGAAGAGATAGAAACATGGTAAAAGACATAAATGACCAGACCGTACAGAGGAAAGAGAAACTGTCCAAGTTACGCCAGCAGGGCAATCCATACCCAAATGATTTCCGCCGAGACAGTTGTGCAAAGGATGTGCTTGAGCAGCATGAAAGACTCGCCTCAGAAGAGTCCGAAACAAGAGGTGGCGAAGTCAAATTGGCGGGACGACTTATATCCCGGCGGATTATGGGCAAAGCCAGTTTTGCACATATTCAGGATGAGTCGGGCAGAATCCAGTTGTACGCGCAGCGCGACAACCTGCCTGACGGACAATACAATGAATCGTTCAAAAAACTTGATATTGGAGATATTATCGGCATCATCGGGAAGCCATTTATAACCAAGACAGGCGAGTTGACGATCGAGTTGTCTCAGTTTCAACTGTTGGTTAAATCGTTACACCCACTACCCGAAAAACATCATGGGCTGACGAACGTAGAAATTCGCTATCGTCAGAGATATATAGATTTACTGGTCAGTGAGACTTCACGAGACGTATTTCGTAAGCGGGCAGCGACCATCAGGTCGCTTCGGAAGTTTCTGGATGATCGGGGCTATATCGAAATCGAGTCGCCGATAATGCAAGCGATCCCCGGTGGTGCAAATGCAAAACCTTTCGTTACGCATCACAACGCACTCGATCGGGATCTTTACCTGAGGGTTGCCCAGGAACTCTACATTAAGCGCTGTATGGTCGGTGGTTTTGAACGGGTTTACGAATTAAACCGGAATTTTCGTAACGAGGGGTTGAGTACTCAGCACAATCCAGAGTTCACGATGCTCGAATACAACGAAGCCTATCTTGATTATATCGACTACATGGATCTGACCGAAGAGATGCTCAGGACAGTTGCTCGGAACGTAAATGGCACCACAAAGCTTGAGCATGAAGGGCACAGTATCGACCTCGCTCAGCCTTTTGAAAGGCTGAGCATGGGTGAGGCTGTCCTAATGTATAACTCCACACTTTCCAGCGCTGATCTTAAAGATCAAAAGACGTTGGCTAACATACTGGTAACGCACGATGTTGAGCTAGATTCAGATTTGTCGGTGGGTCAGATGTTGATGGCGCTGTTCGAGGAAACCGTAGAGGATCACCTCATACAACCGACCTATATAACTGGCTACCCGGAGGTAGTCTCGCCCTTGTCCCGGCGCAATGACGATGATTCCTCCCTGACCGATCGGTTTGAACTATTTATAGCGGGACGGGAGATGGCTAATGGATTTTCAGAGTTAAATGACGCAGAAGATCAGGCGAAGCGATTTGAGCGGCAAGCGGCCGCGAAGTCATCTGGAGATGAAGAGGCTATGTTTTTTGACCAAGACTACATCACCGCTCTGGAGTATGGTTTGCCACCCAACGCGGGCGGTGGACTCGGTGTTGACCGTTTTGTAATGCTGTTGACGGGGTGTTCGTCGATCAGGGATGTATTGCTGTTCCCTCACCTGCGATCTGACAACAACAATTAGGGTGCTTCGATCTGTTCTTTGATGCTGCTCTGATTGCCTGCGAGTTACCATGATCCGGCCACTGGAACTGTTGATTGGGTTGCGCTATATCCGAGCCAAAAGGCGCAATCATTTTATCTCCTTCATCTCACTGACCTCGATGATCGGAATTGCCATCGGCGTGTGGGCATTGATCACCGTTTTATCCATCATGAACGGGTTCGAACGAGAACTGAGAGAAAGGATACTTTCAGTCGCATCACATGTAACGGTGAGTGGTCACGATGGATGGCTTAACGACCAGGGTACGGTCAATCACGAGATCACCAAACAATCGGAAATACTTGCTTCAGCACCTTTTATTCTAGGTCAAGGCCTTTTGATGGGAGGCCGAATGGTCAAAGGCGCTTTGATTCGAGGTGTGTTGCCCACAGAAGAGGCTGGCGTGTCCGATTTGTCCGACAGCCTGAAACAGGGCAAATGGAATGACCTCGAGTCGGGAAAATGGCAGATTGTCCTCGGATCCGAACTCGCGCGACAACTTGGTGTGGCGGTGGGGCAGAAAGTAACTCTGGTTGCTCCAAAGGGTCAGATTACCCCGGCAGGGCTTTTGCCCAGGCTTAAACGATTTACCGTAGCGGGAATCTTTGAACTGGGCATGTACGAGCATGATAGTGGTTTGGCGATTCTCCATTTAGATGATGCGGTTCGACTGTTTAAGACGGGGGGTGCAGTCAGCGGTTTGCGGTTGAAACTTGCAGATCTATACCAAGCGCCCCGAATAAGAGAGCAACTCTCCAGGTCTCTGGGAGCGGCGTACCGTGTAACTGACTGGACAATCCAGCACATCAATCTTTTCCGGGCGATAAAAATTGAGCGGCGGGTGATGTTCATTATTTTGCTGCTGATCGTTGCAGTAGCTGCATTCAATATCGTGTCTACTCTGGTCATGCTGGTAACAGATAAGCGCTCGGATATGGCTATTTTGCGGACCTTGGGTCTGGGACCGCGTAGAGTGATGGCGATTTTTATGATTCAGGGCACATTAATCGGGCTTATCGGAACTTTTATCGGCGGTATCTCGGGCGTAATAACAGCTTTAAATGTAGAAACGCTAGTTCCCTGGTTGGAGGGCCTGTTTGGTGTTGAGTTCTTTCCGTCAAGCGTATATGTGATCACCGACTTTCCTGCTCAGCTAAAGTGGGAGGATGTTTACCAGATTATCTCCATTTCATTTGTCTTGAGTGTTGTCGCGACGCTGTACCCAGCGTGGAGGGCTTCGAGAACTGATCCCGCTGAGGTATTGCGATATGAGTAACCCTTCGAATCCGATTCTGGAGTGTTCCGGACTATATAAATCATTTACAGAGGCAGGCGCCCTAGTTCAGGTGCTTAACGATATCAGCCTGACAGTGGCGGCGGGTGAAACCATTGCGATTGTCGGGGCCTCGGGCAGTGGGAAGAGTACATTTTTGCATTTGCTGGGTGGTCTGGATAGACCAACACAGGGCAGCGTTGAATTATGTGGTCAGTCACTGACTGGTCTGAGTGAAAAGGCTATCGGCTTACTTCGGAATCGGTCGCTTGGTTTTGTTTACCAGTTTCATCATCTCTTACCGGAGTTTTCTGCTTTGGAAAACGTCGCAATGCCGCTATTAATTCGGGGTGAATCTCATACTTCAGCGTTATCTCATGCGTCACGGTTATTGGAAAAGGTAGGATTAAGCGCTCGAGAACATCATAAACCGGGCGAACTCTCCGGGGGAGAACGACAGCGAACTGCTGTAGCCCGGGCACTGGTGGGACAACCCGACTGTATCCTGGCCGACGAACCAACAGGAAATCTTGATTACGAGACTGCAAATTCAGTTCAAGAGCTCTTTTTCACTCTCAATAGTGAGTTCGGTACGAGTCTTGTGATGGCCACCCATGATCTTGGGTTGGCTCAGAAGCTTGATCACACCTACAAATTAGCGAATGGAAGTCTGCAGAATTTATCTAATTAGACCAACAGCTTGATTGTCCAGAGATATCTCATAAAATGTAGGCAGTAAAGATCAAGGACGATATCAGCAGGCAAGGATGCCGCGAATATTTACCATAGCGTTAGGTTATACAGTCGGCGCGCTGCTTATTCATTTGTTCGCCTCATTGACAGGCTTTTTGTGGGCTTGTTGTGCAATTGTTTTCTGCCTGCTTGTAACAAGGAGATGGTCTCATTATTTGGCTTGTATAGGGTTCGGTATATTGTGGGCCACAGTTTATGCGCAATACCAGTTAGAAGCACGTCCAGATCTGCATTTCCTAAACCAGCCAGTTACTGCAGTCGGAGTAGTAAACAGTATCCCGGTTGTTAGAACGATTCACACCCAATTCGACTTTAAACTTGATCGTCTAACCGTTGGGACAGTCACAGGAAACAGCCGGAGTAATGTTCGTCTGCGTTGGTATGGGGATCGACCGTTACTCGAACCAGGGCAGAAGTGGCAGCTCCAGATTAAGTTAAAGCCTGTTCGTGGGTATCGCAACGCCGGCACCCATGACCGGGAGCTGAAGTATTTAAGAGATCACATTCATGCAACAGGTTATGTGTCCAAAGGAACCCCTCTACTGATAGGAAAGCATGAGTCAGAGAATATTGTCCTCTCACTCCGCCATCGTCTCCGGCTGAAGATTCAAGATGTCTTGGGGGAACAACCTGCTCTAGGCATTATTTTGGCACTGGCTATAGGAGAGCGCTCAGGTATTTCTGCAGAACAATGGAAGATCTTTCGAATGTCAGGCATAGGGCATTTAGTGGCGATTTCTGGTTTACACGTTGGTCTGGCGAGTCTTTTGGGTTGCCTCATTATTAGGTTACTGTGGTGTGTTGGTCTGTTGTCGGGCGGAAATATCCCACGCCCGCACCTCGTATCAGCGGGAGGTCTTTTGTTTGGGCTGGTTTATGCAGCTTTAGCGGGATTTCCACTCCCGGCGGTAAGGGCGTTGACGATGTTATCGACGTATACGGTTGTAGGTGTCTTGGCTAACCGGCTGTATCGTCCTGAAGTCTTCCTTGGGCTTGCAATGCTAACGGTGGGTATACTGAACCCACTAGATGTGAGTTCTGCTGGGTTCTGGTTGTCTTTTGTAGCGGTATGGGTAATCTTCCGCGCACAAAAAGTTTATCGAGACAAATATTCGACATTGCGTCACCGATCATTTGGCAAAGGGTCGCTAAGATGGACGGTTCGTGATTACGTAGTCACCCTATGCATTATCCAGTTCGCTTTGTTTGTCGGTTTACTGCCGATACAGGCATTGTATTTTGGAAATATTTCCCTCATCTCACCATTCGTGAATCTGTTTTATGTTCCAGTTTTTGGATTTCTGATTGTCCCTTTGATTCTGAGTGGTTGCTTTATCTTGGTTTTCATTGGCGAATCGATTGGCGGGAAACTTTTGGGCGCTAGTGGATGGCTGATAACTCGGCTTATGGAACCGCTTGCCGTGCTTAATCAGCTTGGGTTTTCGACTCTCGATCTGTCCAGCAACCAGCAACTGCTCATCGTTCTAAGTGTGTTGATAGGCACCGGAATGTATGTCAAGCAACTTCGTCTAATCGTGATCGGAGTAGCAACAATCATTCTATTGGCCGGCTCAACTCTCACCTCTGACCTTAGGGATCATGAAGTACGGATGCGTGTCTTTGATATTGGTCAAGGACTGGCGATTCTGGTTCAGACACGCGATCACGCGATGTTGTTTGATACCGGGCCAAGTTACGGACAGTTCAGTACAGGAGAACGAGTGCTGTTACCGGCACTCAGGCGATACGGAATTACCCGGTTGGATCGAATAATAATTAGCCATGTTGCGGCAGACCATGCGGGCGGACTGGAGGCTATCATATTGAACCTGGCTGTTGATGATGTTCTATCCGGGGAAGCTGCGAAGCTCAAGAATGGTCGAGGTTGTCGCTCAGGCGAGACCTGGTTCTGGAACGAAGTCGAATTCCGAATTTTATGGCCGGTCGGTAAAGCTCGTTTGTCCTCCAACGATCGATCCTGCGTTGTGCAGGTAATTACTGGTGGCGGACGCATTCTTCTGACTGGAGATATCGAGGTAAAAGCTGAACAGGCTCTAGTCAGGGACTACGGAACCGAACTAGAATCCTCGGTGTTGGTGGTTCCGCACCATGGATCTAACACCTCATCTACACTATCGTTTCTATCTGCTGTGCGACCGAAAATTGCGGTTGTGAGTGCGGGCTCACATAATCGCTATGGACATCCCAGTTCAGAGGTAGTTGACCGATATAAACGACTGGGTATCCACTGGCTTAATACCGCGCGACACGGAGAGATCATCATCGAAAGTGGTAACAGAAGAAATACGGTCCGCACCTGGATCCAACGTCATCGACGTTTCTGGCACAGTTGATAACAAGCTCACCTGGACACACAGAGTGAGCACACATTGTCGGTAGAATCACAACCTGTATGGTAATTCAAGACGCGAGGTCCATTGGATGTTCGAACTAATCAGTAGCGGTGGGTGGTTAATGATACCGATCATTTTGTGTTCTGTGATCTCTGTTGCCATCATTATCGAACGATTATGGACCTTGAAGAAAGACAGTGTTGCACCTGCTGACCTCGTTATAGATATTGAACACTTGCTGGAGCAGCATCAACTGACGGATGACAGACTTGAAGAACTCGAACAGAGTTCATATCTTGGTCGAATTCTCGTTGCAGGGCTGTCTTTTTCTAATCAGGCGCCCGCCGATATCCGCAGGGCCATCGAGGAGGCCGGTCGGCACGTGGTTCATGAACTTGAAAAATACCTCAATGCGTTAGGCACAATAGCCGCAATAACACCCCTTTTAGGGCTGTTAGGAACGGTGATCGGGATGATCAAGGTGTTTGCAGCAATTACTGCGGTTGGTGTGGGTAATCCCCAGATTCTGGCGGGGGGTATCTCAGAAGCTTTGATCACAACTGCGGCAGGTTTGTCAGTCGGTATACCAAGTCTCATGTTCCACCGCTATTTCAAGGGAAAAATTAATGAACTCACCGTCGATATGGAGCAACATGCCTTGCGCCTGCTGAACCTGATGCAAGGGAATCGGAAGCTGTGAGATTCTCCCAGCATCGAGAAGAAGAAGTCGGAATCAGTTTAACGCCGTTGATTGATGTTGTATTCCTGCTTTTGATCTTTTTCATGGTTTCGACCACGTTTTCCAAAGAGTCTCAGTTGAATCTGCGGTTGCCGACCAGTGGTCTCCCTTTAGAGACGACGCTGGAGGAGGAGGTAATTGTGATCAGCATTTCAGATCAGGGCCAGTATGCATTAAAGCGTGGAAGCGATTCATCGGCTAAGAAATTTAATGGTAATGACGCAGTGGAATTGTCCGAGCAATTGCTGGCCCTTGCCTCAGGCTGGGAGGACCCGGTTGTCATCATTCGCGCAGACCGTATGGCTACCCATCAGTCGGTTATGACTGCATTGGATGCTGCTCAGCGAGTTGGTCTCCTCAAGCTGACCTTTTCAATGCAGAAAAAACCTTGAGTATCTTGACTCGGCTAACCCATTGAGCGGTCTACGTATATTCAAGCGACTACTGGGCTATGTCTGGCCCTACCGATTGGTATTTATGCTGAGCATGGTCGGCATGGTTTTTGTTGCTGGCGCAGAGACGGCGTTTGCTGCGCTTTTGAAGCCAATTATGGATGGCGGATTTATCGAACGCGATGCGGCCATGATCAAGTGGGCACCCGGTATGCTGGTTGTCATATTCTTGGTACGTTCGTTGGGATCGTTTTCTGATCAGTACTGTATATCCAGGGTTTCCCGTTATGTGGTTTATGACTTAAGGGCTTTGATGTTCGATCGCATGATCCGACTGCCCAGTCAATATTTTGATCAACATCCGTCGTCACTTCTGGTGTCTAAACTTGTTTACGATGTTGAGCAAATTGCTGTAGCTAGTTCGATAGCAATACGGATATTTGTTAAGGACAGTATTCTATGTATTGGGTTACTGAGTTGGATGGCGTATCTGAGCTGGCAGCTCACACTGGTGTTTCTCGTTGTCACACCGGTTGCGGCACTCATAATGCAAAAAGCCAATCGGCGATTCAGGAAGACAAGTGAAGCCATCCAACGATCAATGGGCTGGATAACTCATTCAGCAAAAGAAGCATTCCAGGGGCACCGCGTTGTTAAAGCCTATGGCAGTTACGACCATGAAAATGGACGATTTGAGGGGGCAAACCGTGATAACAGGGCACAATCGATGCGAAAAGCTCTGGTGGCATCGGTCAGCGTTCCGTTGCTGATATTTTTCGCCGGCGTGACCGTCGCGGTAATTATTTATCTTTCAATGAGTGGAGTTATCGAATCGCTTGTTAGTCCGGGTACTTTTGTTTCCTATCTTGGTGCGATCCTGTTGTTAATGGGTCCGGTCAAGCGGCTTGCCCGCGTCAACGAACACCTCCAAACCGGTGTAGCTGCTGCTGAAAGTGTCTTTGAGGTGCTTGACAAACCGATTGAAGCGACTGGCGGCAGTAAGACGGCTGATAAAATTGCCGGAGATATCGAATTCAGGAACGTCACGTTTCAATACGATATGACTGACAACAGTGCACTGAGGCAGGTCTCGTTTCGAATCAATCGCGGTGAGACCGTGGCGCTTGTCGGCGCTTCAGGCAGCGGCAAGACAAGCATTGCCTCTCTTCTCCTCGGATTTTATCGTGCTCAGCAAGGTGAAATATTGATCGATGGAGCACCCATAGAAGACTATAGAATTGACTTTCTGCGTTCCCAGATTGGCTTTACATCACAAGAAGCAGTGTTGTTTGATGGTTCGATTGAAAGCAATGTAGCTTACTCGGCTGCTCAGATTGACACGAAGGTGCTTGCTGAGGTGGTTGAAGCATCCAGGATATCGGCGTTTTCTCAAAAGTTACCGGATTTATTGAAAACGGCGATTGGGGAGCAGGGTATTAGGCTTTCCGGTGGGCAAAGGCAGAGGCTCACTATCGCCCGAGCACTCTACAGGTGTGCGCCGATTCTCATCATGGATGAAGCAACTTCTGCACTGGATAACCTTTCCGAGAGCCAGGTTAAGGAAGGTATCAAGGCACTCTCGGCTGAACGAACAGTGCTGATAATTGCCCACCGCTTAAGTACAGTGGTCGAGGCTGATCGAATACTAGTATTACAGGATGGCAGACTGGTGGAACAAGGTACGCATCAGCAGTTGCTGGAAATGAATGGTCATTATGCCGCACTGTATTTTCATCAGGAGAGAGGAGAGCTTCAGAGTACGGATCAAAATGCCTGATGGGTGCAGTCGCCAAATTATTGCTTAGGTCCTGGTATGCCCCGACGTGGGTTACGCCTCTATTAATACCTGTGAGTTTTCTTTATCGGGCATTCATGGCAGTTCGGCGCTTGTTGTATCAATCCGGCGTATTTAGGGTCCAGGAATTCGATGTACCGATTATTGTGGTCGGCAACCTGACCGTAGGTGGTACAGGCAAAACACCACTGCTCATTCACTTATCAAAGGAGTTGGTGGCGCATGGATTCAAACCTGGTGTAGTGAGCAGAGGTTACGGGGCTAAAGGACCTTACCCGGTTCGGGTAACTCCAAATACGGAAGTATTGCACAGCGGTGATGAGCCGCTGCTTATCGCCCGCAGCCTTGACGTACCGGTTGTCGTTGATCCAGACCGTGTGAATGCGGTAAAAGAAGTCTTAAAAACAGGCTCGATAGATATTGTGTTATCCGACGACGGTCTCCAGCACACTCGACTGGGGCGTCAACTGGAGATAGTAATCATCGATGGTAAGCGTGGTCTCGGTAACGGTCTACTACTGCCTGCGGGGCCATTGAGAGAGTCCCCAAAGCGGCTAAACTCAGTGAACGTCGTTGTGCGTCATGGAGGAGTCCCCAAGTCCAGTGAATCTTCCATGGAGACGAGTTTAGGGGCTGTGGTCAATATCAATGATGGGCGAGAGTCGACTTTAGTATCCTTCGTAGAAAAAGAATGTGTAGTCCTAACCGCTATCGCGAACCCCGATCTATTTTTCCAACAGCTATCGGATGAAGGTCTTCAGTTCGAGCGTGTAAAATATTCAGACCATCATTATTTTTCTTTCGAAGACCTGCAAAGATACCAAAACAAGACCGTCCTGATGACCGAAAAGGACGCCGTGAAATGTCAGAACTTCGCCGGACCGGACTGGTGGCAGGTGGGTCAGGAAGTCAGAACTGGCGGTCAGGTTGTTGAATTGGTACTTCAAGCTGCAAGAGGTGGATCGGTCGCATGAGTTTTTCCTACCATATCGTGATTCCGGCACGCTTCGATTCGCAAAGGCTACCTGGAAAACCATTGCTCGATATCGCGGGTAAGTCGCTTATCCAGCGAGTTTATGAATGCGCGCTACAAAGTGATGCAGACACGATTACCGTTGCTACGGATAGTCAGCAAATATTTGAAGCAGTAGAGGGCTTTAAGGGTGTGGTTTGCATGACCCGTAATGATCACCTGAGTGGTACGGACCGCGTTGCAGAGGCAACACAGCTGTTGGGTTTAGCTGAAGATGCTCTGGTGCTCAATCTTCAAGGAGATGAGCCCTTGGTGTCGCCTGTTTTGATCAATCAGGTAGCACGGACACTGGTCGACACGCCTGATGCCATGATCTCTAGCGCCTGTTGCCCGATCGAATCTCTAGAAGAATATCAGAATCCAAATGTCGTAAAAGTGGTCCGAAATCAACAGCGACTTGCTGCGTATTTTTCCAGAGCGCCGATCCCTTGGATGCGCGATGAAGGATCTTCAGCTCACTCAAGCATGCATTGGTCGGATGCGCGTCGGCACTTGGGTATTTACGCCTATAGTGTGGGCTACCTCAAACGATTTTGTGAACTGTCACCTGCTCCAACCGAGTTGACCGAAAAACTAGAACAACTCAGAGCGCTGTGGCATGGCGATGCCATAGTGGTGTGTGACGCGAGCGAGGTCCCAGGACCGGGGGTAGATTCCCCGCAGGACCTTCGACGAGTCGTCGAGTATTTCGAGTCACTGCCGGCGACAGGGTGAAATACACGGCTGACTGACATGATGATAGGGCCACTCATGGTGGGTGTGGAAGGCCAGGCATTGTCGACACAAGAGAGCGACTGGTTGGCACACCCATCGGTCGGGGGTGTAATCCTTTTTAGTCGAAATTATGCCGGCCCAGCGCAACTCACTGATCTGGTAGCCAGTATAAAGGCCATCAAATCACCAAAGTTATTGGTTGCAGTGGATCAGGAGGGGGGGCGGGTTCAAAGGTTTGTTGCTGGGTTTACCCCGTTGCCGCCGCAACATCATATTGGAGTGCTTTTTGAAAGCGATCCCTCCGGTGCCGAGGAGCTCGCTTGGATCCTAGGGCGGGTCATGGGTTTGGAATTGAGAGCAGCCAACATTGATATCAGCTTTGCTCCGGTGGTCGATTTATTCAAAGACGACAGCAGTGCTATTGGCGACCGCGCATTTCATTATGATCCAGATGTGGTGATCTGTTTAGCGGGTGCCTTATGCCGCGGTATGCGGGCGTCTGGGATCACACCGATTGCCAAGCATTATCCCGGCCATGGCGGCGTCACAGCTGATTCTCACGTTACATTACCGCTAGATCCCAGGTCGATCGAGGCAATTAGAACCGCAGACTTGAAGCCATACAGTGCGTATCGAGAAATCGGTTTTAAGGGAGTAATGACGAGTCATGTGTTGTATCCTGCGATTGATGATCAACCGGCTTCGTTTTCTACTCGATGGATTCAAGGGATTCTTCGCGAGGGCATGGCATTTACAGGTGCTGTTTTCAGTGACGACCTGAATATGGCAGCCGCTCGAACGATCGAGGATATCCACACACGCGTTTTATGTGCGCTTACAGCGGGATGCGACATGATTCTGTTATGCGACAACACGGCGGATATGGATGCTGTGCTGGAACGAGCCCCGTGCCATGTTTCTTCAATCAGTAGATTAAGGCTCGATGCCCTCTACGGATCGGAACCTGAGCGTTCGCATCAGAACCAAATAGAAAACTGGTGTAGTCGCCTCGTTAAGTTGGGTTGAGTTGCTATGCCTCACTGTCAGCACGTTCGATATAGTCGCCGGTGTCGGTATTGATCCGAATCTTGTCACCAAGTTTGACGAATGCAGGTACGGTGACACGAATGCCAGTGTCCACGGTCGCGGGCTTGCCTGATCCTGCTGCTGTCTGTCCTTTTACTACAGTCTCTGTATCGGTGACTGTCACGGTGACCGCTGTTGGAAGCTCAAGTCCGATCGGATTGTTATTATAAAAGTTAATCTGGACTTCAATGTTGGGCGTCAAGTAACCTTTCTGTTCTGCGACTTCATCACCGGAAATATGGAGTTGTTCATAGGTTTCAAGGTCCATAAATACCAGATCTTCTCCTTCTGGATAGAGATACTGCATTTTCCTCGGTTCCACATGTGCTTTTTCCAATTTCTGGTCAGAGCGAAATCGTTCATTTAGCTTCGTGCCGTCCGCAATGGCCTTCATTTCTACTTGAGCGAAAGCTCCACCTTTGCCGGGCTTGACATGTTCCTTCTTCAAAATTCGCCAGAGACGGCCCTGGTATTCAATGAGGTTGCCGACCCTTGCGTCAGATGCTGAAATCTTCATACTGATGATCCTGGAGAATGAGCGACGAGAGTTTAAGGCCTGGAGCGGTAGGCAACAACAGAATCGTTTAACTGGTTATGCCCCATAAACATCCAAAAGCAAGTCAAGACCAGCGGCTAGTTGCGTCTAAGTGGTACGATCCCAACTGCCGAGCCTGTCCGCGACTGGCCAGCTATCTTGATCAAACCAAACAGGCTTACCCTGACTATTTCTGCCGGCCGGTGCCTTGTTTTGGCGATCGGCACGCGAAGCTATTGATCGTAGGACTAGCACCTGGAAAGCATGGTGCCAATGCAACAGGACGCCCTTTTACAGGCGATCACGCTGGCGGGCTGCTGTATCGCACCCTTTATCGCTATGGACTGAGCAGTAAACCTGAATCTATGGCACGTGGGGATGCGCTGCAGTTACACGGGTGCAGAATTACGAATGCGGTTAAATGTTTGCCACCTGAAAACCGACCGATCGGATCGGAGGTTAGAAACTGCATCGGATTCATAGGTGCTGAGATAAAGGATCTGCCAAAAGGCGCTGTCATCCTGGCACTTGGAAAAGTTGCACACGACGCCGTGATACGAGTATTCGCACTAAGGCTTTCGACTCATAAGTTCAGACATGGTGGAGAGATTGTACTGCCGGATGATCGAATTCTATTGTCGAGCTATCACTGCAGCCGATATAACACGCAAACACGCCGACTCACAGAACAAATGTTCACAACAATAGTGAGCAGGGCCAAGCAACTATCCGGGCTGGATTGAAATGGGCAGTGAGTTTAACGGGAAGAGTTTTTGCAAGACTGTAGCTCGGTTGCCCGGCGTTTATGTGATGCTTGGGCGAGCATCTGACTGCCTGTATGTTGGCAAAGCAAAACACTTGCGTAACAGGCTTACCAGTTATTTTATTTCAACCCCCCAGAGCGAGAAGATACAACGAATGCTTTCCAGGGTGGCCAGTATCCAAGTGCACATTACAAAAACAGAGAGTGAGGCTCTACTGCTGGAGAACACTCTAATAAAGGAGCATCGGCCTCGATATAACATTCTGCTAAGAGACGATAAGAGTTACCCTTACATTCGGCTGTCTGATACCCACGATTATCCCGGTCTATCTCTTTATCGGGGCAGTATCGATCAGAGGAATAAATATTACGGCCCGTTTTCCAGTGCAGCAGCTGTCAGGGAAACCTTGTCGGAAATACAAAAAATCATACCGGTTCGCCAATGCCAGGATAGCTATTTCAGAAATCGGAGCCGACCGTGTCTTCAGTACCAAATAAAGCGGTGTTCGGCACCGTGTGTCGGCAAAGTTGATCGCGCTACCTATCTTGCTGATGTGGAAGACAGCGTTCTGCTACTAGAAGGTAAGAATGAAAAACTCGGATTGTTGCTGGGAAGAAAAATGGATAAAGCGTCTGAAAGTCTGGACTATGAGTCAGCAGCGAGATATCGGGATCGAATCGCTGCGTTGCGCAAAGTGTTGGAAAAACAGTACGTGTCCGGGGGGTCCACCAGTGCAGACATTGTTGTGGCAGTGGGTCGAGCTGATCGAGGCTGCGTGTCGGTCATGAGTGTTCGGAATGGTCACAATTTAGGCATGCGGCATTACTTCCAGAAGACATTGTTGGATGAAACGACCAGCGAAATGCTCACAGCGATATTGTCGCAGTACTACCTCAGGAATCCGATACCCAAAGAAGTGATAGTTCACCCGCAAATAGACGGAGTCGCCGAGCTCACAAAAATATTTTCAGAAATAGCCGGAAGAAAGGTAATTATCAAGTCCAATGTCCGCCACTATCGAGCCCAGTGGCTAGAGATGGCTCTTCTGAATACGACAGAGAATTTGGAACGGCACCTCGCAAGCAAAGACGCCTATGCAACTCGCCTGAGACAGCTTTCGACAGCGTTAGGCCTGGTAGTTGATCCAGTTCGCTTAGAGTGTTTTGACATCAGCCATACTGCCGGGGAAGCCGCGGTTGGTTCCTGTGTGGTTTTTGATACGGAGGGTCCAGTCTCGTCACAGTACCGCCGATTCAACATGAAGAATGTGGCGGCGGGTGATGACTATGGCGCCATGCGGGAAGTCCTTCAGAGACGTTACCGGAAGGTTGTAGAGAATCAAGAAGCGTTACCGGACCTGGTATTGGTCGATGGAGGGAAAGGTCAGTATCGAATAGCGCAAGAGGTTTTGAATGAATTGTTATTGGGAGATATTCCCATTGTCGCGGTTGCAAAAGGGCGGTCTCGAAAACCTGGAAGCGAAAAACTCTATATCTCCGGGCGAAACTCTGTGCTGGCGTTGCCGGGCACTTCGGCTGGACTTCACCTGATCCAGCAGATTAGAGATGAAGCGCACCGGTTTGCAATAACCGGTCACCGACAAAGACGTGCTAAGAAAAGGACTTATTCGACCCTGGAGGATGTGCCTGGAGTCGGCGCCATGCGCCGGCGAGCATTGCTGAAGTATTTCGGTGGTCTCCAACAGTTAAAGCGGGCACCCGTTGAAGATCTGATCAAAGTGCACGGAATTAGTGATTCACTGGCAGAAAAGATTTATCATTTCCTTAGACAGGACTGACCTCATATGCTCTGGACCATTCCAAACCTACTAACGTTATTGCGAGTCGGATTGATTCCAGTACTGGTATTCATGTACTACCTGCCCATCAGCGGGCTGTACGTCGCCGGTGTTTTCCTACTGGCAGGATTGACTGACTGGCTAGACGGGTATCTGGCCCGTACGTTGGCACAAACTTCCAGATTCGGTGAGTTTCTTGACCCGGTTGCAGACAAGCTCATGGTCGCAGTGGTGCTCGTTTTGCTCGTGAGTGATGATATTTTGCTACCTGAGTTGTTCAGTTCACAGCTGTTTACCGTAGTCACGGCGGTCGTGGTTGGGAGAGAAATTGCTGTTTCCGCACTGCGGGAGTGGATGGCCGAACTTGGCAATCGGGGCATAGTGGCAGTCGGATTTGTCGGTAAAATTAAGACAACTTCCCAGTTTATTGCGATCTCGCTATTGTTGATGGGGCCCGATGTTGATGGCTTTCCCGTGTTGATGTGCGGTGAGTTGTTGTTTTACGTAGCAGGGGGTCTGACCTTATGGTCAATGGTGGTGTACTTAAGAGCAGCATGGCCCGATCTCCGGGGTTACTAAACTCACTGATCTTTCGATTGTAGACTGGTTCACTATGCTGGCCTCCACCCCCCACGAATTCACCGCTTGATGGTACTTAAATGCTTGCTGAAGCTATCCGAACAACATTCCGGGTACAGCACAAAGCCCGACTGCTGTAAAATGCGAGGCAGAGAAGCGGGTGTAGCTCAGTGGTAGAGCGTCACGTTGCCAACGTGAGGGTCGAGAGTTCGAATCTCTTCACCCGCTCCAGATACTTATGATGCGTCTTAAGAGCAGCCGATTTTAAGGTACTGAGAATCAGAATTCGATGAGTGTCGGGAAGTGTTTGTGTGGTGAGGTCAGCTGGGAACTCGAGCCCGAAGCATACGCGGCATTTAATTGCCACTGTAAGATGTGTCGTAAAGCGCACGGCACACCATTTGGTACCTATTATTTTGCAAAGTCCGACCAACTGCGCTGGACGACCGCCAAAGACTCGATCGTCAATTACCGTTCGTCACTAAATCTTATCCGTGGTTTTTGTGGTCACTGTGGGTCAGTCGTACCTTATAGTGTTGGTGCTCAAAGTCGCGTTGTGACGCCGGGGGGTTGTCATGATCAGGGCCGATCGGCTGACTGCAATGTATTTGTAGCTTATAGCGCTGCGTGGCATGCAATCACGAATAACCTGCCTTGTTATGATCATTATCCACCCGCCAGCGGTTTGCGTGGGATCGACGAACCCCCGCTAAAGCCTGGTCCTGAAGGTGTTGTAAGAGGGAGTTGTCTTTGTGACTCGATACAATTCCGTGTTACAAAGCCTTTTAAGATTGCCCACAATTGTTATTGCACTCGCTGCCGTCGCGCCCGTGCCGCTGCGCATGCCAGCAACGGGTTTACAGATTTCGATGGGGTTTTGTTTATTAAAGGTGAGGATCGATTAAAGACGTACAAATTACCGGATGCGCAGTTTTTCACGCAAGTGTTCTGTGAAATCTGCGGATCAAAGATGCCGCGCCTAGATCCTGCTCGCAATCTCGCGGTTATACCGCTGGGTTCATTGGATGACGATCCAGGTGTTCGACCAATGGATCATATCTATGTGGCTTACAAGTGTGAGTGGTATGACATAACCGATGATCTTCCGAGATACGCAGAAGGCCCACCGCGTTAGCATCTTAATTAAGATAATTGTTGTGTAAAACCTGCCAATCTAATATTACGTTTTCATTAGAAGAGTCACTACTTAATAAGTGAGCCAACCTATCTCGATGGCTGTTTGCTGTCCGACCATCACCTGTTTCAGACTCCGCGGTATTTGCGCGTCGTTCGGGCCTAGAGGTATGCGGCCACCCATGATTTCTGCTTTCAACTGCGGATAACGAGGTTTTAGATTAGGTTCCGCGTATCCGTCAGGGTAAACAGGGAGGCTCGAGCTGGAATCGTACTTGTCTTTTGCACCAACCGTATGCATGATCTCGTGTGCGATAATGACATTATTTGATTCAGACATGTGGGGCGCAGCAAAAGCATACACCACACCGATCAATCCTTTTTGCAGTCCTAAGGAGTGGGGTAGTGAGTGTGTCTGTTTCGGATCGTGGTAAAGGGCGAACACCTTGATATCAGCATGCGGCTCGGTTTGCTGCCTTTCCACTTGCCAGACCCAGTAACGTAGATTCAGGCTCCACCACATCACATTGAGTGCCCCCCCTGTCGGCGGCGGTCTGGGTGGTAACACAGACAGGGGGGTGGCCATCCGGACAATGACAGGTCGGTCGAGCTCAATATCATAGATTTGGCCTTGGCGGCTGAAGAATTTATCGATGGTAGTAAAGTGTTCCCGATTAAGATTCTCGATATAAGTAGCAGACACGCTGCTGTGATCGGCATTGATTGGATAAACCAGAACCCATAAAGGCTCCTCCCAATCTGTGCTGTCTGTACGAGTGAGCCAGGCGCCACCTCCAACCAGAATCAGGATGTAGAGGAGGATTGCAATACGGAAACGTCTGAACATGATCTAATGTTGATTCGATTTTGGTAGTGAATTTTGGGTAATTCTTTCGATCACAGCTGTATAAAATCAACCTGAGGGTGTGTGTAACACTTTGAAATATATGATATATGGCGTCTTTTCTGTTTCTGTAATCAAGGTGGCTCTCACCTTCTATGACCAGTAAACCGAATCTGACCGATGTTTTAATTTATTGCTCTTCTACAACAAACATTTGTATCATTTCACTCTAGAGATGCACGACCGACACGGATAGTGTGAGAAGGATTCAAATGGATATCAGACCTCTCGATGCTAAATTCGGCGCCGAAATTGTCGGGATCGATTTAAACGATCCCGTAGATGATGACACCTGGCGCACTCTGACCGATGCATTGTACGCAAATCGTATCATTGTGATACGGAATCAAAATCTTGATAAAGCAACTTATTTTCGGTTCGGACAGAAATGGGGCTATCCAATACCACATGTGTTAGATCATCTGAGAATGCCGGACTATCCAGCAATGATGGTCGTTGGAAACACAGACGAGAAGGACCAAAACGAAACGATTAGAAATGGCACAGTTCTATGGCATACGGACCAGTCTTACGAAGAGATACCGGCCAGTGCAACCATGCTGTATGCGATCAAGGTTCCTCAAGTGGGGGGGGAAACCCAGATCTGTAATATGGTCAAAGCCTACGAAGACCTGGACGAGGACACAAAGACGCGACTTGAAACTATGCAGGTAGCTCATCAGTATGGTCGGGGTAAGCTCAGGCCAGAGGAGTTCAGGGCCAGTCCAATTATGACGTCAGAACAACAAGGAAAATTGCCAACGTTCTACCATCCCCTGGTAATGCCCCATCACATTAGTGGATTAAAAGCGCTGTATGCGGTCGGGCAATCCTCCTTTGCCATTAAGGGCATGGAAGACCGTGAAGCGGTTGCACTATTAGAGCAACTGAAGGATCACGTGTTACAGGAAAAATACATCTATAGACATAAGTATCGGATCGGAGATATCGCGATCTGGGATACTTTCCAGACATTACATTCCGGACGAATGATAGATGTTGCGACAGATGAATCCAATGCGCGACTTATGTGGCGGATCAGTGTGCGGGGTAAGCCTGTTATCTATCATTAATACCAGAGTTCGTGCTACGGGGATAACAGGCCCTCGCTGATTGCTTTAATTTGAAGCGCCAGTGTTTTTGAAAATATCCGCGACACTGGGCAAGACTTCCTGCGATAAACCACAGCCCCGGCTGACCGGTGCGCATCCACATATTGCGCAGTTCCTGATTCTCCTCATCAAAACCCCAGATAGGGCCACATCGTGCTGCGACATCCTGGCCAAACAGTCGGGTAACCAGATGATGTTGTCCTTGATAACCCGTGGCAGTAACCAGCAGGTCTGCTTCGATGATTTCTCCGTGGTTTAGTTTGACGCCACTGGCAATAAACTGGTCAATATCCCGATACTGAATTAGCCTTATCTGGCCGTTTGCAATCAGATCGGAACATCCCACGTTAAAGTAGTATCCGCCACCTCGTTCCAGGTACTTGAACTGCCAGCCTGTGTTGTCGGTTCCATAATCGAGCGCAAATCCAGCCTTCGTGAGACCATCCAACAGGGGTTTGTCGAGCTCTTTTGCTTTCTCAGTAACCAATTGATGCGTTTTACGCAACACTTTGAGCGGCGTTGCCGCGGCAAGTAAGTCGCAGTCTTCCAGGGATGGTCCTTCCTCGTATAAGGCATAGGGGAGTTGCGCACTGGGTTCTATGTTGACAACCATGGTTGGGCTACGCTGGATCATGGTTACTTTGGCTCCATTTGCATGGAGGTCTTGGGCAATGTCATGGCCACTGTTGCCAGTGCCCAATACCAGGGCTTTTCGACCTTGCCAGGCAGTGCCATGGGTGTATTCTTCAGAGTGCACCGTGGTGCCTGCGAAATTAGCAAGACTTTGAATATCATTCGGCAAATTCGGGATACCACTGGCGCCTGTAGCCATCACAATATGTTGTGGCTCCAGTGTTCGTTGTCGACCGTCTGACGATCTAGTTTCAATGGACCAACGTCGTTTGTCGGGGTCGTATTGGCCCCTTTCAACCTCGGTGGCAGTCCATACGTTCAGTTCCATGGCTTCTACATAGGTTTCAAACCAGCCGGCTAGCTTGTCTTTTGGAATATAAGTCGGCCAAGTCGGTGGAAAAGGCATGTAGGGTAGATGATTCACCTGCACCTGGTTGTGCAACGTCAGGGTGTGGTAACGGTTGCGCCAGTTGTCGCCGACCCGCTCGTTTTTCTCAAGAACAAGCGTGTCCACGTTGAGCTGCCGCAATCGGGCGGCAATAGAAAGTCCGGCCTGTCCGGCCCCGATGACGACAACGGCGGGACTTCTTTCTTCATAGCGGACGTCGATGTCTCGGAGGTCGCGCCAGTTAGGCCCTTTAAAGTCGCGTGAATAGGACTCACCTGAGGGTCGATTGCGATCCAATTGTTCTTCGAACCCTTTAATCTCTTCGAGCTTGGTTAGCAACGACCAAGCTTTTAGTTGATCTGTATTGCTTGTAGGGGGTGTCAGTCGAATAACCCCGAAACATCTGCCGACACGCGTCTCAAAGCAAAATATGGCTTCTATGACCTCAACACCGGCACGAGCAACAACTCGGGGTGCGGCGTGGTCTTGATTAATCTGGAAGCCGTAGGGCCGTGTATCTGGTGTGAATGATTGAATCAGCGCAAGAATATTACGAAGTCCTGAGACTGTCTTGACCTGCCACGTGACAGCAAGAAGGTCCCGCCAGTGGCAGTCTTCATGAAAAAGTTCTCGTAAGGTGTCTGAGCTGGCGCTTGAGACGGCTTGTTCAAACAATAGCAGCCATCGAGTGACTTGATCTTCCAAAGACACCACGGGTTGTAATTTAGGCGTCAAATCGATGGTCTGAGACATGGTTGAATCTATTTAGGGCAAAAACGATTTGGCGAACTAATCACCAACGATAGGTTGGTGGAGTATCTCGTCCCGTACATATTCGTTAACTTCGCCATCTTTGTAGCCCAATTCCAACATTAACTCTCGGTTATTGGCTCCCTGAAACGGCGCTAGCATTGTGGTTCGTGTTGGTTTTCCCGAATACTGGACCGGCGGGCGCGGAACGCGAACGTCACCTAGTATTTCATCATTGATCACATCTAAAATATTATTATCAACAATATATGAGCTATTTATAAGATCGATTCTAGGTAATATTGGCGCGGAGGCGACACCTTCTGAATCGAATCGACCAAGGATTTCTTCACTTACCCATGTGGCGATCTCATCTGACATAATCTCGCGCCTTTGCGATATATTTTCAGAGCGCGCTTGAGCCGTCTTGAATCGAGGATCGCAGATCAGGTCCGGGCGATTGAGCGCGTTGCACATGCCTTCCCACTCTGAATTGCTGTTCGCGCCGGCTGTGATGTAGCCGTCAACGGTTTTAAAAACAAGATCCGGGCTTTTTTGTGAGTGAGCAGGGTCTTGCTCTTTCCCCACAAAACTCAGACTGCCCATCGTCTCGGGCCACAAAAAACTAACCATGGTATCGAGCATGGCCAAGTCCATAGTCTGCCCTTCACCCGTTCTTTCTCGATGGAACAGGGCGGTAGTTATCGCGTGTGCAGCAGTCAGCGCTGTTGTTTTGTCACAGATGATCGTGCGAACCATTCTGGGCACGCCAGTTACTTGATCACGCTGAACGTCAGCAAGCCCTGACAGTGCCTGAATAACGGGATCATAGACTCGTTGATGAGCGTGGGGGCCAGTTTTGCCGAATCCACTGATAGACAGGTAGATCATGTCAGGTTTGAGACTCCGGACCGCATCCTCTCCCAACCCCATACGCTCGATCACACCGGGTCTGAAGTTTTGTACTAATACATCGATACTTTTGACAAGTTCTAGAACCAACGCAAGTCCTTTAGGCTGCTTGATGTCGACACACATCGAACGTTTGCCGCGATTGCAAGTCAGAAAAGAACTCGTCATCCCCTTGTGTTTGGTACCCACTTGCCGCATGTAGTCACCCGCCGGTGACTCAATTTTGATTACATCGGCACCTTGCTCTGCGAGGAGCATTGTCGCGATTGGGCCTGAAACCATTGTGGTCAGATCCAAAACTCTGACGCCTCGTAGGGGCAGGGTGCAATCCGAGTGGTTTCGGTTCAAAGATCGTCCTTAGTCAGTTAAGTAGCAGAGTCTGTATGCGTCCTGGTATGCTTTTCGAGCATGAAGCCTCTGCTGGTAATCAAGGGTTGGTGGTGGCAGTTCGATTTTATAGTTGAGTGCCCAGTCGATGCATGTGAGCAAAAGAATATCAACCGTGCCGGGAGTATTGCCCATCAAATAGGGCTGGCTTTTCAGTGTGTCAGGGACAACGGCGTGAAATTGCTTCAGGAAATATTCCTTGGCAGAGTCCACAACTGCCGGTGCACTACCATAAATTTTGTGCAGGTCGCCGTGACGCCTCATTGTGTACAGGGGATGGGCGTCTAGTTCCATGGCTATAAATGCAGTCAACTCGTCCGAGCGAGCTTTCTCGTACCTGCTATTCGGCACGAAGAAATCCGATGGGGCGTTAAAGTTTTGGCTGACATAACTGAGGATGGCGACACTCTCTGTAAGGGTCAGGTCAGCGTGCTGAAGTGTCGGAACCTTGCCCTTGGGGTTAATCGCCAGATACTCTGCAGTTTGAGTCTCTCCAGTGCGCGGACCAATGGGTTTGGTTTCATACGGCAGGCCGAACTCTTGCAGCACCCAATGGACTCGCATAGAGCGGCCTGTCGTTGCGCCCCACAGTATGATCTCTTCAGTCATTGTTATCTGATCTTAACGACGAGAAAGGCTCGCACAAATTTGGTGTCATCTTAATGTTAGCGTTGTCTGTATTCACCAATATTAATGCTTTAAGGTCAATGTTTGTCGGTAAAATGGTTAGACCATGTTGGCAAAAAGAGTCAGTAAATAGACGACCTAACCTACTAGCCTAAAGTCATAGTGGTCGACTT
>JYMV01021976.1_pt1 | contig 23173 bp, 22 predicted proteins | sample 338911 | NCBI WGS metagenome assembly JYMV01 (sample SAMN03354496, study PRJNA234377) | hydrothermal vent metagenome | biome: Deep sea; feature: Hydrothermal plumes at the Eastern Lau Spreading Center, Western Pacific Ocean; material: Seawater | place: Tonga | collected 2009 | depth 2000 m m
CGAACTCATGCAAAAAATCAGAGCTATACAAATTAAAACTAGCCATATGGTGACAGAGTTAATGGCAGGAGAATATGTTTCGGCATTCAAAGGTCGCGGAATGGAGTTTAATGCTGTGCGCGAATATACACCGGGGGACGACGTAAGGCTCATAGACTGGAATGTCACGGCACGAATGAACCAACCTTTCATAAAAGAATATATAGAGGAGCGGGAACTCAATATCATGCTAATGGTCGACGTTAGCTCATCTGGTGAATTCGGTTCCACAGGAAAATTTAAAAACGAAATCTCAGCAGAAGTAGCCTCTATTTTGGCGTTCGCTGCAATTCGCAATAATGACAAAATCGGCCTTATTGTATTTTCAGACAAAATAGAATATTACATACCTCCAAAAAAAGGGAAAGCACATGTTTGGAACATTATTCGTACCATTTTAAACTATCAGCCGGAAGGAAGACTTACAGACCTCAACCTTCCACTTGAATATTTATTGAAAATTCAAAAACGTAAATGCATTGCGTTCCTTATCTCAGATTTCCAAGCAACAAATTACGAAACTAATTTAAAGCTTGCTAGACAAAAACATGATCTGGTTGCAATATCGATATCCGACCCAAGAGAAACAGACCTTCCAAAGCTAGGACTTGTTCATCTTCGAGATGCTGAGTCAGGAGAAATTCTATTGATCGACACAGATGATAGAGTGATGACGAAGCTTCTTACCTCGCATGAACGGGGAAAACGCGACAACCGTAAAAAACTATTTCACTCGATAGGCGTTGATACAATAGAAATTGATACTGGCGGTTCGCTGGTAAAGCCCATTATACAATATTTTAAAATACGTGAAAAAAGGCATTGAGAATGGAAGATGACCCTATAAAAAATGGATTAAGCTCCAAAATCAAGATACCCATCATAATTTTGACATTAATAACGCTATGTGCGATGGGAGCCTTGTTTATAAAAATTGCTTATTCGGTAAGTTCATCAGAAAAACTATCTGATAGTTATCAATATTTACGCAACGTTGGGGACAAGCTCAGAAATGAAGGCCTACATGAACAGGCGATTGATCAATACATAAAATACTTGGAAAAAACAAAAATCAAAAATCCATCCCGCGCAATGGTCGCGCACAGCGTAGGCGAACTATACATGGAATTAAGTAACTGCGAGGAAGGGTTAACCTGGCTATTTCAAGCAGAAGAGGCAGGAGCAACATACCATCGTGCTGATGAACTAAAAAAACATATTGATGCATGTTCGGCAAAAATAAATTCATCAAAAGCAATCAACCACAATATAAAGTGAGAATCAAAAAGCTTGCTTCAGCGCTTATTTGTTTATTATTTTTCTATTCGACCACCGGGTGGGCTGATTCGCCACTTACCATAAATTCAGAAATAGACAAAGCAACCGTTACAACAGGTGACATCATTACCTACACGATCATCATCAAGCATGAGTTGGATGTAACACCAACCACCCCGAACTTTGATGTAATCAATAAGTTTGACATAATCGAAAAAATAACCAGTGAACCAAGAGAAACTGAAGAAGGGTTAATTGAACAAAAATACTCTGTAAAGTTACGCGCAGACCAAGTCGGGACATACACCATTCCTCCAATCCGAGTTCTCTTTAAAATTAAAAAACAGAATACCGAAAAGTATATTCCTGGTGAAGCACGCTCTCAAAAGATCACAATTGAAGTCGCTTCTGTCTTACGACTTCAGGGAGAACCAACCGACATAAAAGACATTAAGGACATTGTTGAAGTAGACAGAAATTGGGTACCGTGGTTTTTTTGGGGACTAAATTTTCTCCTGTTAATAACTGTTTTATACCTTCTATGGAAGTACCGAAAGACAAAACACCCTAATCCTATAGAAGAAGCGCCCGGTTTACCGACTCACGAAATAGCTTTGCGTGAACTAGACACATTAAAAAATAAAGGACTCCTCGAACGTGGAAATGCGAGAGAACATTTTTTTGAACTTTCAGAAATCTTTCGTCGCTATCTTGGTAAAAGATATCTCTTCCCAGCACCCGACTGGACAACCGAAGAGATCACTGAGTATTTTAAAAACCAAGAAAAAGTAGAGCTCTCCGCACGAGCTGAAGCAAATCGAATTTTAAAAAAATCAGACTTAATAAAATTTGCGAAAGCACAAGCCTTACCGGAAACAGATGAGATAGCATCAGTCCGCTCTTTCATAAAATCGACCCACGAAAATTTAAACCTGGGACTCTACCCTAATTAATTTTAAATCCGTATGACCTTTTTTAGATTCGAGGATCCTTGGCTCCTGTTAATACTGTTATCACTTCCTATCCTAATATTGCGAGAAAGAACGATAGCAAGTGTGATCAACTACTCATCACTTGCATCATTAAAAGCAGTAAGTCGACACCATTCTAAAGTCAAGGCAATGGTCCCAATTATTCTCAGGTTCCTTGCTATCACTCTTTTTATTATTGCATTCGCACGCCCCCAGGAAGGACATAAAAGAACCGAAATTCTATCACAGGGAGTGGACATCGTTCTCGCCATTGACACATCCGGTAGTATGCAAGCACTGGACTTTAAAAAAAACGAGACCCAGGTTACGCGACTTTCCGTGGTCAAAGATGTGGTCGCTGAGTTCGTCAAAAACCGAGAAATGGACCGCATAGGAATGGTCGTCTTCGGAGCTAATGCGTTCACACAATGTCCTCTTACATTGGACCAGAACATTCTACTTTCATTCCTCGACAAGCTTAAAATTGGAATGGCTGGTGACGCCACAGCGATTGGATCAGCCATTGGCATTTCAGCAAGAAGACTGAAGGATCTAAAATCTAAATCCAAGGTCATTATTTTATTAACTGATGGACGCAATAACTCAGGAGCAATCTCACCTCTGCAGGCTGCAGAAATTGCCAAAAGCCTAGGCATCAAAGTCTATACTATTGGGGTCGGCAAGCGTGGAAAGGCGCCATTTCTAGTAGACTCAATTTTCGGGAAACGCCTCATCTATCAGAATGTTGATATCGACGAAGAGGTGCTCAATAAAATTTCCAAAATGACTGACGCAAAATATTTTCGTGCAACCGACTTGAAATCACTAAAAGATATTTATAAACAAATTGATCTGCTGGAAAAATCGGAAGTAAAAAGCATTGATCACTCTGAACACAAAGAACTATTTCATTATTTTCTTATCCCTGGGCTTATTCTACTCTTAACTGAAATTGTTTTTTCGAACTCTTTTTTACGGAGACTTCCTTAAAATGCGCTTTGGTAATCATGATTATCTCAGCTTACTTTGCTTGATTATCCCACTGGTCGCGTTTCTTATATGGTCATACAAAAAAAAGAAACAGTTGATTGAAGTGTTTCTGGGTAAATCTCTTGTCTTTCGGCTACTTGACCCTCTGGCCTGGAAACGAGTAAAAATCGACAATGTATTAACAATATTTGCGGTAGTTTTTCTTATTCTGGCACTCTCTCAACCCCGTTGGGGTTATTACTGGAAAGACCTAGAACAAAAGGGCGTGGACATCGTCATCGCGCTGGATGTTTCTAGCAGTATGCTAGCGCAAGATATAAAACCTAACCGATTAGAAAGAGCAAAATACAAGATAATGGATTTATTAAACATGCTTGAAGGGGATAGAGTTGGCCTAGTAGCTTTTGCCGGAACGTCATATCTGCAATGCCCACTTACTTTAGATTATTCTGCCACCCGAATTTTCTTAAATGCTATCGATACAGAACTAATTCCTGTACCGGGAACGGCAATAGGCCACGCAATCCGAACCTCGGTCAAGGCGTTTAACCCACAAGACACACGATCACGCGCTATAATTCTAATAACTGATGGTGAAGATCATACGGGTGATGCCATACAATCAGCGAACTGGGCCAAAGAACATAAAACTAAAATTTTCGCAATAGGAATAGGCAATAATATTGGTGCTCCTATCCCCGACCCTAAACCGGGAGCTTCCGGATTCAAAAAAGATAAGGATGGAGAAGTAATATTAACCAAACTCGATGAACCAACCCTGAAACAAATGGCATTACAAACAGGGGGTAGTTACGTACGTTCAGTATCAGGTGACATGGACCTGCAAAAACTATATCGGGAGAACATCAAACACAAAGTCAAGAGTAAAGAAATCAAAACTGAGAGAAAGCGTGTATGGAAAGAAAGATTTCAGTGGATGATTTTCGTTGCCCTATTATGCTTAACAGCAAAATATATTCGAAAAACGTCTTTCCTAAGAAAAGGGCTAAAATAATTTTCAATCACACATCGCCGTTAAAATTTTAGGATTAGGTGAATTACAACTCCCCGAAATCTTTTAAACTCATTAAAATAAATTTAAAATTAAATATCCTTTACTTGACAAACGGAACAGCCAATACTATTTTTGATCTATAGATAGAGGAAGTATGACTGATCAAACCTTAATAACTACTAGATAGATTTCACTAAATACATTAATCGCTAATTTAAGGAAATAAAAATGCAAGAAAATCAAATGAGAGCAACCAGTCTTGATTCTGTTGCTGCTGAACAACAACGTTTCATGGTTCGCGTTTATAATTGGATGGGAGCCGGACTAGGCATCACTGGCGTAATGGCGTTCTATATTGCAAACACTCCAGCCATCTTTAACATTGTGATGGGTAATCCCATAATGCCGATCGTATTGATAATCGCTCAGATTGGATTGGTATTCTGGTTAGCCACCAGAGTTATGGCTATGAGCGTAAGTCAGGCCACAGGTGTCTTTTTGTTATATGCTGGGCTTACTGGAATAACTTTTTCCACCTTGTTTGTGGTTTATACAGCTGCCTCGATCACATCAACTTTTCTAGTAACTGCCGGAACTTTTGGTGCAATGAGTTTTTATGGTTACACCACCAAAAAGGACCTTACTTCCTGGGGAAGTTTTCTATTTATGGGCCTCATCGGGATTATCATTGCATCGCTCGTTAACATCTTTCTGCAAAGCCCAATGATGCACTGGATCATAACCTATGCCGGAGTCCTTATTTTTGTTGGATTAACCGCCTACGACACACAGAAAATCAAAGAAATGAATATCCTTGGAAATGAGGGAACAGACGAAGACACTAAAGAAGCCATCAGAGGTGCTCTGACCCTTTATCTTGATTTTATTAATCTATTTCTCATGCTTCTTCGTATAATGGGTGATAGGCGATAAAACAGATGCCAGAAAGGATCGTCATTTCCACAAAAGGGTAGACGGGCCATCAACCAACATTTCATCTAGAAATTATTGTCGGAATGTTGCTTTGATGGTGATTTCTCTTTTATGAGGGGGAGCTTTTTCTAATAAGAAAAAGACGCATACTGTCATACATGATGGACTTCCCAGCTTCACAGTTCAAAAATAAATTAAGAGAAAATTTCCCAGGGTGAATCCATCCTATGGCCGAATGAATCTGCCAGTAATATGTTTCCTCGCCGAAGGTCTTTTCTTTGACATGAAGGTTCATACCCGCATTAGTCTTTCCAAATGGGATTTGACGATAGTACTTCTTTCCTTTCTTTATGTAACTAATGCCCAACCCTGGCATAAAATGCTTGTCATTGCTGGCAAATTTTTTTGTCGACCAAACTAATACAGCGAGGTGTGGTTGATTTAGTTCTATATCACCAAACAAACCTCGAAGAACCATATCTTTTCCGGGTGAAGCTTTGGCAAGCAAAGAATATTTTCCTGTAAATTTATGCTCCTTCAGAAGAGAAAATTCGCCATCACCCGATTGGACATGCCAATCAGTGGTGGCTTCAAAATCTTCTGGCAATAAGGAAATCGAATTAATATTTTCTAAATCGAATAATTTTCTATCCTTAAAAACAATCTTTTCCTTGAACCTGTCCTTCCAATTTAAAAAAATTGGTATCCCCTGAATGCTATTTACTTTATAGTCTGCGGCATTGGAATCGTTATCGACAATCAACTTTATTCCGCCAAGTTGGCTGTCAGTAATAATATTTTGTAGGTTATTTTTATAAAGACTTCTGGCGTAGAGATAAAATCTGCCATCAGCAACAAGAAGCAAATCGTTCTTTTGTATTTGACTGCTAAGTTTCTGTGTGTAATCTTTCACATTAAACGTTTTGATTGAAGGATAATAATTCAGAAATATCTCAGTCAGGGCTAGAGCAGCGTATGCACCTACTAAGGAATAGCCCATCCAATTGATAGAAGTTTTTTGTTTAACTAAGTTTCCAAAATATTCTCCGGCCCATATAACTCCACTCGCGAGAAAAATCAAAAGCAAGGGGAGATTAAACAAGTAACCTCTTGGATAATGTGCTAATCCAGTTATTAACGTAAAAAGGTAAGTGGTGAGAAGAATGACTACGGGTAGTAACCGGTAAGCGAAGCAATACGTTTTACTCCAAAATATTCCAATAAGAATAAATGGTGTGAAGTAAATCAGTGGCCCTGGAAAAATTTTTACAAAAAAATTTGGGATGAAATAAATTAACTTATTACCTGCTGCAACTTGAGAATCAACTTTACTACCATCATACTCATTCAGCAGTTGTAGCATTCCATCTATATGAGGCCAATACAAAAGAACGGAACAGACCCCCATCAATAGAAAAATTGTAAGAAATTGATAGAATTTTCTACTGATTAATTCCTGATGAAAACCAAACTCTGCCTTTAATGTGGGTATTGTCAGAACAAGTAAAATCCAAATGGCAAGACTCAGAAAAAATACTACAGTTAACGGCATGGTATATGCTGATAAAATTCCGCTTAAAAATAGAAGTAGACCCCATATAAAATTTTTATCCGATTTCAGTAATTTTAAAGTTGCATAGATTGAAAGGGCGGAGAAAAACATAACAAAGCTGTATCCCCGAGCAGTTTGAGAATAATAAATATGTATTGGGCATACGGCTACCGTTAAAAGAGCGAGTCGAGCTACCGCCTTAGATGGGGAAATTTGCCTAGCTATCTTATAAACCACCCAAAGGCAGGCAATACCAGCAACAAATGCAGGAGCTCTAATAGCCAGTGCATTTTCTTCTCCGAATAACAAAACCATCATGCGCAATACAATATTATTAAAAATCTGATCAAACCCATATCCCAAGGACCAGTTCCAGAAGCGCGGATCCCCGGCAGGAGTGAGAATATGATTCATTGGCGTATATACCCATTCGAGCAATGCCTGGTTCTCATCTCCGCCCCCCAAAGCTCGGTCCAACTGATAGGCTCTAAGGAAAATCCCAAAAAACAAGAGGGCAACTATAATGTACATGAATACCTCATAAGAGTTTTTCTTAGTGTTTTTTATACCCGCAAACTACTGCCATCAGTAACGCCATTCATTAAGTTAAATGTTCCCATAATTAAAATAATGTCAGTGATGGATGGCTAGGCTAAATGCCATAACAGAAGCAATATACTCACACCAGTTAATAGCAACATATATATGCCAATAATGTAAAATTATATTCTCACACCTTGACTTTATCAATTTCTAATTCCATATATAGATTAGAAAACAGTAGACCGGTCTCCTGCAACTAAGATTCAACTTATTATTTTTAACAATCGCCTTAATTTGAATTACTTGTTATGAATTAAAAAAATTGAGGTTGTTCTAAAAGGAGACAATCATATGACTTTTAAAAAATTAATTCCGTTACAGTGGGATAGATACGACACTCATGGTAATCATAATTACGACGAAACTCTTTTCTCACTTGACAAAAGTATGGAGAGGTTTTTAAATCCAGTAAATACAGATTATCTTGGTAACAGTTTTTTTGATTTTCGTCCAGTTGAGCAAAATAGATTTCCAAAAGTGGATATTACGGAAACAGATAATAACTTTCTTATAACCGCAGAACTACCTGGACTTGATGAAAAAAATGTTGATCTCACATTAGATGATGGAACTCTTACGATCAACGGTGAGAAAAAAACAGAAACAGAGGATACGCAAGGTGAGTTTTACAGTAGAGAGCGATCTTACGGTAAATTTCAAAGGAGCTTTGAGGTTCCTGCAATAATTGACCAAAACAAAATAGACGCTTCTTTTGTTAAGGGAGTTTTAACAGTTACGATGCCAAAAACTCCTGAAGCGAAAAAAGAAGTTAAAAAGATTCCTATCAACCACTGATGGGAATTTAAACTGGAGTCTCTTTGTTTAGCCTTTAAACAAACAAAACCTACCTCTCTTCATTAATTTTGGAATAGAGGTAGGTTTGATTTAGGCTTCTCGCAAGCTTTTGATTGCCTTTTTATAATCTTTACTATTAAAAATAGCAGACCCAGCAACAAGCACACTAGCTCCTGACTCTTTTATCTCCCCTGCGTTATCTGGTTTTACCCCTCCGTCCACCTGCAACTCAATCTCATCTTCATAGTTGCTCATGATATCGTTCAAGTTAGATATCTTACCCAACATCGAGGGTATGAATGACTGACCACCAAACCCTGGGTCCACAGTCATAAGCAGCACCATATCGAGTTCGTGTAGAACTTCTTCCAAACTTGATAAAGGAGTTGCCGGATTCAAAACAACCCCAGCGCGAACTTCCTGTTCTTTAATTATCTGAATTGTTCGATTGAGATGCCGGCAGGCTTCGACTTGAACGGTCAGAATATCCGCTCCTGCCTCAACAAACGATTTTATGTAACAGTCTGCGTTCTCGATCATCAAGTGCACATCAAGCGGGAGATCGGTAACTTTTCGAATTGACTCAATCACAGGCGGTCCAATAGTAATATTGGGAACAAAATGACCGTCCATCACGTCCACATGAATCCAATCAGCCCCTGCATCCTCAACTGCTTTAATTTCATCTCCAAGTCTACTGAAATCCGCTGACAATATAGAAGGTGCGATTTTAACCATGAGGAATTCCTGAAAAAGATAACAAGGGTTCAACGCAAATTGTTAATACCGCTTAAGGGAAACCAAAAGACATGCAACGAGTGGAGCATAACACATGAAATTAGTTTGGCCCATTTCAATTTATTAGAATCGTAATGCAATTGAAAACCTAGCCATTAATATTCTCATGACATATAATGCGTTTATTTATACGACTGCAAACAAACAATGCCATGGCCACACTAACCGATCACATTCGAGATAAGTTTCGCAATGTTTTGATGTTTGATCAAAACATGTTGATTCTTGCCGCCTTGCTTGGGTTTCTTGCTGGCTTTGCATCAACTTTTTTTCGTTGGATGATAGAATTCTTTGAATCGATTTTTTCTGCCAAGGGGTTTTCTCTTGCAGGAATATCGCCCCAGGCATATCCCTTCCTACTACCACTCATGCCAATGGTAGGTGGATGCCTCATTGGACTCATCTGTAAATATTTTCCGAACGCGGTAAAAGAAAATGGAGTACATAAAGTCATGTACGCCGTCGCCTTAAATGACGGAAAAGTGCGAAAGCGAACTATCGCCTCCTGCGCTGTTACCTCATCGATCACGATTGGTTCGGGTGGTTCCGCTGGTAGAGAAGGTCCAACGGTCCAGATTGGAGCAGCAGTTGGTTCCACAATTGGCCAACTGCTTCACTTATCTACAGAGAGAATGCGCGTGCTTGTTGGATGTGGAGCAGCAGCTGGTATAGCGGCTTCATTCAATGCACCCTTAGCCGGCGTATTATTTGCTCTTGAAATTATTCTTGGCGATTTTACCATCCATACATTCAGCCCTATTATCATCGCGTCAGTCATCGGAACAGTAACTGGACGAGCCCTGGAAGGAAACGAAGTTACATTTAACGTCCCGGTACACGAGCTTGTACATCCAGCAGAGATCATTTTCTATTTAGCGCTTGGAATGCTGTGTGGAATAGTAGCCCGATTATTCACTTTTATGTATTTTTATGTTCAGCAAGTATTTGAAGAGAAATTTAGCATGCCCGACCTCTATAAGCCCGCAATTGGGGGACTCATAGTGGGCATTATTTCAATATTCATACCCCAGATTCTTGGCAACGGATACGATGTAATGGAACAAGCATTGACTGGCCAAATGTTTTGGGGATTAGCCTTTCTCTTGGTTTTCATGAAAATCATGTGCACATCTATTACGCTTGGATCCGGGGGCATGGGCGGTATATTTGCACCCTCTCTTTTTATCGGTGCAATGTTGGGCACAGCCTTTGGCTCAGGTGTGCACTTTGTTTTCCCAACCCTATCGGCCTCAGCTGAAACCTATGCAGTTGTAGGAATGGGAGCTGTCGCTGGAGCCGTCATGCAAGCGCCACTGACCAACATTCTCATGCTCTTTGAGTTAACTAATGACTACACTTTAATTCTTCCCATTATGGCCACCTGCATAGCCGCATCATATACTTACCAGAGGTTTACAAAGCACTCCATTTATATGCAAAACTTACTAAATAAAGGGATTAACATACGCCACGGCCGAGAAGCATCAATAATGAACTCTATAAAAGTTCGAGATGTTATGAGCACCGAAGTCACAACCATTGCTCAAGAAATGCCTTTTCGAAAAATTCTTGAGGCTATTTCTTATTCGAAGAATTTTTATTTTCCTGTCCTCGACAACAAGGGTGACATGACAGGAATTCTTTCCTTTTCAGACATTCGCGAGGTGATATTTGAAGAACAGTTGGGAGATCTACTTGTAGCTGGAGAACTCGCCAATCCCAAAGTAATCTCACTTACACCACAACAAAATCTGAACGAAGCAATGGAAATCTTTTCGCAATTAGACGTAGATCAACTACCTGTAGTTAGAAGTGAGGATAAATTAAAAGTAATCGGAATGTTAACTCGCAGCGAGATGATGGCGTCGTACAATAGAGCAATCCTCGTTTCCGGGTTTGACCGGTAACTTAATTAATGCTTTTCAATTTAATCTATAGTTCCTTCCTGTACTACGTCACCTTTACTATCATTTGCCTTTTATTCACATCTTGTGAATTGGAGAATAAGAACACCCATAAACGTACTCAGTTTATCATGGGAACGCTGGTCGAGATTATCGTCCAAGAATCTAACAAAGACCTCGCCCAAAAGGCTATCAACAAATCCTTTGACGAAATGTCTCGTCTTGAAAAAATAATGAGCTCATATTTACCAGACTCTGAATTGTCTAAATTTAACACATTGGCAGGAGGGAAAAAAAAAATTCGTGTCTCACCCGATCTATTAAAAGTTATTCAGCGAGGGATCTACTGGGGAAAACTTTCAAATGGAGCAATCGACATAAGCATTGGACCAGCTGTAAAATTATGGGAATTTAATTCAGAGATCCCCACTCTACCTGATACGGATAAATTATTAAGTGCAGCAAGCTTTATTAATTACAAAGATGTTGTAATTGATGGAAGTTCGGTTAGTTTAAAAAAATCCGGGATGGCTCTTAACCTTGGTGCTATTGGAAAAGGCTATGCTGTTGACCAAGCCATTGACGTTTTAAAAAAAATGGGCATTAAAAGCGGACTCATTAATGCTGGGGGTGACTTAATGGCTTTTGGTTTAAAAAAAGCAACTAAACCCTGGCACATAGGAATCCAACATCCACGCAAACCGGAACGGATAATTGTCTCTCTCGACGTTAGGGACGAGGCTGTGGCAACCTCAGGCGACTACCAAAGATATTTCATCAAAAATAAAGTGAGATATCACCATATTCTAAACCCGAAAAACGGGTGGCCAGTAAATCAAACTATCTCAGCAACCGTTATCGCAGATACGGTCATGAATGCTGATGCACTTTCCACAGCTCTATTTATTCTGGGCGAGAATAAAGGTATTGCCTTTATCAATTCACAAGAAGGAATTGAAGGGATGATAGTTTCGAATCTAGGCTCTGTTAGTTATTCGTCCGGATTTCATAATATCTCCGGGCTTTCTCTCCAAGGTTTGAAAGAAAATCCTATCAATAAGTGATATCCCATGCGTCAGCGAAAAAAAACAAGAGGCCCGCTTATATTTATTTGATTACAGGAACAACCATCAAAGATTATTTTTTAAAATTGATCTTTTTAAGTAATAAAGAATTGCTAACCACAGAAACTGAACTAAAGGCCATTGCAAGCGCAGCGTATACCGGAGTTAATAATATTCCAAACGTTGGATACAGCACCCCTGCCGCAATTGGAATACCCAAACAATTATAAAAAAATGCCCAAAATAGATTTTGTTTAACTTTTGCCATTGTTCTGTTACTCAATTCGATAGCATCTGCCACGGCTCTGAGGTCATTGGTCATAAGGGTTATATCAGAAGCTTCTATAGCGACATCTGTTCCTGAACCCACAGCAATCCCAAGGTCCGACTGAGCGAGTGCAGGCGCATCATTGATTCCATCTCCTACCATTCCAACAGTAAGACCCTTGGCCTGTATTTTTTTTATCTCATTCGATTTATCTTCCGGGAGCACCTCTGATAAAACAGTCGTAATATTCAGTTCGTTCGCTATGGCCCCCGCCACATATCGATTGTCACCTGTGAGCATTCCAACCTCCAACCCAAGACTTTTCAACCTCTCAACTGTATCCTTTGCATGAGGCCTAATAACGTCTGAGGTAGTTATCGCCCCTACGATTTTTTCAGAAACAGCTAAAATCATGAGCGTTTTTCCCTGCCGAGAAAGTTTTTCTAGCTGTTCAACCCAATGTTCAACGTTAATTCCATTTTTTATCATCAGACCCATGTTACCCATGATCATTTGTTGCTGGTTTAACGAAGCCGTGACCCCAAACCCAGGCAAAGCTTTAAAATTCTGGACATTCTCAGGTCTCAAATTTCTTTTTTTAGCCTCCCTAACAACGGCCTGGGCCAGAGGATGTTCAGATTCTTTTTCAAGCGAGGCCGCATAAATTAACAAATTTTTTTCAGAAACTTCTGAATTAGGATTAACGATCACACCATTCACTTCTGGAATACCTTTGGTAAGAGTCCCTGTTTTGTCAAAAAATATCGTATTTAGTTTCCCAACCTTTTCAAGAACCTCACCTCCTTTAACAAGTACTCCTAATTCTGCCCCTCTCCCAGTACCCACCATAATAGCGGTTGGCGTAGCCAATCCTAGTGCGCAAGGACAAGCAATGACTAAGACAGATATAAAGATCATCAGAGCAAATACAAAAGGAGACGTCGGTAGATCAGCATATTCACCAAAAATCCACCAACTTAAAAAAGACAAAGTTGCAACCCAAATCACAATAGGCACAAAAATACTAGACACCTTATCTACCAATCTCTGCACCGGCGCCTTCGACCCCTGTGCCTCTGTAACCAAATGAACGATCTGAGAAAGCACAGAATCTTTTCCCAGGCGTGTGGCTCGCATTTTAAACGCCCCCGCTTTATTTAGAGAACCCCCTATCACTTCATCTGCAGATTTTTTATCAATCGGTGTACTTTCCCCACTAATCATAGATTCATCAATAGATGAAGAACCACTTATGATAATCCCGTCTACAGGAACCTTTTCACCAGGCCTAACAGTTATAATGTCACCATGCACTACTTCAACAATAGAAATATCGACTTCTACACCATCACGTTCTACTCTCGCCGTTTTAGGTTGTAACCCAATCAATTTATGAATGGCATTAGAAGCTTTTGCTTTTGCTTTTGCTTCAATCAATCGTCCCATCAAAACTAGCGTAATAATCATTACTGAAGAATCAAAATAAACCAGAGCTTTCTGTCCTATATCCAAGAAAAAATTTGGATACACCGTTATTGATAAACTGCATAGATAAGCGGCTGAAGTGCCAATAGCAATAAGTGTGTTCATGTCTGAATACCCATGCGTTAAAGCTACCCAAGCACGTCGATAAAATATCCATCCTCCCCAAAACTGGACGGGTGTGGCCAATAGTAGTAATAAAAAATTATGCTCGACCAAGTCATGCTCTTGGAAAAAGTTTTGAACCGAACCCACGCCACTAAGTAAAATAAGGAATGCCATTGATGAACTAAAAACAAATCTTCGAAAAAGAGGAGTTAATTCGTCGACATCATGCTCTTCTACTAGATCGTTTACCTGATCCTTATCCTCGTCATCTAAAAGCAAGGTATATCCAATACCTCGTAAAGCATTTTGGAATTCATGTGTTCCTGAAACAGACTGGACATAATTTATCAGGACTCTCTCCGCAGCCAAATTAACCTGAGCACCTAAAACTCCATAAAGCGCGCATAATTTATCCTCCACACGTGAAACACAAGAAGCGCAAGTAAGACCCTTGATTGGGAAAGATTTCTGATTTAATAAAACCTCAAAACCTATTTTTTTTATGGATTCTAGAATTGTGGCAAAAAAAACCTTTTTGGGATCTAGATCAACAAACACCTGTTCAGCGCCAAAGTTAACCCTTGCCTGCATAACTCCGTTAAGGCCTGAGATTTTTTTTTCTATACGAGAAGCACAACTAGAACAAGTCATTCCTCGTACCGAAATAACTACAGATTTAAAGTCGGATATTTTTTTTTGTTCGGTTGCCATAAAAATATTGCGCAGCCTTCGATGAATGCATAAAGCATTTTATTTGAATTCATTATAAAGCGAGAACATTCTTATTCAAGAACCAAGCAAGAAAAATTGTTTATAGGGAAACAGGGAAGGCATGCCAAAGATGAAGATTCAGAAAATATAGAAAAAAATCGAAACCCAGGATCTACATAGCAGTATTAGCTATAGGTCAATCGGCAGCAAAATTTAAAAAAAATGGGATCATTTTTTCACAAGTAACGATTTGAGGGTTAAAATTCCGTAATAGAGAAATAAACTGGCAATAAGACCACTCGAAAATGAACTGTCAGCTAAAGCCTCAGAAAACAAATAGAGACCCGAGGCACTAAGCGCAAGTCCGATAATGAAATATCCTAGAAGTCTTAAAATGGGTAAGTGGGCTCCTGACGAACTATCCATGCGATCACGGCGTTGCTTAAGCTGCCAGCGCCAACGAAGAATGTAGTAAGTTTTTCTTACCCAGGAAACAAGGCCATCCTCCTCCAGCAAGGGGTTTTTGCAGTACATGCAGTGTCTATCTGATTCACGGTTTGGAAAACCGCAGTTAAGGCACAATCTATCATTCAGTTTACTATGAGATAGTGTCGAATCTTTTTTAGGTTTAGACATTAATACACGCCTTAAAAAATAAATATCGTGCCAGCAGACTATCAATTTCGCACAAATGTACACATAATTTTTATTACACAAAAAATATAGTACTTATTGGGTTGCCCTGTCAATATTCACAACTATCAATATTTATGTTTTAAGTATAAAAACATACATAAAAAAATGTTAACAATATTTGAAAATATCGAGTTAAATTTGTATCATTCCTCTTCAATTAAGGCCAATCAAAGTGGAGAAACTAAAAATGAAGTCGCATATAACCCTGATAGTCGGGGTTTTCTGTTTACTTCCATCGTTAGTCTTTGCAGACCCACCCGTTTCTATCCCCCCAAAGGGGATGGTCCTTATTTCAGGGGGAGTTTACATAATGGGGAGCCATAAATCTTTAATTGAATTAAACCCGGGAGATTTATTCAACATAGATAGACACGCCCTTGGTCCTGAAAACCCCGCTCATAATGTACAAGCGGATTCATTCTATATTAACATTCATGAAGTATCTCATGGAGCCTATATGGAGTTTGTCCAAGCTAAAAAGGCCCGGAAGCCTCTTTTCTGGGATGACTCCAATTTTAATAACTACAAACAACCCGTCGTAGGTATATCCTGGAAAGAGGCGCAATCCTATTGCATGTGGAAAGGCGGGCGGCTACCTACCGAAGCCGAATGGGAAAAAGCATCTCGAGGCAAGCGTTCAATCGACTATCCATGGGGAAATGAAGCCCCGGACAACACAAAATTAAACTTTAATCAGGAAATAAAAAAGACCTCCTTTGTCGGCTCTTATGAAGCAGGAAAATCTGATTATGGGGTTTATGATCTCGCCGGCAATGTTTCTGAATGGGTCTACGACTGGCACCTTGCGGAATTTTATTTATTTTCACCAAAAAAGAATCCCGTAGGCCCCAAAAAGGGACAATACAAAGTAATCCGAGGCGGGAACTGGAGAAATAATGCAAAAGATGTGAAAATGGTCTACAGGAACGCTACAATACCTTCAATACGCAATAAAACACTGGGCTTTCGTTGCGTTCAGAGCGAAAACATACCTTCAAACAAATACCCCAGTCCTTCATGAGGTAGTTTGCAAAAAAATCGGCAGAGCAAATGCTCTGCCGATTCCTCACAGCTTAGTTTATTTAGGGACTACGTTCGATGCCTGCGGTCCTTTTTGCCCCATTGTTTTCTCAAACTCTACCTCCTGCCCCTCTCTGAGAGTCTTAAACCCATCTCCCTGGATTGCAGAAAAATGGACAAAACAATCTTCTCCATCCTCAGACTCAATAAAACCATAACCCTTACTATCGTTAAACCATTTTACTTTTCCAGCAGCCATACCAATAAATCTCCTAACAAACGAGCGGGACAGAAAACGCAATCCTTTTAAATTCCATTCCCGGTTAAAATAGGGCCGAACGCAACCAGAACTAGCGAAATGCAATAACCTTAAGAAACTTTCCCTAAACGTCAAACAAAAAAGCATCGCTCCAACTGTAACGTCAACCGTTTTACCAGTACGAGTCTATCACACCCTCTCCAACTACCAAAATTAAATATACGTATATGTGTAAAAGCATCTGTCCCATACATCTCATTTAAGCGATGACCCACCATAACAAGGTGGCAAACACCCCGTTTTCTACCCACTGATTTAAAAAAATTATATTCTAAATAAAAAGCTGCTGCTCCATTTAAGCCCATGAAATTCTAATACTATGGACAATTAATCATCTTCAGAGCTTGAGATAGAACTTAAATGGCTTTTATTACTTCGTCTAGTAATAGGTGGGCAATCTCGGTTTTAAGGAGGAGAGGCAACTTCTTGATATCTCCCTTTTTATTGACAAGAGTCACTTGGTTGGACTCAGACTGAAAACCGATTCCAGGGGAACTAATATCATTAGCAACAATAAGATCAAGGTTCTTTTTTCGTAGTTTCTCTAAAGCACTTTGCGTTAAATTCTCAGATTCGGCGGCAAAACCAACTACAAATTGTCTAATTTTCCTCGCTGTTACATTTTTTAAAATATCTTCAGTGGGTAACAACTTGAGAGTCAAGGGGGCGTCCCCTTTCTTCTTTATCTTTTCCTTTTCAATCTGTTTCGGTGCAAAATCTCCAACCGCCGCACTCATTATCAAAACATCGCAGTCCGAAAATATTTGCAGAACACGGTCATTCATTTCGCTAGCAGTTCTGCACGAGATAAAACAAATACCCTCTGGAGCTGGGAGACTAGTAGGACCACTGATCAAAGTAACTGTTGCCCCTCTATCTCGAGCTGCACAGGCCACCGCGTAACCCATCTTCCCAGAAGACAGGTTCGTAATAAAACGAACCGGGTCCAGAGGTTCATGAGTTGGCCCTGCTGTCACCAAAATACGAAGTTCGTAAAAATCATTGATGGGATTAAGTCTTTTTTTGACTGCTTCCAAAAGATTCAATGGCTCCGCAAGCCTTCCTTGTCCAATGGAACCACAAGCAAGCTCACCTTCTTCTGGTTCGATGAATTCAACTCCTCTCCTCTTCATTTTTTTAATATTTGCTTTTACAGCAAGGTTGGCATACATATCATCATTCATAGCTGGGGCGACCATAATTGTTCCGTTATAGGAAACACATAAATTGGACAATGCATCATCGGCCATCCCGTTAGCCATCTTTCCGATAATTCCCGCAGTTGCAGGTGCGATAAGTAAAAGGTCGGCTGATTCCACAACACGAATATGTTCCATCGACATTGTAGAAGTGGTATTAAATACTTGGTGATAAACGGGATTTCCGGAAAGAGCCTCAAATGTTAAGGGTGTTACGAACTTTACCGCATTAGCGCTCATTACCACATGAACCCTCGCTCCTTGCCGGACTAAAAGGCGAAGTAATTCGATAGCCTTATAGGACGCAATACTCCCACTAATCCCTAAAATAATTTTTTTATTACATAAAGAAGTGTCATTAGATATCACAGGAGTTTTCCCGAGTAAATGATCGTTCAAAGGTACTATCGTTCACCTCGAATTATAAATGGAAATAAGAACATGATCAATAAATACCAAGGCCTGTTGTCACTTAACGAACAGACCAAACATCAAAGCCAAAAATAATACAGGAAGATACTGAAAAATCACGTAAAAACATCCTCAAAAAAATCTTTAGACCAACACACAAACGAGAAACCTATCTAAACATCAATTCACTTCATAGCTAAATTACCCCAAAAAACGTATCTTCAAACAAAGCCATGTATTGGAAGTCCAACCAGCAAGAATGGTTTCCCATTGCAAATCAAACATGATTATATTAAAACCTATAACGGTTAGTATCTCCGTTTCGTCTTATATTTTCTCTGGCGACTTACCCTATATTTTTTTAATATCTTAACTTTATGAAAATAGCTTCTGTTACAAATTCAAAAGACGCCCTATCATGACCAACTACTCTCTCGAACCAAGATTTATTGCTATTGAAGGTTGTATTGGTGCAGGGAAAACCTCTTTAGTGAATTTATTGGGAAAACAGTTTGACGCGCAAATTGTTCGGGAAGTAGACGAAGAAAATCCATTCATCAGCAAATTCTATCAAGACAGGGATTCTTTCGGTTTCCAAACCCAAATATTTTTTTTACTAAACCGCTATAACCAATATATGGAACTGACACAGAGAGACCTTTTCAGTTCCGTAGTCTTAGTTGACTATCTTTTTCACAGAGACCGACTATTTGCCACCTTGAACTTAAAGGATCAAGAGCTTAAATTATACGACCAAGTTTATTCACTCTTGAGCAACAAGGTTCCAAAGCCCGATCTGGTAATTTTTCTTCAGGCTAACAGTGATGTCTTACGTTCCCGCATTGAAAAAAGAGCACGAGAATATGAATCCTTTATGGACCCAGACTATCTAGATAGTGTCAACAAGACGTTTAATAACTTCTTTTTTTACTACTCTGAGACCCCGCTTTTGGTAATCAACACCGATGAAATTGATTTTGTTGAAAAAAAGTGTGACCTTGAAGAGTTGATAATTAAGATCAATAGCCATAAAATAGGTAGAGAATATTACAATCCGCTTGGATCCTAACGGACCGGGACGATGAAATTTTTATAAATAAGTTGGGCGGGAGCAAAAGGACCTCAATCAGGCCTCAAGCAATCAAGCAAAGCCCGCATCGATGATCTATAAATTTTTATCCGCCCACCGGCTTCCGTCGGCGGGCTTTTTTATTGGTTATTAAGTAAAAAAGAATATTATCTCTATAAACTTTTCGAAACGTATCACCTAATCAAACAAGGTTTTTCGTGAATCGTAATAAAAAAACTGTTCCCATGATTATGGGACGAAAGAATTCTCTAAAAAAAATTGTAGCGCTTACCGCCTTCGATTACAGTTTTTCCCGACTAATCGACACAACAGACATCGACATCATTCTAGTAGGTGATTCTTTGGCCATGGTAGCACTGGGACACAGTACAACGCTTCCAGTAACCATGGAGGAAATGATCATACATGCCCACGCCGTAAGCAGAGGTTGTCATAATGCCCTTCTTATTGCGGATATGCCATTCATGTCCTACCAAGTATCAGATGAACAGGCCATCACTAATGCCGGGAGGTTTATTCAAGAGGCGGGTGCCCAAGCAGTAAAGCTAGAAGGTGGAACTAGAATGGCTAAGCGAATCCAAGCATTGACCGACGCAGACATCCCCGTCATGGGTCACATTGGCATCACACCTCAATCAATACATCGCCTTGGCAAATATCAGGCTCAGGGGAAAACTTTTGAGAGTGCACGCAAAATCAAACAGGATGCCCTTGCGCTTCAGGAGGCTGGTGTATTCTCAATAGTTCTCGAAGGAATATATGATGATCTGGCAGCTGAAATAACGCAGAAACTAAAGATACCTACCATAGGCATAGGGGCTGGCATCAAATGCGACGGACAAATATTGGTGCTACACGACCTACTTGGATTGGGAATGAATCCTTCTCCAAAATTTGTTAAACAGTACACCAACCTAGCTAACGAAACCAAGAAAGCTGTAAACAACTATATTCAGGAAGTACGTAATGAAACATTTCCAGATGCAGGTCATTCTTACACTGTGAAAGTTCGAAAACTTAAATCGAGCACAACGGACACCTAAAAAATAAGTGCCCACATAAAAAGCCCATATGAAAATTATTACTTCTATTGAGGATATGAAAAAATGGAGTAGCCTAACTCGTTTTAGCGATAAAGTAATTGGGTTTGTGCCAACTATGGGCTGTTTGCACGAAGGGCACCTAAGTCTGATAAAAACCTCTATCGCTGAATGTGATGCCACAGTGGTTAGTATTTTCGTAAACCCTATCCAATTCAGTCCTACCGAGGATTTTAACTCTTATCCTCGGAATATTGAATTGGATAAAAAAATATTACAAACCATAGGAATAGATATCTTGTTCAACCCCAAGCAGGAAGATTTGTATCCTAAAAAATTTCAGACTTTTGTGACAGTAGAAGACAAAACAAATTATCTCTGCGGGGTAAGACGCCCTGGTTTTTTTCGAGGCGTTACCACAGTTATTTTAAAGCTGTTTAATATCGCAAATCCAAATATTGCGTATTTCGGAGAAAAAGACTGGCAACAACTAGAAGTGGTTCGAACAATGGTTCGTGATTTAAACATGGACATTTCTATTGTGGGAAAACCGATTATGAGAGATGGAGATGGCCTTGCTATAAGCTCACGGAATAGCTATTTATCAGAAGAAGATCGAAGTTCGGCGCGCGCTCTCTCTCAGGCGCTTGAATCAGCCCAAGCCCTTGTGATACAAGGTGAATGTTCCGCAGAAAATATTCGCACCGAAATTCGTAAAATAATAGAACAGAAGCAAGGAACAGAGGTAGATTATATTTCCGTATGCGATCCAGAGAGTTTCGCAGAACAAACGGAAATCCATTCAAAAGTACTAGTCGCGCTAGCAATTCGAGTTGGTAATACTCGACTTATAGACAATCGTATTATAGGGAAAGCTTGATGCAACAAATAATGTTAAAATCCAAACTACACCGAGCGCGAGTCACTGATGTACTGATCGACTATGAGGGAAGTATCGAAATAGACGAGGACTTAATGGATCAGGTTGGTATACTGATCCATGAACAAGTCCATGTTTTCAACATCAACAATGGCCATAGATTTATCACCTACGCCATTCCAGGGAAAAGGGGCGGACAGACAATATCAGTTAATGGAGCAGCTGCGCACCTTGCGAAGATAAATGATCGCATCATCATTGTTGCTTATGGTATCATTGAAGTCGATCAGGAAAACATCTCTCCCAAAGTTCTCGTGCTAAACGAAAGCAATCAGATTGTTAACAAAAAAGGGATGTAGTTTTTGTTTTATAAAAAAAATCACTTAAAACGAGCCGTTTGTTCATGGATATTTTAATCACATTAGCGTTGGTGTTTATGGTTTGGATGTGCATAGACTGCATGCAACGGAAGGAACATTTTGTATGGATTATAATAATGGTAGTCCTTTTCCCGGTCGGCGCAGTAGCCTACTATTTCACCGTAAAATCAAAAGCAGGCAATATGTCCAGTCCATCGATATTGCAAACCATAAAACATAAAAACAATCCCAAGGAAATAGAAACCAATGAAACCCTTCAGCTTAAAGAAATGATCGAAAAGTTCCACAAAGCCTACCACTATGAAAAACTTGGACAAGCATATCTTGAGCAAAAACAGTATCTACTTGCCATTCCACAATTTAAGGAGACAATTAAACGAGATAATGAGTCGAGCGAAGCGCGCTATGGCCTAGGCAAAGCTTTTCATGCAATGGAAAACTATGCAGAGGCGGCCGAAGCACTAGAAGAACTAGTTAAAGTGGACAAAAAATATGACTATGGCAATGCTATTTTTGGACTAGCAGAATGCTATAGACTGGCAGGGTTAGAAGACAAAGCTTTAAAAACATATAAAGAGGTTATCAATTCATTTCATTTTTTCAAAGCCCTTTATCATTATGCAAACCTCCTAGACCAAAAAGGGGAAAAAGGTGAAGCAATTAATCAGATGAAATCTATTATAGGCTCATCAAAGGACCTACCAGACTACAAGTTAGAAAAAGAACGTTACTGGATCGACGAAGCGTATAAATTCCTCAGAAAAAATGGCGTCGAACTAGCCTAAGTAATTCAAACCCCAAAGGTTCAATATCTGCAGTTTTGGCATGACTGTTATTGGTACAGAACTTAAAAGCCATCAGAAGAAAACTCAGCCACACGGAAACAACTATAGCAGGAGTACCGGATAGGTTTTTCGTACTTACGTTCGCTATGAAACCGAGAAACATGATGCTCCTGTGAGTGTGCCAATCAAAATAGTAACGCTTGGAACATTTTATTAGACCGACTACTCACTACAATCCTTACGCTAGAAAGTTTGGAAATGCCCAACCCAGAAACAACGTAAGCTTAAAATTTTTCAAACTATTTTACTTACGTAAAAATTTCTTTAAGATCGAATCCATATCGTATAAGAGCGCTATAGGGCGACCGTGTGGACAAGTATATGGCATCTCTGTCTCTTGCAAATCTGAAATAAGTTTCCTTATCTGATCTAAATTAAGAGACATGTTGACTTTTATAGCGTTACGACAAGACATCATAATAAGTATCTCTTCAAATTTCTCGTGTAATGCCTCCTCATGTTTTTGCGCAGGAAGCATATCAACGATTTCTCGCATAATTTCTTCCTTATCGTTATTTTTTAAAATTGCGGGCACTGTCCTCAACAAAAACTCATTCTTACCAAATAGTTCCAACTCCAATCCAAGTTCACTCAAAGAATCCTTATGGCGAACCAACAGTTCTACTTCGCTTGGGGAATATTCCATAGTTAGCGGAAACAGCAACTGTTGAACTTCAATTTTTTTATTTTTTGCTGCTTTTTTAAAGCGATCATAAAGTACACGTTCATGAGCTATATGCTGGTCAACCACAAGTATTCCGGGTTTCCCCTGCATCAGGATA
>JYMV01047205.1_pt1 | contig 23166 bp, 15 predicted proteins | sample 338911 | NCBI WGS metagenome assembly JYMV01 (sample SAMN03354496, study PRJNA234377) | hydrothermal vent metagenome | biome: Deep sea; feature: Hydrothermal plumes at the Eastern Lau Spreading Center, Western Pacific Ocean; material: Seawater | place: Tonga | collected 2009 | depth 2000 m m
TGGGATAGAAAAACACTGAAGAAAGCCAGAACTGCCAGTCAGCTTTCCTACCTGACAAAAGTTGAAAAAGATGTGATCTTTTACTCCAATCTGGTCCGAATGAACCCTCTGTTATTTGAAAAGACCTTTCTACAGACTTACATCAAGAAAAACGAAATGGAGCCCAATACGTGGATCAGTTCCTTAAAGATTGCACTTCGAAAAACAGAGCCGATGAACGAATTGATCCCTAGAGAAGATCTCTATAAAGCGGCAAAGAAACACGCCATTGACATGGGAAAATCTGGAAAAATTGGCCATAAGACCTCCCGGGGCAAATCCTTTGACGATCGCATGAAGCATCTTGATAAGGCCTACCACCAAGTGTATGAGAATTGCAACTACGGTTTTGCCGACGGACTCTCAATAGTTTGTGATTTATTGATAGATATGGATGTGCCTGATGCCGGACACAGAAAGACGATACTCAACCCGGCGCTAAGGTATATCGGCACATCAGTACAACCCCATAAAGAATATCAGGTTAACTGCGTGCAGGACCTCGGAAGTTAAACCTTTATCCTCCCTTTCAATATTTACCGATTTATTTTAGCTTTGTCTATCTTTCATAATTCCCCTGAAAGAAAAAACTCTTATGGAAGTACAAAGGTTGTTTGACATTCCTTACTACCAATTGGAAAACTTTCCAAAGCAGGATGCTTTTTGCACCAAGGTCAACGGTCAATGGGTAAAAACCTCCACAGCAGAATTTATTGAACAGGTTAACTATGTTTCGGCAGGTCTCATTCAGTTGGGAATACAGAAAGGAGATAAAGTTGGGCTGGTTTCTTCCAACAACAGGACTGAGTGGAACATTGTTGATATCGCCATACTCCAGATTGGAGCGATTGATGTTCCGGTGTACCCGACGATCACTGAAGCAGACAATAAATTTATCTTCAACGATGCCGAAGTAAAATTCTGCTTTGTATCTGATTCAGAGCTGTCAGCAAAAATTAACAACATCAAAGATGAAATACCGTCCCTGAACGAAATATACACCTTCGATACCGTGGAAGGAGCAAAATCCTGGAAAGAGATCCTTGAGGCGGGAAAAACCGCTGGTAATGATACTGTTCAAGAGCGCAAGTCTGATGTAGAAGAACAGGATTTGGCAACGTTAATCTACACTTCCGGAACCACTGGTACACCTAAAGGGGTTATGCTCTCGCACAAAAACATCGTTAGTAATGCCAAGGCTTGCAACCCAATGCTACCGATAGATGAGCATTCCAGGGCATTGAGCTTTCTACCCGCTTGCCATATTTATGAGAGAATGATGCATTACATGTTCATGTACATTGGCGTCTCGATTTATTTTGCTGAAACCCTGGATACCATTGGCGAAAACCTCAAAGAGGTAAAGCCGCATGGGTTTACAGCTGTTCCGCGTTTACTTGAGAAAGTATACGATAGCATTGTAAACAAAGGCAAAGAATTAACTGGAATTAAGAAGAAGCTCTTCTTCTGGGCGCTGGATCTGGGACACCGTTACGAATTGAATGGCGCCAATGGCTGGTGGTATGAATTACAATTGGCTTTGGCCAGAAAAATCATATTCATCAAATGGAAGGAGGGTCTTGGTGGCAACGTGGGAGTAATAGCATCCGGAAGTGCTGCATTGCAACCTCGATTAGCCAGGGTTTTTACTGCAGCGGGCATTCCAATTATGGAGGGTTACGGACTTACAGAGACTTCACCAGTTGTGTCAGTGAACAGCTACCATCCGAACGGCGTTATGTTCGGAACTGTTGGTAAACTCTTGCGGGATGTAGAGGTTAAGATTGCTGAAGATGGCGAAATCTTAATCAAAGGACCGTGCTTAATGATGGGATATTACAAGCGCGACGACCTAACAAAGAAAGCAATCGATGAAGATGGATGGTTCCATTCAGGCGACATTGGCGAAATGGTGAACGGAGAGTTTTTGAAGATTACAGATAGAAAAAAGGAAATATTTAAGACATCTGGAGGGAAATATGTTGCGCCACAAGTTATCGAAAACAAATTGAAGCAATCATTTTTCATTGAGCAGGTAATCGTAATTGGTGAATATCAAAAACACCCGGCTGCCCTGATAGTACCATCATTTGAGTTTCTAAAAAAATGGTGTGTTGACTTAGGGATGGATACGGAGTCAAATAAAGAAATAATCAAGGATGAAATCGTGATACATAAAATTAAAGAGGAGGTCCATAAGATCAACAAAGAATTTGGCAGTTGGGAGCAGATCAAGAAGTTCGAGCTGCTAGACAGAGAGTGGACAGTTGAAGATGGAGAATTAACACCAACCCTAAAATTGAAAAGAAAAAATATTCTAAACAATAATCGGGCTCTATTCAACAAAATATATGAGTTGGAAGAGCCTTTGAATTAATCGACAATTTCTTAATTTTAAGATGCAAATCATTAAAAACAACGAGTTATGAGTTTATTATCACCGCTAGAAATGCTCTACAAGTGGGAGAGCGAATCACCGAATAAGATTTATATGCGCCAACCTATCGATGGTGTTTATCACAAGCTGTCGTGGAGGGAAACCGCCACCGAAGTGCGAAAAATGGCAGCGGTGCTGAAGGGGTTGGATATACCACCCAACAGCAAAATCGGCATCCTGTCTAAAAATTGTATGCATTGGATCTTGTCTGATCTAGCCATTATGATGGCGGGCCACGTTTCTATTCCTATGTATCCGAATCTGAAAGACACTTCTATTAGGCAAATAATGGATCACAGCGAAGCCAAGGTACTTTTTGTGGGAAAGCTCGATGACTATCCCGCCATGAAGCCAGGTGTTGCAGATGATGTGTATTGTATTAGCTTTCCTCATTACCCACATACAGAATACGATCAGTGGGATGATTTAACTGCGAAAGTAGAGCCGATAACAGAAAACATTGTTCGAGGCCCGGATGAGATAGCAACCATCATTTACACTTCAGGAACCACGGGCATACCGAAAGGTGTCGTACATAAATTCTACAACTTTTCATTTGCTGCAACACATGCATTGGGAACTATAGGATTGGACAGCAGTGATCATTTCTTTTCTTATTTGCCTTTATGCCACATAGCGGAGAAACTGCTCGTGGAGATGGGCGGATTGTACACTGGAGGTAGCGTTGATTTTGCAGAGTCTTTGGAATCCTTTGCACAAAATTTGGCCTATTCATCCCCTACCGTATTTTTGGGAGTACCAAGAATTTGGACAAAGTTCCAGCAGGGAATTCTGGGAAAATTACCACAGAAAAAAATGGATACATTATTGGGTATCCCCATTATATCAGGCCTTATTAAAAAGAAGATCAGAAAAGGCCTTGGGCTTAACGAGGCGAAAAATGTGTTTACCGGCGCAGCCCCAACACCTGCTTCTCTGATTATATGGTTCTCTAAACTTGGCATCAACATCCAGGAAGCATATGCGATGACGGAAAATTGCTGCTACTCGCACGTTACGCTAAACGACAAGATCAAGATTGGATATGTGGGCGCTGCTTTGCCTCATTGCGATGTGAAATTGAGCGAAGAGCAGGAAATCATGATTAAACATGATGCGTTGATGAACGAGTACTACAAAGAGCCTGAGATTACAGCGGAAACAATTATAGATGGTTGGCTTCATACAGGTGATAAAGGGGAGATTGATTCGGAAGGATTCCTGAAGATCACAGGAAGAGTGAAGGACTTGTTTAAAACGAGTAAAGCCAAATATGTTGCGCCCTCACCCATTGAGCTTAAACTTTCAGTGAATAGCGATATTGAACAGGTTTGCGTAGTAGGAACCGGACTTCCTCAACCCATTGCATTGCTTCATTTGTCATTAGACGCAAAGGAAAAAGACAGAGGCGTGGTGGAAGCCGGCCTGATAGAAACACTTGAAGCGGTCAACCCAGTCCTCGATCATCACGAACAACTCACCAAATTAGTCGTATTAAAGGATGAATGGACCGTTGAAAACGGCTTGATAACACCAACGATGAAGGTGAAAAGAGGTGAATTGGAAAAAATACACACTTCAAAATACGAAGGTTGGTACGAATCCGAAGGGTCCATTATTTGGGAATAGGAAACTGTTTGGATAGAAGATGACTCATTTCAAGCATAGAAATGTATTGATTACCGGTGGTGCCAGTGGTATAGGAAAGCTCATGGGCCAGATAATGGCCAAAAAGGGCGCCACTATCATCATCTGGGACATTAATGAGGCAAACATGAAGATCGCCGCAAAGGAGATCAAAGACCTTGGAGGTAAGGTAATCACCAACAAAGTTGATGTCACCGACAATAAGCTCGTTTACAAGCTGGCACAAAAGGTGAAGGAGAAGGTTGGGAACGTCGATGTCCTTATTAACAATGCGGGAATTGTTACCGGTAAACCTTTTTGGGACTGTACAGACGAGGAGTTGAAAGCCACTATGGATGTAAATACACTGGCCTTATTTTGGACAGTAAAAGCATTTTTACCGGATATGATTGAAGCCAACAGCGGTCATATCGTAACCATCTCTTCGGCTGCAGGCATGGTTGGGGCTACCCGGCTAACCGACTACAATGCCAGCAAATTTGCGGCATTTGGCTTTGATGAATCCTTGCGCATGGAATTCAAAAGACGCAAGATGAATATCAGGACAACGGTGGTTTGCCCCTATTTCATCAATACGGGAATGTTCAAGGGTGTTAAAACACGGTTTCCAGCGCTGCTGCCTATCCTGGAAGAAGACGTGGTTGCCAGGAAAATTGTGAGGGCTATTGAAACGAATAAAGCCCGGCTCATTATGCCCGGACTGGTGTACAGCTCCTGGGTGATGCGCTACCTTCCCGTTTCTGCATTCGACTGGATCTCATCCTACCTGGGTGTATCAACTGCAATGGATGAATTTATTGGAAGGGAGAACGATATATCTCCTCAATCTGGCGACTAGCGTGTTGATCCTTTAGCTTTCATAATACCGCGGAACTTCGCTACTTCACGCCTAAGCGGCTAATATTCGCCACCTTAATTATCTGCCAAATTGAATATGAAACTCCAGCATTTTAATTACGTGAGCCATTTCACGTAGCCTTCCCGTTTAACAGAAATGTTTTCGCGTCTTTGGCTGACACCTGAGGAATTTCCTCCATGGGGATGTGTCCTACCCCATCGTAAATTAACAGCTTGGATTTCACTAAGTTCTTGTCAAATGCATAGGCATTTTTTATGGTAACCCATTTATCATCAGCACCCCACATGATAAGTGTAGGCGTTTTGATATTCATTACCCGATCCCCGTGTAGCTCATACCTTGTATTTGCCAATTCGATGAATGCTTCCATATTCCCACGGTAAGTCACCATGGCATGATATCGGTCCACTACCTCTTCTGTCACTTTACTTTGGTCACTAAAAACCTCCTTAATAAACTTCTCCACCATACTTCGCGGGGTAATGTGTTTTACAAAATTGCTTACCACCGGCATCTTTGCCAATAAAAATGGCAATGGCAATTTTTGATCTATAAAGTAACCCGCTGCACCAATGAGGATAAGTTTTTTTACCTTTTTGGGATTGAGAAGAGCATATTCCCACGCCAGCCAGCCACCCAATGAACTTCCTGCAATATATAGTTGATCAATTTCGAGAGTTTTGAGGAATTTGTTAAGAAACCTCATGTAAGCATTGATCGAGTAATTGGCGGTTCTCGAAGGGCCTGTTAAGCCAAACCCAGGCAAATCCAATCTTATAACCTTGAATTGCTTGCTGAGTATTTTGGTCCAGCCGTTATATGTATGCAGTGAGGAAAATGTGCCGTGGAGAAGCAGTAATGGAAACCCTTCCCCCTCAATTCGATAATGAACCATCATCCGGTTGATCTTAACGAACCGGGAATGTTTGTTGGTGTATTTATCTAGGGTTGACACGCTTAACAAGTATGGAAAATATCCTTTACTTTTACAAACAAACCCGCCTAATGTTTTTAACACCCTTCCAAAAAACCGACATACGCAGCATTTCAGACGACGAACTGAAGGGTTTAATAGAAAAAAACAAGAAGATTTACACAGAATACTTCGATCCCATTTATCTGAGAAGTATTATTGAGAACATCTGCGACTTCCTTGAGAAGTTCTATTTCCGCATGAAGTTCATCGGATTTGAAAATCTTCCGGAAAGAAACAACCCTGACAGGCCACTAATTTATGCGAGCAATCATTCGGGCATGGCTTTTCCCTGGGATGCGATGATGCTTGGGGTAGGCATTTGGAAGATAAACAACTATGAAATGAAAGATGCAATACGGGGTTTGGCGGCACCTATGCTGTCTCAAACCAAGATGATGCAACCCTATCTCATCGACGATCTATGGAAAAGAGCAGGCGGAGTGGATGCCACCTCGTTAAATTTTGAAACAATGATGCAGTACAATGATTCCAATATCATGATCTATCCGGAAGGAGTGCCTGGTATTGGAAAGGGATTTAACAAAAAGTATCAGCTTCAGCGTTTTTCTACCTCCTTCATCAGAATGGCCATTAAATACAAAACAGATATCATTCCTATAGCTACGGTCAATGCGGAGTACATAAATCCGTTCAGTTACAACATAGCTTGGATTTCCAGATTGGTGAACAAGATAGGTATGCCTTTTCTGCCAATTGGATTAAGCCTGCTTCTGATTCCTCTGCAGCCCTGGGCTTTTTATATGGGCTTTCCTGCCAAGCTAACTTATATCATGGGTAAGAGAATCAAAGCCTATGAAATGACGGATAAGCCGGTTGAGGAGCTCACACGCGAAGAGCTGCAGGAGGTGGCAGACAAGGTGAAGGCTTTGATGCAGGAAGAATTGAATGACAGGGTTAAAAAATACGGCAAGCACCCTTTCGGATTTGGAGATCTTTTTAAAACCGCGTTAAAGAATTTTTCAAAGCTTCCTTATATATTCCCATGGGGATGGCCCCTTTTATTTTTAGAGCATGAGCGGCTTTATATGAAGAGTAAAGGGCAAGCCGTTAAAATGAAGCTGGGATTCTTTTCCTTTATCCGGATTTTAATCCAATGTCCGAGAACCATTCCCTTCTATATCCCGCTACTTGGGTGGATTCCATTGATATTCAGAATGCTCAGCAAGAAAGGCTAATATCTGTTGGCCCTTCTCTGTTTTTGGTGGTTATTTTTATGCTAAACTAAGGCGAGTTCGGATAAGCAATGCGTATTGTTTTCTGCTATACCAGATTCAATATTAAAAATAGAACAGGGATGGCACCGATTTTTTGGCTCAATGAAATAGGTACCGTGTCGTACATTGGAGGCTTGACAGGAAAGACCACGATAAAGCTCACCTCTGAATCTCTGCCATTATTGCGCTCACGTTACTGTCAATTCTGACATTATTGCACAATAAAATCAATAATAGCAGGTTTTTGGCATTGGCACATCTATTGTAGTATGCGTGCATAACAAAATAAAAAACTATTAACCATGCCTCAATCAGGCGAAAAACAAATGACCATGGAAAATCCATTAAAAAACTTTCTTTATGCAGGTATAGGACTAGCTTCTTATACTTCTGAGAAATTAACAGATTCCTTAGATGAACTTGTTCAGAAAGGAAAAATCTCTGACACCGAAGCGAGAAAACTCGTTGACGACGTTTTTGAAAACCTTAACGGTAAAAAAGAAGACTTCGACGATAAACTCGGAAAGGTTGTTAAAAACGTAGCTGAAAAACTCAACTATGTGAAGCGAGACGACTATGAGAACCTCTTAAAGAGAGTGAAAGATTTGGAAGCAGTTATTGCTAAGAGCAAGTCTAAGAAGACTACTTCTTCTAAATAATAGGCGGTCTCAATTTATTGAAAACAGCGATTTTATGTAACTATGCCAGTCCTGATACGTATCAGTTCTGGCATTTTTGCATTATTTTATACTGTACCTGATAAGCTTATCAGGCACTTGTTCATACAACGCTATTAGATGTTATTAGACAATACCATAAAGAACATAAAGCGCATCCGCAAGGTGGTACAGGTACTCATTAAGTATGGATTCGAGGACATTGTGGCGCATACAGCTCTGATTAAGCTGATTCCCCCCGGAAGACGTGGACGTTGGAAACGACAGGATAAGCCAGTACTTGAATATTCCAGGTGGGAACGTATTAGAATGGTGTTTGAAGAATTGGGTGCCACCTTCATCAAATTAGCGCAAGTGTTGAGTGACCGGCCAGATATCTTGCCAGCACCTCTCATCAAGGAATTTCAAAAGCTTCAAGCTGACGTACCTCCATTCCCTTTTGAGGAAGTAGAGAAAATAGTGCTTTCGGAAACGGGAAAGCATATCGAAGATATTTTCGATCGCTTTGACGAAGATGTTATTGGATCCGCATCTATCGGACAGGTTCACAGGGCAAGATTAAAAACGGGAGAAGACGTTGTGGTAAAAGTTCAGCGGCCCGGAGTAAAAGAATTGGTTGAAACGGACCTGCGCATACTCACCGAATTCGCCAAGCGAGGAGAATCCTATTTTGAGAAGCATGGTATCACCAATGTGCTCGATGTAGTTTCCACTTTCAAAAAGACAATGGAAAAGGAGATGGATTACAACCACGAGGCAAGAAACATCGAGCAATTTCGACTCTATTATAAAAGGAACAAAAAGTTTTACGTCCCGAGGGCTTATAAGGAACATACCACCGAAAAAATGCTCGTAATCGAATACACCAGCGGCTGTAAAATCACGAATGTAGATCAAATGAAGGAATGGGGTGTTGATCCCATGAAAATAGCAGAAACCGGCATGGACATCTACCTGCTCCAGATATTTGAGCACGGATTTTTTCATGCCGACCCACATGCAGGCAATATTCTGATTAGAGAAGATGGTGTAATATGCCTGATTGATTTTGGAATGGTTGGCAAGCTCATGAAACGAGACAAGTATGCCATCGCCGGAATATTCATAGGGATGGCCCAACAGAACCCTGAAAAGATGGCTGCCAACCTGCAGAAATTATCCTATAAACACAATATCACGGACAAAAGGATTTTTGTGAATGATGTAAATGAGATTATTGAGGATTTCGCTTCATTGGACGTGGCCGAAAGCAGCATGGCGGATCTGCTTCCCAGGCTACAGAAACTAGTGTACGACTACCAAATGCAACTGCCGGGAAGCATGTTTCTGATATTAAGAGCCCTCGCACTTTTGGAAGGTATCGGAAAGAAAATTAGTCCTGAGATGAACATCTACGAAGTACTCAAACCATATGGCTTCAAAATCCTGAAAGAACAATATTCGGTGGAGAACATTTCAGATGAAATATTCACTCGCCTGATGCAGCTGAACACGTTTGTGAGCACATTCCCCTATGAGGTGAATGAAATAATGAAAAACCTCCGAGAGGGCAAGCTCACTATTCAAGTAGATGACAAGGAGACAAAAAAACTGAAAAAGAAGGTTAACAGCGCAGCCAACCGCCTTACACTGGTCTTTCTCATCTCTGCCCTGCTCATTTCCTCTGCCATAGTAATGACCACTGGTGAGCACTCACAAAATGAGATTCCGATGTTAAGCAAGGTGGGCTTTGGAATAGCTCTGGTATTAAGCATTCCGTTGATTATGGGTGTGTTCAGAAAAGATGAAGACTAACTAATTTATAGGGTTATATCCTATCGTATGGATATATCGAATGCTCTTCCTAAGTACCAATTAATACAAGCAGTAGTTGTATAGATCCTATAACAAACCCGAGAACGGCTCCAACAAATTCTATAAACTTAAACTCTGAAGCGAGAATACCTTGTATCAGCGTTTCCATACGCTCAAGTGAGAACTTAGATACGCGTTCCCTGATGAAAGATTCAATATCCAGGGAAGATTCAAGATTTTCAATTGTTTCGTTCATCACATCAGGTCCCATTGTCTCCAGCTCCGTCATCATAGTATCCCTTACCTTTCCCTTTAATTTATCACTTACAAAGAATGCCAGGGTTGGATACTTTTCAGGAAAGGTATCGGTGAGATAATTCTCAATCTTTTCTTCTATGCTCTCGTTTATCTTAGATACGTTCTCCGGTTGGGTGAGTATTTCCTGAATATCCTGAACCGAGAACAAATCCTCGGCAACTAATTTACCGATTCGCTGTGCCAGGACATGATGTTTCTTTGGAAATATTCCCTGTACATCCCAAAATAAGATCCTCACCTTTTCTCTGGGATGAAATAACATTTTCACCGCCAGGTAATTGGTAAACCATCCAATGACGGCCGCAATGATGGGCATTGTATAGATGAGCATGGGCAGATGACTTACTATATATGGACAGTAAATTACGAAGATACCACTATCAATGAAATAATATTAGCGATTATAGATTCAAGATTGACGAACTAGTACTGGCTTGTGAATTGTTAATGATTTTTACGAGATTTACACCATAAAGCAATCAAGTTCAGAACCTATGTTTATACCTACACTGATACTAAAGCAATTGTACACCAATGGAAGTCTCCAAAATACAGACGCGGGTGTAAAGTTTTCGCTAAAGAATCGTTTAAAGGACTCAAAACTCATAGCACTTACCGGAGTGACGATAGGAGGTCAATCGGTACCTTTAGATAGCATCAAATTGGATTTAGGCGATGGGAAAAAAGTTGGAGTTGGCGAAATTTCCAACAGTAGTCCAGTGGATTTCCCACTGAGAAAAACCCTGGAAGTGCAGACTGGTTTAGACCGGCTCCCAATTGGAAAACACGAAATAGAAATCGCTTTTGAGGCAAAACCTTTTGGGAAGCTAAAGCTGAAAGTTGACGATTCGATTGTTGACTCCAAGGCTAAAATCATACGCATACCGCGGTCAGATGACGATGATTATGGTGCTAATATCATCAAAGAGAGACAGGATTTTGTGGAGAAGGAGACTGGAGCTAAGTTAGAGCACATTAGGAAGTATTCCTTCGATCCCAAAGATTTACAGGGAAATATCGAAAACTTTGGAGGCGTTGCCCAAATACCAATTGGTTTTGCCGGGCCTATAAAGATAGACGGAGAACATGCCAAAGGAGATTTTCTTGTTCCGTTGGCTACTACAGAAGGTACGCTGGTAGCATCTTACAACCGGGGTATTAAGGTATTGAACTTATGTGGCGGCGCGACTTGTTCGGTGGTTGGTGACGCGATGCAAAGAGCGCCGGTCTTTGAATTTGAGAATGCCAGAAAAGCACGTGATTTTATATACTGGATCAATGATAATCTCGATAAGATCACCAAGGAGGCGGAGCAAACCTCTTCGGTGGCCAAGCTTCAATATATAGATCCCTTTTTATCTAACAAGTTTGCATTTTTGAGATTCAACTACTTTACCGGAGACGCTGCCGGACAGAACATGGTGGGTAAAGCTACCTTCCGCGCATGTAGCTGGATAATTGATCAATACAAAGGCATTCAGCATTTTTACCTGGAGTCTAATTTTGCAACAGATAAGAAAGCTTCTCAAATTAATATAATGCGTACCAGGGGAAAGCGGGTGGTTGCCGAGGCTACCCTTAAACGGGACATTTTATTGCAGCATATGCGCGTTGAACCGGAAAGTTTATTCCATCACAGCAGCATCTCTAATGTCGGCTCCTTTATGTCGGGTGCCAACAATAATGGCGCTCATTCACCGAATGCTATTACGGCTATGTTCATTGCTACCGGCCAGGACGTAGCCAATGTTTCTGAATCATCTGCAGGATTAGTTTATACGGAAATGACCAAGGAAGGTGACTTGTATATCTCAATTACCATCCCTTCATTGATAGTAGCCACTTATGGCGGCGGCACCCATTTGTCGACCCAAGCCGAATGCCTTGACATTATGGGATGCAAGGGCAAGGGAAAAGTCAAGAAATTGGCAGAGATAGTCGGGGGTGTAGTGCTTGCAGGTGAAATTTCCCTGGCCTCAGCTATCTCCTCATCCGACTGGGTCTCCAGCCACGAAGCTTACGGGCGAAATAGATAGTAGACAGTACAATACACATCTATTTTTGGGTGCCCTGCATAGCTTTTGTATGGCTTTTACTCTTTATGGTTGATCTACATTCAATTTCCAGCATTCAGAATTGGATTTCAGCTTAGTTTTCTTCATTATTTTATATCCCATCCCGATATAACTTTACTTGTTTTTGTCTTTTTATGCATTTTAACTACACTTTTTGGCTGTTTTTTGTACTATAATGCATTTATCTGCACTTTAAGTATTGATACTTCTAGATTCTGGGAACTGTTTATTCAATTCTATTTTAGTATGCACGCATAATATTATTTATATTTGCATCGTTATCATTTTTAACAAATGAAGCCTGAAGAAACCATAGATTTTCATATACGCTGGGCATGGCACGGAATTGCCAGAATGTACAATCTGGAGGCCAGCAAATACAACTCCACGATGTCGGTTGGTCAAACATTGCTTAGCATAGATACGAAGGAAGGAACTCCTTCAACCAAATTAGGTCCTAAGATGGGCATGGAACCACGCAGTCTTACGCGCATGCTAAAATCCATGGAGGAGAAGGGGCTTATTTATAGAAAGGTTGACAAAACAGATAAGCGGATGGTGAGAATACATCTTACAGATGCAGGCGCAAAACATCGCGATATCTCCAGAGATACGGTGATTCGTTTCAATGAGGCATTGCAGGAAAAATTAGGTCCAACCAGAATGAAGGGATTCTTTAAGACCATTAAACAAATTAATAGATTGCTCGAGAACCAAAATTTATTGAATGGCGACAACAAATCTCAGAGCAATAAATAAACCACAAATAAATTGCTGGAAGTTATGAGTACAGAAAATAGATTAATAAATAAGGTAGCCGTCTTGGGATCAGGGGTAATGGGATCCAGAATTGCCTGTCATTTTGCTAATGTCGGTCTGGAAGTACTGCTATTGGACATAGTACCCAATGAACTCAATGAGGCTGAGGCGAAAGCTGGAAAATCCTTAGAAGACAAAGCTGTTCGCAACAGAATTGTTAATGATGCACTGAAGTTTGCCCTGAAATCGAACCCCTCCCCTATTTACAGCAAGAAATTTGCTTCGAGAATAAAAACAGGAAATTTTGATGACGACCTCAAAGGTATCGGTGATTGCGATTGGGTTATTGAAGTAGTTATAGAGAGACTTGACATTAAGCAGCAGGTATTTGAGAAAGTTGAGAATTACCGAAAGCCCGGAACCTTAATCACCTCTAACACCTCAGGCATACCAATCAAACTAATGCTGGAAGGCAGAAGCGAAGATTTTCAAAAACATTTTTGTGGCACACACTTCTTTAACCCGCCACGCTACCTGAAATTACTAGAGGTCATTCCTACACCAAAAACAGACCCTGGAGTAATAGACTTTCTTATGAGCTATGGTGATTTGCATCTTGGAAAGACGACCGTTTTGTGTAAAGACACTCCTGCATTTATTGCCAACAGGATAGGTGTCTTTGGTATTATGGCGCTCTTTCATCTCGTAGAGGAAATGGACCTTACGGTTGGTGAGGTGGATAAATTAACAGGCCCAGTGCTTGGAAGGCCTAAATCTGCCACCTTCAGAACATGTGATGTGGTGGGACTAGACACGCTTGTACATGTGGCAAATGGCCTCGATGAAAACTGTAAGGATGACGAAGCCCATCATCTTTTTACAATGCCCGACTACATTGCAAAAATGGTTGACAACAATTGGTTAGGCTCAAAGTCTGGACAAGGTTTTTACAAGAAAGAGAAAGACGACGCAGGAAAGAGTACAATTCTCACGTTAAACCTGAAGACCCTGGAATACGAACCGAAACAGAAAGTAAAGTTTGCAACACTGGAGCTCACAAAATCAATTGACAACCTCAGAAAAAGGATGAAAGTGCTGGTCTCAGGCACAGACAAAGCTGGCGAATTTTACAGAAAGGCATTTTATGGTTTATTTCAGTATGTATCCAACAGAGTTCCTGAAATATCAGATGACATTTATAAAATTGACGATGCATTAAAAGCGGGATTTGCATGGGAGCTGGGTCCATTTGAAACTTGGGATGCACTGGGAGTAAAGGAATCTGTTAAAGCCATGGAAGAAGCGGGATTGAAGCCCGCTCAATGGGTTTACGACATGCTCGACAGCGGGGTTGAGTCCTTTTATCAATTAAAAGAGGGTGTTAAAACCTGTTACAGGATTGAAGAGAAAGCAGCAGGTGAAATTCCTGGTATTGGCAGCTTCATTATGTTGGATAATCTGCGTGAAAACAGAACAGTATGGTCGAATTCGGGAAGCACAATAATTGACATTGGAGATGGCATCCTGAATCTCGAATTTCATACTAAGATGAACACAATAGGAGGTGATACGCTTCAAGGGCTGAATAAAGCAGTAAATCTCGCAGAGAAAGAATTCAGGGGCTTGGTTATATCAAATGAAGGTGCTCATTTCTCGGCTGGAGCTAATGTGGGCATGATCTTTATGTTTGCCATTGAACAAGAATATGATGAACTAGACATGGCCGTCAGGGCTTTTCAAAATACAACCATGCGGCTCAGGTATTCTTCTATCCCTGTTGTAGCAGCTCCTCATAACCTGACCTTAGGTGGTGGTTGCGAAATATGTTTACACGCGGATAAGGTGCAGGCTCATGCCGAAACATATATGGGATTGGTTGAATTCGGTGTTGGCGTTATTCCTGGCGGAGGTGGAACAAAGGAGTTCGCCGTTAGATTCTCAGATGAGCTGAGCGAGGGTGACGTAGAGATTAATGCACTGAGAGAGAAATTCTTAACAATAGGAACGGCCAAAGTAAGTACTTCCGCTGAAGAGGCTTTTGAAATCGGACATATGAGGAGAGGCAGGGATCGGGTAACCTTTAACAGAAGCCGACTCCTTCTCGATGCAAAAGAAAGTGCAATACTGCTGGCAGAAGCTGGTTACACACAGCCTCTTCCACGAAACGATATCAGGGTATTGGGAAAATCAGGGTTGGGAATTGTTTATGTTGGCTCAGATTCAATGTTATCCGGCAACTATATCTCAGAGCATGATAAGAAGATATCTGAGAAGTTGGGCTATGTTCTTTGTGGTGGCGACTTATCTGCACCTACTTTGGTAACGGAACAATACTTACTCGATCTGGAAAGAGAGGCATTCTTATCGCTGTGTGGAGAACGCAAGACAATGGAAAGATTACAGAGCATCATTCAAACCGGAAAGGTGCTTCGCAATTAGAGATTGTTGATTACAGATTGAATCTGAAATAAATGAATACACAGGAATTAAAACAGAGAACAAAAGAATTTGCACAGCAGTGTGTAAAAATTGACTTACAAAACAAAACAAGACAAGCAATCAAGTAATAGAACCTATTGTTACGTATACTAAGTAATTCAAGGTGAAACAATCTTTATTTTAACATCATAACATAAATCTGTAATCATTATGGACGCATATATAGTAGGAGGTTTTCGTTCCGCTGTAGGAAAGGCCCCGAGAGGAAAATTCAAATTCACCAGAGCTGATGATTTGGCAACGGTTGTGATAAAGCACCTGGTTGCTGAAACCAAAGGCCTGGACAAAGATAGAATCGACGATGTAATTGTCGGCAACGCAATGCCGGAAGCTGAGCAGGGCTTAAATGTGGGCAGAATCATCTCTTTAATGAGCCTTGATACAGATAAGGTGCCGGGAATGACCGTAAATCGTTACTGTTCATCAGGATTGGAAACAATCGCCATTGCCTCTGCTAAGATACATTCAGGAATGGCCGACTGTATCATTGCGGGTGGAGTAGAAACCATGTCGCCCATTCCGATGGGTGGATGGAGAATCGTTCCAAATTCACAAGTCGCCAAAGAACATCCAAACTGGTATTGGGGAATGGGCCTCACCGCAGAGGCTGTAGCGAGCGAATTTGAAGTTTCCAGAGAAGATCAGGATGAGTTTTCTTTCCGATCACATGAAAAGGCATTAAAGGCACTGGAAGACGGAAAATTCAATGAAGGTATTGTTCCTGTAACAGTCAAAGAGAATTACCTGGATGAGAATTTCAAAAGGCAAGAGCGGGAATATGTTGTAGATGCCGATGAAGGCCCCAGAAAGGGAACCAGTGTTGAGGCGCTGGCAAAACTAAAGCCGGTATTTGCGGACAAAGGTTCTGTCACCGCAGGTAATTCATCCCAGATGTCGGACGGAGCGGCTTTTACCATGATTATGTCGGAAAAGATGGTGAAGGAATTGAATCTCACTCCTATCGCAAGACTGGTTTCTTATAGTGTAGCGGGTGTTGATCCTAGAATTATGGGCATAGGCCCTGTAGCGGCAATCCCATTGGCGCTGGACAAAGCCGGCCTTAAAAAAGATGATATTGACTTAATTGAGCTTAATGAAGCCTTCGCATCTCAGTCTCTGGCAGTAAGAAGAGAGCTGGACCTAGACCCAGAAAAACTCAACGTAAATGGCGGGGCAATTGCGCTTGGACATCCGCTGGGGTGTACCGGAGCTAAGCTCACAGTTCAATTACTGAATGAACTGAGAAGCAGAAAACAAAAATACGGCCTGGTTACCATGTGCGTCGGTACCGGACAAGGAGCTGCTGGCGTTTTTGAACTATTAAATTAACCCAAATATATATCGCAACTTTATAAACAACCAAAACAATGGATACTGAAGAAGAAACAACAATATCAAAAGCACTGAAGGGAGGCGAGTTCCTGATTGCTGAAACCAAAGCTGAAGACATTTTTATTCCGGAGCAATGGGATGAAGAACAGCAAATGATAGCCCAGACTAACCGTGACTTCCTACAGCAGGAAGTGTGGCCCAACCTCGAAGATATCGATGCCCAGAAAGAGGGCTTGGTTGTTTCGATATTGAAAAAAGCTGGGGAATTGGGTCTACTAGGTGTTTCACTTCCGGAAGAATACGGAGGTTTTGGAAAGGATTTTAACACCTCCTTGTACGCAACAGAAGCAAACGGCTCCGGACATTCGTTTACCGTTTCAATGGCAGCTCACACCGGAATTGGAACGCTGCCTATCTATTATTATGGAAATAAGGCGCAGAAAGAAAAGTATTTGCCAGCCTTGGCTGTTGGGGAGTATTTTGCGGCCTACTGCTTGACTGAGCCCAGCTCAGGATCTGATGCCAACTCGGGAAAAACCAAAGCAATACCCAGCAGTGATGGCAAACATTATGTTATCAACGGACAAAAAATGTGGATTACCAATGCGGGCTTTGCGGAGATCTTTATTGTATTTGCAAAAATTGAAGATGACGAAAACCTCAGTGCCTTTATAGTCGAAAAGGCATTTGGCGGTATTACACTGAATCCTGAAGAACACAAGATGGGCATCAAGGGCTCGTCAACTCGCCAGGTGTTCTTTAATGACTGCAAGGTACCGGTAGAGAATTTGCTGGGTGAGCGAGATCAGGGATTTAAGATTGCGCTGAATATCCTGAATATTGGCAGGATCAAGTTGGCGGCTGCATGCATGGGTGGATGCAAGAATATAATAACCCTATCTACCAGATATGCTAACGAAAGGGAGCAATTTGGAAAACCCATATCCTCTTATGGTGCCATTAAGTATAAAATAGCAGAGCAGGCAATAAGAACTTTTGTAACAGAATCTGCCACTTACCGCTGTGGTCAAAATATAGACGACGCTATAAAATCATATATGGATGAAGGAATGGACCTGGAAGCTGCCCAGCTGAAAGGTGTAGAGCAATTTGCCATTGAAGCGGCCATACTAAAGGTATTTGGATCAGAGGTACTGGACTATGTTTCTGATGAGGGTGTTCAGATATACGGTGGAATGGGATACTCTGCCGATGCGCCAATGGAAAGGGCTTACAGAGATTCCAGAATCAACAGGATTTTTGAAGGCACCAATGAGATTAACAGAATGCTTACCGTTGACATGATCCTTAAACGAGCCATGAAAGGTGAGCTGGATTTAATGGGCCCTGCCAAGGCAGTAGGTGACGAGCTGTTGGCAGTACCTGATTTCGGCGACATGGATGATTCTTTATTTGCTGCAGAAAAACGATACGTTGCTGGTATGAAGAAGGCAGTTTTGATGGTTGCAGGATCCGCAGCGCAAAAATTGATGATGGAGCTGGCCAATGAGCAGGAAATCCTCATGAACATCTCAGATATGATCATGGATGTGTACGCGGCAGAATCTGTACAATTGAGGGTGGAGAAAATGGTGGGAATGAGCAGTGAGGCCAATTGTTCGGAACAATTGGATATGATGCGCGTGTTTATTACTGATGCCGGTGACAGAGTTAACAAAGCTGGCAAAGATGCACTCAATGGCTTTGCCGAAGGCGATGAGCTTCGTATGATGCTCATGGGCATGAAGCGATTTACAAAGCAGGAGCCATTCAACACCAAAGATGCGAGAAGAAGAATTGCAGCGAGGATTATTGACGAAAACCAATATGCATACTAAGTAATTCTAAGGAGTTCAGAAAATAAAAAGGGGCAATCTCTATGAGAATGCCCCTTTTTATATGCGATGTTCTTAAAGTTTACTCAACCAGCATCACCTTGGTAGTAGCCGAACCAGCTGAAGAGCTGAGCTGTACAAAATAGGTGCCAGCACCCAATTCATTCATGGATACATTTACCGTGTGATCACCAGCCACCTTTTTGCCGAGCGCTACAGCATCCACTAATTTACCGCTGATGTTGTAGATCTTCAATATAACCACCTCAGAGGTTTTCATGGTGAAGCTAAGGTTTCCAGAGCCATTGATTACCGGATTTGGATAGAACTCCATTTCAATTGCTGGAGCATCGGCAATAGGATCTTCAATACCCACAGGAAGTGTACACACGTCCGTAGCTTGAGAATCTGCATACATAGTTTCTTTAAAGAAACCCCGGCCGTGAGTAGCTACATAAATAACTCCTTCATTGGTCACACCCGTACAGTTGTCATTCTTATGAAGCTGTTGTATAAGCATAAAACTCGGCACCCTCGCCATTCCTGTGTTTTCTTCAGTCCAGGTTGGTGATGCATCCATTCCGTTGTCAGATGCATAGATTCCGTACTCCGTTGCCAAGATAATCTTGTTCGAATCATGCTTCTCAATAAGCGCATCATACACGGGCATATTTGGCAAGTCTCCCTGTATGGAGCTAAAACTACCAGCACCCAGTGCATTCGTTGACCTCTTAACATTAACATTATTGCCATAATTCCCTAATGCAATAACCACGTTGTTTGCGTTATTCGGATCAAGACCAACGCCTGCAAGGGCTTGCGAGCCATTATATATCGTAGTTTCTGTTACTGCACTAACAACTCCAGGACTACTAGTATTTTTTGTAGACTGATCCCCTGGCATTATTCCATTAATCCCAGATATCCTAATTAAATTGCCAGAAGCCCCAATAAAAATTACGTCACCGTCTCGAGAGACCTCAAGACAATTTGCACCATCCGTCTCAGACAGCTTATACCACTCTGGCAGATCAGAAAAATCCAACACATTTTTACACATCCAAATACCAGAGTATAATGCGACAAAAAACTTGGATTGTACCAGATCCTTAACATTTAGCGTATCATTTACAGATACTGGAACCTGGGTTAGATACTCGAAAGGAAAGCCGTTGTTGTTGCTGGGAATATAAATAGTTGCCCCGGCTGAATATGGTTTTGTAGCTATGAACTCAACCATTTCCTTGCTTGCAGTGTCATTAAAGCTCTCCCAAATTACCAATGGTGTTACCCATACACCATCATTTCCACCGGTTCCTCCAGGTACATCATCGCAGTCACCATCGCACATAACCCCTGGCCCCACAAAGAACCCACCAGCTCCACTCCCATGATCTGGAGATCTGTTGGCATCACCACCTTGAGACTCCCAAAAGAAAGCTGCAGGGTTGATTACAGAAAATTGCATGTATCCTCCATCACCGCTTGGCAAATTATACACCTGAGATTTTGGTGTGTTTCCCGTAAAGTCAATAAAAGGATTGCCATTGTCCTGGGTTCCCCCAGCTACCCAGCCCTCCCTGGACGTTCCCATCGCGTAAATTTGTGTAACACTGTAGCCCGTATTAAACGGATAAAACTTTGACTCCCCATCAATGTTATGGACAGCAACTCCACCATCACTTCCCACATAATAGTACGGAGTACTTGAATAATTTGGACTAAAAACTACGGTATGTTTATCAGCATGGACGCTAAGACCACTCCCAAAGCCCCCACCACCTGTAAGAGCAGCAGGCCCCCACGTATTATCCGGACCGTTCCACGAGTAGAGCGCAACACCACCAACCAGGATGTGCTCCTTATTGTCTGGAAACACACCCAATAGCAGATCATAATACCCCTGATCGCTAAATACAGGGTCTTCAACGCTAGGATCGCCAGGAACAATAATACTAAAAGAAGTTCCTCCATTTTTAGATTGGTACAAGTTATGAAGTCCGCCAGATGTTGCACATATATAGATGTAATTAGGGTCTGAAGGAGCAAAGGCAAACTCTACTCGGCTTGCGCCGGAAATTCCAGTAAGCTTGCTATTAATACTTGTAAAATCCGCTTGGCCCGCTGGACGAAACCAGGCAGTTCCGCTACTACCGGCTCCTACTGTTCCATCACTATTCACCTTAACGTCTTCAAACTTTGCTTGAATTGGTATTGTATTCGTAGGAGGATTTGCCCAAATAGCAGGTGTCCACGTAGCTCCGCTATCTACTGAGAAGAGCAACCCATTATTCGTAGCGGCCCATATTTTTAGCGGATCTATCGGATCAGCTGCCAATCTGTTTACAAATGCCCAGGCGATGGTGTTGTCGTTGAGGTCAGTTGGCAAAGTTGAAGGTAGTTGTCTGAATGTAAGGCCTCCATCCGTGGATTTAAAGACGCCACGTCCGATCATCGCCGGTGTACCCAGTGTTCCTTGTCCTCCTGCGTATGCAAATCCTTCACCGGTACCAAAGTAGATATCGCCATTGGTGGTTTGCGCGATACTTGCTACTGCCAGATTTTGACCGTCATCGTCATAAGCCGACCAGGAATAACCGTAGGTGTTGGAAATCCAGAGTCCTCCAGAAACACTACCCGCATAAACCCGTGCAGGATTCTGATTGTCGATAAGAATACATCGAGTTCTTCCACCTACGTTGTCTGGGCCCATTTCATTCCAATCCAGTCCCAGGGCGGCGGTTTTCTGAGCCTTTCCAAAATTTCGGATATTCTCATCTGCCTGAAGCATTGCCTCCAAATCCATCTTACCCGTTGCGACATTAATTCGTCGCTCAGCGTAGTAATCCATTGCTCCTGCTATTCCCTGTACGTTTTTAGCATAGCTTTCGTTGGCATGCTTAACTCTTGGGCTATAGGTTGAATCTTCGTTTATTACAGTAGGCGTAATCAGGTATAGAAGCATTGATATACCGATAAATGATATTCCGAAGAGCGTATTTCTGTTTTTCATATTTGTGTATTTAGCAAGCGTGCTTTTGGGTTTGGTTGTATATGTGCCACAAAACGCGCACAATTTACAGAATTTTTATAAAAAATGGAAAAGTTAATAGCAACTCTATACGATTCAGCCAATATGTTTTACACATTCTTCATATGCAATTACGCAATAGATTACATAAAGTGCTAGTCAGACTTAATATGCGGTTGTATAAATATGGAAAACGGAAGAGATTATTCAGAATTCGGTGATGCATGCCCATGTGGCAATACCCTAGAAAAGGTGCTTTTCAGCGTGATAGGATGACCTCACCAATGGTCCGCTCTCAACAAAGCGAAATCCCTTCCCCAATCCTATCTCTTTCAGCTCATTAAAAACTTCGGGTTTTACAAACTCTACAACTGCCAAATGTTTAGGTGTTGGCTGTAGGTACTGCCCGATGGTCAGCACATCAACGCCCACACCGCGAAGCTCATCCATGGTTTCAATAACTTCTTCCACAGATTCGCCCAAGCCGAGCATAATTCCCGATTTGGTCTTCATGCCTCCTTCTTTGAGAATTCTGAGCACTTCCAGGCTTCTATCAAATTGTGCCTGAATTCTCACTTGCTTTGTCAACCGGCGCACCGTTTCGATGTTATGAGAGACTATCTCGGGTGCCACATCAATAATTCTTTGAATATTTTTCCTGACACCTTTAAAATCCGGTATGAGTGTCTCCATTGTCGTGTCAGGACACAATTTACGAATTGCCTTTACCGTTTGTACCCATGCAATAGAACCGCCATCTTCCAGCTCGTCCCTGTCCACTGAAGTGATCACACAGTGTTTTACCTTCATCAACTTCACTGACTTTGCCACTCTCAAGGGCTCAAAAGGATCTAGCTCTTCCGGACGACCTGTTGCCACAGCACAGAATCCACAAGAACGCGTACAAACATTGCCCAATATCATAAAGGTGGCAGTTCCCGCGCCCCAACATTCACCCATATTTGGGCAATTTCCACTTTCACATATGGTGTGTAGTTTGTGGTCGCTGACGATATTTCTAACCCTGGCGTATTCCTTCCCTATTGGAAGTTTTACGCGCAGCCAATCCGGCTTTTTAGTGCGTTTAATTATTTCCGATTTCTCCTGAACTTTTTCCATCTAGATTAGCGTCTCAATATTATTTCTGGCAGTAAAATTAAATAAAAAGGCAGACCTCTCTACCATCTTTTACCGTAGTTAATACTTAGGTAAAAGGAAAGGAAAAACATATTATTAGGATCTGGATCGTCACCAGATTCAAAGTGAGCCATAATGGGTACATTCTTATAATATACATCCAGGGTTAGTCCGGTTTCCAGGCTTCTCACTTTCTTAGGATCTTTTCCATATTCAAAACTCAGTCCGAATTTTGCAACGCCTCCAGGAAGAATCTTCGTTTCTTCAATACCCCTCAGCGGGTGGGCCCTACCATAAATATTATAAGTTGAGTGTTCTTCAGGATCATACTTTTCTGTCCTATTCTCCTCATGGCCATCAGGTAGCTTATACGTTATTTCCAGATAAACGGGCTTCAGGAATGCCAAAGAGGCACCTATGAAATAATTAAATCTCAACTCCACGCCACTTTCATCTGCCTTTCTGGTGATAACCCGTTGAGTTCCTATAGATGGTCTTAGAATGAACACGGAGTTG
>JYMV01007712.1_pt1 | contig 23159 bp, 23 predicted proteins | sample 338911 | NCBI WGS metagenome assembly JYMV01 (sample SAMN03354496, study PRJNA234377) | hydrothermal vent metagenome | biome: Deep sea; feature: Hydrothermal plumes at the Eastern Lau Spreading Center, Western Pacific Ocean; material: Seawater | place: Tonga | collected 2009 | depth 2000 m m
ACTCTCAATTGAATGTTCAGTTTTGTCTTTCCATTGGTAAACCGATTTGACATTTGAAATTATTTGTACACAGGGCGATGCATTATTATTTACCAATAGTTCAGATATTGATTCAGCTATCTTTATAGAATCTATTGTGGTTTGAATTATTTTAATTTTCATATTATTGTTTTTAATTAATTCTCTGTAAATTAAACATAGCTTTTTGAAATGAAGTATTCGCAGAAGGATTTTTTATTTTCAGAACTTTCAACTTATAATATGGGAATCTTTATTTGACTTATTCAAAAGCAGGCCTTTTCCGGCATCCGCTGGAATGAAGGAAACTTGCGATTAAGCAAGGGATACCCACTGTAACCAATAAAAAGGTTATCTGAAAATCGGGTCCTTTTGCGAGTACTTTGTTTACTTCTCAATTATCTGCCTGATTTTATCTAAAGATTCCCGATTTCCCTCAACTTCCAACCGTATTCCATTATAATCAGACTTTTTCTTTAATACTCTCGTTAATGTGTAAATGGTATCTAAAAGTTTTGTCTGCTTAAATGACAAATGAAATACATCTTTTTGAAATTCTGAAGTAATGGTTTTTTCTATTCGGTCACTCAACTCCTTTAAGCCAATATTCTTCAGTGACGATATGAAGCTGGCCTCCTTAAATCGTGTTTTTAACCCGGATAATTGTTGAGGGTCAGTGATGGCATCAATTTTATTTAATACAATAATATTGGTTTTATTGGGCATATCCATTTCTTTCAATACCTCTTCAACAGTATCGATATGTTCATGTATATTGTCAGAAGATGCATCAAATACTTTTAGTAGTAAGTCCACATCCCTGATTTCTCCCAGTGTAGATCGGAATGACGCAATTAAATTATGAGGTAAATTCCGAATAAAACCCACGGTATCACTTAATAGTACTGGTATGCCAACTTCTATATTTTCTAATTTTCTTGTGGTAGTATCCAGAGTGGCAAATAATTGATCCTGCACCAATACATCTGCATCTGTTAAAGCATTCATGAGCGTTGACTTACCGGCATTTGTATAGCCTACCAAAGCAATTCTAAAAGCATTTACTCTTCTGTTATTTTGAACCTTTCTCTGTTTTTCAATGGCGGTGAGTTCTCTTTTTAATTTGGCAATCTGATTCCTAATTAACCTCCTGTCAATTTCAATCTGGGTCTCCCCCGCTCCTGCCCTTGTCCCAATCCCCCCCATTTGCCGTTCCAGGTGAGTCCAAATTCGAGTTAGTCTTGGCAGAAAATATTCAAGTTGTGCCAACTGAACTTGTGTTTTGGCTTCTTTCGTTTTGGCATGTTTTGTGAAAATATCTAAAATAAGTCCTGTTCGGTCAATAACTTTTGTGGTCTCCCCAGCTATTTTTTGGAGGTTTTTTATTTGGGTTGGTGAAATATCATCGTTAAAGATTATTAAATTGCAATCTAACTCGCTGGCTTGATTTATGATAGTTTCAGCCTTCCCTTTACCAATAAAGGTTGCAGGATCAGGTCTGCTCCGGTTTTGTGTAAACTTGCCAATTATATCCGCTCCAGCGGTATCGGCTAAAAATTTTAACTCTTCTAACTGTTCTTCAATTTGAACCCGGGAAGAGCCTTTTAATATAACGCCTACCAGAAATGCTTTTTCTCGTTTATCGTTGTTTTTTTGCATTTGATATTATCATTTCAAGTATGAGTAATAAAATGGTAGCGTATAAGAAATATCTCCATAATTCAACGCCAATCCTCGCCTGTTTTATTTCTGCCAGGATATCATCTTCCATGGAAATCACTTCAATATTCCCTGACGTAAATTCTTTAATATCCTTAAAATCCCTAACTTGGCTTTGCAGTTCTTCACTATTAATGTTTACTGCTATTTTTTCAATTTCAATATCATCTGTTTGAAGTCTATGGTAGCCGGGTGTTTTTAGCAAATTCACAGTAACTTTATTATTATTATCAATAATTAATATCTCTTTTGAGCCATCCGGCGGAATATGGTATATCCTATTTGAATAATACTCATCCAGAATCTGTTCCCAGGAGGTACCTGTACTTTTGTATATATCCTGCTTATTGGTGGTATTAGAGTAAATTAAATAATGAGTAAAAGGTAAAAATGTACCTTTAATGGGAAAGTTGGTCCAATTTAAATTCAGTGCAAATCCGAAGACATCTAAAATGCCAGACTGCAAAGAATATCTATTCCAAACGGGACTGCCGTCGTTCAACTGCATTTTACTGAATTCAGGATGAAATGGCAGAGACAAATAATTAAAGAGTTTGATATTTCTGTCCTGAGCGGCTTGAGGTGAAAATAAATTGTGTAATTCATCAAATTGTACAGAATTCAGATTTATTTCCTGAAAAGAACCATCCCCAAGTGATTGTTTACTTAAATTTTTGTACTCTTTCGAAATCTCACTCCAAATATTATTAATATATTCATAAGTGTTGCCCTCAGAATTAATATTCGGGAATATTACTAAATGACCACCATTATAGAGATATTCTTCAATTTTACTATCAGATATATCCTTCAGTATTTCCGGATTCAAATGGAAAATAATATCCTGTTCATGCATTTTTAGTTGAGGACTGTTAAAATCTATAAATTCAGAAATTATAAGTGATTCTCCAAATTTGTTCAATGCCTGTAGGGATTCTCTAATATAATATGATGATTCCTTTGAGTCACTGATAATTGCTATTTTATGTCTATTAGGAATATTCAGCGTAAAATAAAAACGATTATCTTCCATTCTATCGTCCCCGTCCAACTCTACTATTCCAGAATGGCTTCCGGATTTTGACAGAGCAGTTTTAAAGGTAAATATTTTGATATTTCCAGGATTGAGTGAAATTAATTGCTGCCCCACAATCATTTCATTAATGATTAATTGTAATAAGCGGTTTTCAATATTTTCCACACCACTATTTTGAATAGACACTTCAATTTCCATTTGATCATTTGGAAGTAGAATTTCATTTACAATATTTAATTGAGTGATAGCTAAATTATTTTCAATTTCAGGTGCAATAAATGTGTAAATATGAAACGACTCCAATTGGTCACTATTGTTATTTAATTCTTTTATGGATGAATATTGCCCATCGGTTAAAATGTACAATTCTTTTGACGTAAATTCGCCTTCACTATTAACTGCCAGAATGTTCAGAGAATTAATTAAAGATTCACCTAAAAATGTAGATTTTACAAGGGATTCAATTGGAGGTATATCTTCTCTCAGTCCTTTAAATTGTAATCCGCTGTTTGTGTTTATCCAAATTAATTGATTTTTATCTGGAATTTGATTCAGTATTTTTCGGACAGTAATTTGGACATGATCTCTACTTCCTGTCATGGAGAAGCTGTCATCCAGAACAATAGCATGCAAAGCAGATTCCCCAGAATTTTGTAAATTAAATATTCCATTAATAACAGGTCTGGAAATCATCATTACTATACAGAGAATGATAATGGTTCTAAGTATGAGCAATAATATTTGTAAAATCTGGAGTTTGCGGATAGACTCCTTTTCCAGTAACTTTAAAAATCTCAGTGTGCTGAAATCTATTGTTATGAGATTTCGGCGATTCAGCAGATGAATAATAAGTGGAATTGCTGTTAAGGGGAGCAGCCAGAGAAAAAATGGTGTTAAAAAGCTCACCCAATTCCCCCAAGAGTTAATATGAATGCAATTACCATCGGAATGAGAAGATTATCATTAATACGGGGTGTTGCAAATAATTCAACTACTGTTGCGGTTAAAACTGCAATGAAATTAATATAAAAAGCTACAGGGGATATTGTAAATACGATGATAGCAGCAGTTATGAAAAATGCAGCAGAGCCTTCTAAGGATTTTGAAAACAATTGTGTTTTCCCAAATTTTATGCCAATAATTGCAGCAGCTGAATCGGCAATGCTTAATACAAGTAATCCGATAATTGCTGAATTTTCATTAAAAATACAAATGGTGATTGCAGCGCCAATAATTACCCATGAAGCTCCTGATAAAATTCCTTGTTCGATGGGTCGGGTGAAACCAGTAAATAATTTGGAATAAATACGATATAAGAATTTATTGTTTCGTCGTCCATAATCTAAAATTGGTAGTATAATTGCAATGGCTATTATCCAGGGCTGAAAAGAATCTTTTCCAAAATACCATAGCATAAACGGAATAGATGAAGAGGATAAATGGATGAGTTTCCGATTGATTTCTTGACGGTATTTTAATGGATCATGCATTCATTAAATCCTGGTACCTCTGGGAAATATTGTCAGATTTGAATAGGCCAGATCCTACAATGGTTACATCAATACCAGTAGCATAAACTTCTGAAATGGTATCTAGATTCACCCCGCCATCCACTCCAATGGTGATATTTCTACCCTTTGTCATTTGCACAATATTCTCCATTTTTTTAAGAGTGGAGTTTATGAAAGATTGCTCACCTTTTCCGGGAAATACAGACATGATTAAAATATAATCTAGGTAATCTAAGAGGGGTAAAAGACATTTTTCATCTGTATCAGGATTTAAGGCAATACCGGCAGCAACATTATTCTCTCGGATGTATGATAATTCCTCTTCAGGATTGTTACTTGCTTCTATATGGAATATTAATGTGTCAGATCCAGCTTTAATGTACTGGTCAAATGATTTATGCGGGTTTTGGATCATCAGGTGTGTTTCTAAATGGCAATGCGTACAGTCATTAATTGCATCTATTATTAATGGGCCAAATGTTATTGATGGCACGAAATTCCCATCCATTATATCCAAATGTAAGCGGTCTGCACCAGCAGATTCAACTTTTTTAATGTCCTCAGAGATATTTTTAAAATTTGCAGCGAGAACAGATGGTGATATTATTCTCATATTAATTCTCCTGTTTATCAGTACTTATCAGTAAATTAATTGAAGCTGGAAAAGATACTCTCATTCCAGCAGTCATATTTTGTTCAATAACAGTATTGGGTACGAGGTCTGGTTGAAATTCGTAGGTAATCTCACCCACTCTAAGTCCCTCATTTATAATTGATTTACGGGCACGAGTTAAACTATAATTAACAATATCTGGAATAATGTAATAATCTGGAGGTGCGCCACGACTTACCCCTAATGTCATATTTGTAGAAGATTTAACGGTTTGGCCTTTTCTTGGGAGTTGAAAGGAAATATAGCCATCAGAAATAACATTGTCATATTCATATATTATAGTGTCTATTCCCAATCCCAGCTTTGTAAGGGTTAATTTTGCATTCCGAAGGCTTAAATTACTAATATCTGGAATTTCAATGTCCTCATCCTTACCTGCAATGGTTAAGTCTATTGTGCGACCTTCTTTTACCTTGGTAAATGCTCTTGGAAACATTTTTATGACTGTCCCCGGGGTATGGGATTCTGAATAAGGAATGAGTATAGGTTTAGTATTAAAGCGAAGAGACCGCAATTGATATGTTGCCTTTTCTAAATATTCACCACGGACATCCGGCAGGTAGTGTTCATTGTTATATCCAACATAATTAGGTAAGATAAAATAGTCTAATATTACAATACCCGAGAACGAGAAAAATGTAAAAGCAATGAGATATTTGAGTAGGGATCTACCCATTATTTACTAATCTTACTGCGAACCCTCCATCTATTTTATGTTCCGGTGGAAATATTACCATGGCTCCTTTATCGTCAACATATTCTGCGGGAATATAATCCTTAGCTGACTCAATTGAATAATCTGGGTGTGATTTCAGGAAAGCATCGATAACCATGTAGTTTTCTTCCGGTTCAACTGAACATGTACTGTAAATAATTACACCGCCGGGGTTTATATAGTTGGATGCAGCCCATAATATTTTTCTTTGAAGCAGATGCATTTCTAAAATATCGTCAATTGAACGTCTCCATCTAATATCGGCCCGTTTAGCCATAACCCCTGTTCCAGAACAAGGGACATCCAATAGCATTTTATCTGTCATGGGCACTTCATCTTCCGTAATATCCACCAAATCTGATTCAGTATTGGAAATGTTTAACCTTTCCAATGTATTATCCAGACGGATCAAGCGCTCCTCATTTGAGTCAAAAGAAAGAATAGATCCGGTATTGTTTAACTTTTCTGCCATATAGGATGATTTCCCGCCAGGCGCTGCACATGCATCCGTAATAGATTCCTTTTCCTTAGGATCCACCAATTGTACTACCAATCCTGCCGATGGATCCTGGACGGAAATCTTACCTTCTTTGAAAATATCACTTTTGATTAATTCCTGATGTTTTGAAGTTTTAAAGAATTCAGGAATATGTTCGAATTGCTCATATTTTATATCGTGTTTCTTCAAATAATTTTTGAATTTTGTAGGAGTATATTCCAAACGATTCACTCTAAACCATAGACTTGGATATTCATTATTCCATTCAGCAAGCGCTTTGGCTTGATCGAAGGATTTATCCTTAATCCATTTGCTGATTAACCATTCAGGGTGGCTTAGATAATCAGCCACATTAGCAATGGGAGTGTGTTCGTCTGGTACATCTCTATCCTCTAATTTGGCTAATGTTCGAAGAATGGCATTTGTGAGACCACCCAGATTCGGATGAATTTTTTTTGCCAGTTGAACAGTAGTAGTTACAGCAGCATAATCCGGAACACTATCCATGTAGAACAATTGAAACACACCAAGTCTAAGCAGTATCCGTAAACCTTCTTTCAGATCTTCATAATCACCAATGAACACTTGACGGAGTTCCCAGTCTAATCTGCCAGTCAACCTTACAGTACCTTGCACCATCATGGTAATAAAACGTCGATCCTGATCGCTGATATTATCACCTTCTCTACGAAATATTTCAGCTGTCACATCAGATAATCGACGATCCCTGAAAGCGGCTTTCTTCATTATTTCCCATGCTATTCTTCGTGTTCTTATTTCTCTTTTAATCAAATATTCCTCCTGTTATTTTTGGAAAACCCAAGATAAATTGATCCACCGGTAGTTTCTTTTTACCTTCGATCTGTATGTTAGTAATTTGTATTGGTTCGGTGCCTGTTCCAATTTTAAAAAATGAGTTAGTATGTTCTATCTCACCGGGAAGGAGCCTTGCGTTGTGTAAGTTTTGAAGGACTTTAGAGCCAAATAATTTTACTCGTTTATTTTTATAAAAAGTAAAGGCTCCTGGTTTTGGTGAAAATGCTCGAATCTGATTATGAATCATCAAAGCGGGATTACTCCAATTTATTTTACAATCCTGTACACTAATTTTGGGGGCAAATGTAGCTTTATCGCCATCTTGTTTAATTGGTTTAATTTTATTTTGAGCGAGAGCGTCTAAAGTCTTAATGACCAGATCAGCTCCAAGGAAGGATAATTTTGATAATGCCTCACCAGTTGTAACAGAATTATCAATTGGCAGGGATTGTTGCAAAAGTAAATCACCGGTATCCACTTTCTTCTGAATCAGAAATGTGGTAAGACCCGTTTCGGTTTCACCATTTAATATGGCGTGATTTACTGGAGCCGCCCCCCTGTATTTAGGGAGCAGTGATGCATGGAGATTTACAGCTCCTCTAGGAGGTATATTTAGAATTGATTCTGGTAGTATTTTATAAGCCACGACAACATAAATATCTGGATTAATTTGTTTTAAAATTGAATGTAATTGTTCACTTCCTGTACTTTCCGGTTGATAAATCGGCAAACTATATTTTTCTGCACTTTTTTTAATTGCTGCGGATGTAACTTTTAATCCACGGCCTGATTTTTTATCTGGACTTGTTACTACTCCCAATATTTCATGAGATGAATCATGGAGGGCATCAAGAGTAGGAACTGCAAAGTCAGGTGTACCGAAAAACACCAATTTCATATTGCTATTAACTATTTAATTTATAAAATAATTCCGGTAGATGGACTGCCATTTTTTGAAATTTCTAAAAGACGCTTCTTTATCAACATCTTTTTTCCAGGCGACAGATAATCTACAAATAATTTACCTTTTAAGTGATCTAATTCATGTTGAATTACACGAGAAATTAATCCGTTAAATGTTTCTTCATGAAAGTTTTGTTCTAAATCCTGAAATTTTATTATAATAGTTTCAGGTCGTTCAATTTCAGCACGAATATCTGGCACACTTAAACAGCCCTCCTCCATAATGGTGGATCCTTCCGATTCTATAATTTCACTATTAATAAAAATATATGGTTTGCTATCTTCTTCACCTTCCAAACATGAGGTATCTAAAACAAGCAGATTCAAGCTATATCCTACTTGATTGGCAGCTAATCCTATTCCATGTTCCTCATACATAGTATTAAACATTTGTTCTACTAAATGAGGTAATTTCGTAAAATCTGTTACATCCTCTACTTTTTTACGGAGAATAGGATCTCCATATTTAAATATCTTAAGGATGGGGTTAGCTGTTACTGTCTGGGATATCATCATCATTTTTGTTTGCAGGTCCAGCTATATATGAACGGGCAATATTTAATTTTATACCAGAGCCCACATCAATAGTGACCTTGTTATCATTTTTTCCCTGAAAGCTGACAATCTTTCCATATATTCCTCCTCGAGTGAGTATTTTATCACTTTTTTTTAACTGGGAAAGTGAATCTGCTTGTTGCTTCCGTTGCTTTGATTGTGGTCTTAGGATAAGAAGATAAAAGATTAAACCAATCAATATGATTGGTAAAAATGCGGCTATCCCGCTACCAGTTTGCCCATTGGTTTGTGCGAAAAGAAATTCCAATTTGTCTCCCTGTTTTTACTAGATATTAAAATTTTCTATTGTATTGCTGAGATTTTACCAAACCCCCAACATATAATTTAATAAATTTATTAGATAGTATGTCATAAATCATAGAAAATTTATCCCTGTGCAAATTGGAAATTTAGATATTGTTAATCCTTTATTCCTTGCTCCCATGGCAGGGATTACCGACCATCCTTTTCGGATACTCTGTCGGGAAATGGGTGCTGGCGTTGTATTTACTGAATTTGTGAGTGCAAATGGAATTATTCGTGAAAATATGAAAACATTGGAATTAATGAAATTCACGGAAAATGAGCGCCCCATTGGAATTCAATTATTTGGAGAAACTCCAGCTAAAATGGTCTATGATATGCTGAAACCGGATATAATTGATATTAATTATGGCTGTCCTGTACCTAAGGTTACTAAGAAGGGGGCCGGCTCTGCTGCCTTAAAGGATCTCTGCCTTATGGATGACATTACTCAAGCCGTTGTAGAGGCGGTGTCAGAAATACCCGTAACAGTTAAAATGAGGGCAGGATGGGATCAAGACAGTCTGGTATCTACCGAAGCAGGGGTTCGAATGGAAAAGATTGGTGTTGCAGCTATTACCCTCCATCCGCGCACTACTAAACAGCAATTCAGCGGAATGTCAAATTGGAAACTAATTAAAGAATTGAAAGATGCTGTAAAAATACCCGTAATAGGAAATGGCGATGTTAAAACAAGTGAAGATTATAACAAAATGAAGGCTGAAACCGGATGCGATGGAGTAATGATTGGCAGGGCAGCTTTGGGGAAGCCATGGATTTTCAACTCCCTCCAAAAGAAATCGTCTGAAAAGTTTATAATAGATCCAGATATTGGTCAAATAATTAATATATCACGGAGACATTTTGTAATGTTGACGGAATATTATAATAATAATCTCAGCGTGAATTTAGCTAAAAAACATTTTAATTATTATTTTAAAGGGTTTGATGGTGCTTCCTTTTGGAGAAAGCAATTTATGCAAATTGAAAATACGAATGAAATATTCTCATTATTGGAGAAAATGGAAAAAGCATTGGCTTCTAATTTGTATTAAATAAGCCTAAATTTTGGAATTGTAGAAAGAGTACTGATTTTTCCCAGACTCTTTTGCATAATACATCGCTTTGTCAGCATTATTTATTAAAGTTTCAATACTATCCCCATCATGAGGGTAAATACTGATTCCGGAGATAGCATTTTTGTTTGATAAAAGAATTCTCTCAGCCAATTTAACCGCATCTTCAATATTTTTTATTCGTGGCATTAGAATTGTAAATTCATCCCCTCCTCTTCTGGAGACAGTATCAGATTTCCGTGCACAATTAATAAACCTCTGAGCAACAGTTTTAAGCATTACATCTCCGGCATCATGACCTAATGTATCATTTAATTCTTTGAACTCATCCAAATCAATAAAAATAACTGCCAAGCCCTCATTTGATCTTTTTGCCTGATTTAATGCAATTTCTGACCTGTCTAAAAACAATGTACGATTTGGAATCCCGGTTAGTGAATCAAAATAGGCTTGATGCTTCAGCTTTTCTTCATTTTTTTTAATTTCGGTTATATCTCGAATGATAACTGTGTAAATGCACGTTTGATTTAATTTTTTACTGGATATGTTGAGCTCAATGGGAAATGCAGAATTATCCTTATGAATCCCTGTAAATTCAGAGGGAGTTGAAGAGTTTGCTGTCTTAATGAATTGTTTTAAATAATCCTGATCAGTGCTATGAATAAGTGTAGAGAAATTTGTGTTAACCAACTCACCGTATTTATAGCCGAATATATTTAATGCTTCCTCATTTATATATTCTATGCTGCTGTTTGCGTCCAAGATCATTATTCCAATTCCTGCATTTGTAAATACTTCTTTGAAATACGCATTTCCATCTATTGGGTTACTATTATTTTTCATTTTTATCATTCACTTGACTAATTACTAGTTACTTTTTCTCCGTCTAATTTTCTTGAGTGTTCTTAAAATAATATACACGAATATATTGCTTATGAATATAACCGACCAAGTAAGAGAAATAATTGGATGGAAGTTAAAAAAATAGTTCCGAAAAGCAAGCAGTATGGTGAATATTGCAAAGATTCCGCAAATCCCGCTATATTCTCTTTCCAAAACTTTTTTGAGTGAAAACTTTGAATTGATTGGTGAGTATAAAAAAATATTTGGAATGAAAGCCGGAGTTATAGAAGACCAATTCTCATATTCAACTCCAAATGATTTTATCAAATAAGCTTCTTCTGCAAACATTATCCTTTCGTAATAAATCCAAAAAGCCAATATAAGAATAATAATACCATATATATTGCCCGTAAAAATAAAGGGACCTAAAAACATGAAGAAATTCCCTAAATACAAAGGATGGCGGACGGTTGAATAAATTCCTGTTTGGTTTAAAGAAGTGGCTAATTGCTGTTTTGTATTTCGACCAGAGGTTCCTGCGGGTACAAAAGCAATGGTAAAAATACGAACACACTCGCCAAGCAAGGACACAACCAAGCCAGCATAAAACAGTGTATTATAAAAATTATTTACAGGGGTGAGTAAGCAATAAAACAAGAATGGAACAATGATAAGCGGCAGGAAACTACGGTGTTTAAATAGCCAGTTACCGGTTACTTCAAATTCATTATTCAGCGACATCATTTAGTTCCAATATATTTATTTTAGGTGCCAGCATACCACCTGAAATAATAATTTTAAGTCCTTCTTCAATTGTCATATTGGTCTCATGAGTGTCTCTTTGAGGTACATATAGCATATACCCGGAAGTAGGATTGGGTGTTGTAGGGACAAAAATATGATAATACTTATCTCCTTTTTCATTAGTAGATTCACCCGTTACCATTGCTAAAGTCCATATTCCTTTTCTGGGATATTCGATAAATACAACTTTTTTAAATGCCTGCCTGTCAGGTCCAGATAAGCTGGTTGTAATTTGTTTAATTGTACGATAGACAGAGTTGACTACCGGAATTCGTGATAGTATATTTTCAAACCATATATAGACTCTTTTCCCCAAAACGTTGGATACGAAAATACCAATAAAATAAATAAATAATATGGTTAAAATGAACCCGGCTAATTGGGGTATGTATTGAGGGACTTTATCGGTAAATATAAACTCAACAATTTTAGCGCCTGGTCTAGAAAAAAATTGAAAAAGACTTAAAATAATCCAATAGGTTGCTGCCAAAGGAAGAATCGAGAGTAAACCAGTTAATACATAATATTTTGTACTTTTTGCAGCCATGGTTAATTGTTTAATATTGGTTTCATTGAATTCATTTTAAGTATTTCTTTCAAATCTCTGATCTAATTCATTAATAGATAAATTAATTATAATTGGTCTTCCATGGGGACAATAATAAGGATGATCCGTAGAAAATAGCCGATCAATCAGATGAATTCTTTCTTCAGGCTTTAATTGATCTCCAGCTTTAATAGCTGATTTACAGGCATAAATTGCAGCAATTTGATCTATAAATGAAGGGTTAATATTCTTAACAGAAATATATTGGTCTAATATTTCTCTGATAATTTGGCTTTCATTTCCCCAATTAATATCAGGCGGTATCTCATCGATGATAACTGTATTTTCACCAAATTCACGAAATCGGAATCCAATTTTATTCAAGTAATGTGTAATCTCTAAAAGGCTGTCATATTCTTCAGGTTGTAATTTTAATGTCTGAGGAAAAAGTACAGTTTGTGAAGGGAATCCCTGCCCTTCGATGGCTTTTTTGGCTTCTTCAAATAATACCCGTTCATGTGCTACATGCTGATCAATAATAATTAATCCACTTTTAATTTCTGTTATGAGATATTTTCTATGGATTTGCCAAATATGGTCTGAAACAGGATGCAAATCTTCATTGTGGACTTTAATAGCATCCAGTGTTGATTCCATGCGAAAATGTGCATCTTGAAGTTGTGCCTCGTTTTTGTCAAAGAGGTCAGCGACATCAGTGTCAAGACGCTTATGAGGAGCTTGCTCAAATTGGGTGATGGAGCCAGAAGGTGCTTTCTCCAAATTTAAGGAACCAGTTTGATTAGGTGTGTATTCAGGAAAATGTTGATAGGTTTTATAATCAGGTATTACTTTAAGTATATCTTGTAATACCGTTGTAATAGAGGTTTTAATAACATGATATATCTGCCATTCATTTACAAAACGTACCTCAAGTTTTGCAGGATGAACATTCACATCAAAAAGATCTGGTGGCATTTCTAGAAACATAACAAAAAAGGGGAACTCTCCACGCTGAATAAGGGATTGATAAGCTGAGAATATGGCTGAATTTAAAAGGCGATTTTTTATAAATCGGCCGTTTAAAAATATGTATTGCTCTCCCGGTCTTTTCTTTACGAGCGATAGATTACCGGTGAATCCCGTTACTATATAGGGATCTTTTTTTAATTCTACAGGGAGTATACCGTTTTTGAAAGCAGAACCATAGATTGAATTAATCCTTTCAGACAAATTTTGGGCAGGAACGTCGTACACGATTTTGTTATTTGATATCATCTTAAAGGCAACTTCAGGCCTGGACAGCATGAATCTGCGCATCATTGAGTTAATGACTGATTGCTCAGTTTCTGGTTTTTTTAAAAACTTCCTTCTTGCTGGTGTATTATAAAATAGGTTTTGGACTTTACAGGTTGTACCTGATAATCCTGCGGCTGGTTTAAAGGACTTCTCCTCGCTTCCATTAATTTTTATTTCATATCCATTAGAGTCTTTTTCTGATGAAAGCGCTGTAAACATAGAAACAGAAGCGATGCTGGGAAGTGCTTCGCCCCGAAATCCCAGTGTTGTGATTGAATTTAAATCTTCCAAATACTTAATTTTACTGGTTGCATGTCTCATGAATGCCAGTTTTAAATCCTCCTGACTCATACCACAACCGTTATCCGACACCTGAATCAGTTCATGTCCTCCCTTAATAACATGAACTTCAATATTATCTGCACCTGAATCAAGTGAATTTTCAATTAATTCTTTTAATACAGATGCAGGCCTGTCGATAACTTCACCAGCTGCAATCTGATCAACGAGGGATGATTCTAAATAATGAATTTTAGCCATTAATTAATTTTGCTTCCACCGTTTCCCGGATTTCAATTAATAAATCGTATGTTTCACTTAAAATAATTTCTGTATCAGTTTCCATTTTCTTACAAAATAACTCATCATCAATATCTTTGAGATTTATGCGCACATTTAACGCAGCTCCCCTTGCACCCGAATTGGCCATTTCACCTCCAACACCGGCATCTGAAACTGAATTTGGATTTCCATATTTTGCAGCTTCTAATGCCAAATCCATAATATCACGACAGCATTTCAGGGTTTGAAAGGGTATATTGGTTGCTTCCTTCATAGCCGAATCAATTGCGGAGTCACGCTCTGTTTTTTGTTGATCAGAATTATTGGGCAGCTTGAATGTTTCCATTACCAATTTAAATGAATCTGTATCTGCATCAATTAATTGAATTAATTCATCTTTTAATTGCTGACTTTTTTCAGCAAGTTGACTCATTTGTTTAAACAGCGGCTCCCATTTCTTTTTTCCGAATGTCAGATTTGCAACCATTGATGTCAGTGAAGCTCCCAATGCACCAGCTAAAGCAGCAACACTGCCGCCACCCGGGGCGGGGCTATCTGAAGATAATTCATCAGAAAAATCATGAAGAGTCATGGAAGCCAAAGTGTTAAATCGCTTCCCTATTCTGTATTCAATTATTTTTTCATTGGGATCGAAAGGAGCTAAATCATCTAATCCCATCGATTTAACAGCAATATGGATTATATCCTGTACTGGTATTCCGGTTGAGCGCTTCTGTTTTGTGAGGAAATATTTGCCGGCAGCGATCATAGATTCAAGTGGAATTAGTCCCACAAGTTCACTTCCTGATACTCTTACACCCCTTTTTCTTGCCTGGTTTCGCGTTTCTTCAAAAGCAATATGTGGAGGAGTTTCATTAAAATTAGTAAGATTCATGGATACTTGTGCCAATCCATATTCTTCAATGTACCAACCAACAGCTTTGCACGATTTTAATATTCCCGGGACTTTAATAGCACCACCGTTTTCATCCCGGACAAATTTACCATATTTATCACGTTTATTTCTTCCTTGTTCGCGAATATCAAGAGCAATATCAGTCGCAATCTTTTTATCTTTTGTATTTAGATTTAAATTATAGGCAATGAGAAAGTTGCGAGCTCCAATTGCAGTAACCCCGGCTGTTGCATGAGGTTTAGCTGGACCATAATCAGGTTTCCACTGGGGTATTTGCAATTTATCTGCCATTCCCTCAAATTCCCCCCTGCGAATATTTGCAAGATTTATCCGATCATCAGTTGGGGCTGAAAATTCATATAAAAATACTGGTATATTAAGTTCATCTCCAACTCGTTTTGCCAATTGCTTTGAATATTCTACACAATCATCCATGGATGTCTCTGAAATGGGAACAAATGGGCAAACATCGGTGGCTCCCATTCGCGCATGGGCACCACTATGATTCCGCATATCAATGAGCTCTAATGCCTTCTTTATGCCCAAAAATGCTGCCTCAATAACAGATTCAGGACTTCCCACTATAGTCACAACCGTTCGGTTGGTATCTGCACCAGGATCTACATCTAATAAGGTAATACCAGAAACAGATTCCATTGCATCCGTAATTTCTTTTATAAGTGCAGTATCTCGACCCTCACTAAAATTGGGTACACATTCTATGATTTTCATTTTATTTTTAATAATTAGATAATTTATACATTATAAAAATGAGTATTGTTAATAAAAGAATATTTCGAACCATCTTAAAAGATCCACTATTTTTCCGCCAAAATTGATGTCGTAACGATTTAATCCAATAACTCCATTAAAAGCTTATACCTGTAAATAAATACATAAACATTTTAACAAATGGCATCATTAAAAATCCCAAAACTGAAAATGGTGTAACCATTCCGATAAGGATTATTCCCATGAGTATTTTTGGACCATACATCTGAAGTTTCCAGGCCAATTCGGGATTATTTTTTGAAATCATATTTCCAAAGATTTGGGAACCATCTAGTGGTGCAACCGGAATCATGTTAAAAACTGCTAAAGAAATATTTATAAATATAAAAAAATATAGGGTTTGAATAAACATTTCACTTTGCAATAAACCAACAATATTAACAAGTCTCATCATCAAGCCACCTGTGAAAGCCAATAATAAATTGGATGCCGGTCCAGCAAATGCTACTTTCATCATATCTAAACGAGGATTAGAAAAATTTACAGGATTAACTGGAACGGGCTTTGCCCAGCCAAATCCTACAAATAATATCATCAATGAACCAATGGGGTCTAAATGTGCTAATGGGTTGAGGGTTAAACGACCATTTCTTGCAGCGGTATGATCTCCCAGTTTGTAGGCTATATAGCCATGTGAAAATTCATGAAAACAGAGAGAAAATATTAAAATAGGAAGCAATATTATTAAAACTTCCATTGGTAAACGTAATAGCATTTAACCCCTTGGATGAAATTCTTTGTGAATTTCTTTCAAATAAATTTTATCAATATTCGTATAAATTTGGGTTGTTGTTATATCGGAATGTCCCAGCATTTCCTGAACAGATCGTAAATCAGCGCCCCCTTCTAACAAATGAGTTGCAAAACTATGCCGTAGAACATGAGGACTGACTTTCTTTGTAATACCGGCTCTCAGGGTATTTTCATGGAGAATATTCCAAATCGACATTCGGGTGAGCTTTCCTCCTCTATGGTTTAGAAATAATATTCCCTGGCTTTTGCCTTTTTTGGAGTTGGAAGGTCTTACCTCCTTGAGGTAAAGTTTTAGAAAGGTCAATGCTGTTTTACCAAAGGGAACTATTCTTTCCTTGCCTCCCTTGCCAAAAACGCGAATCAAACCCTCATCCATCATTAGGTTTTTCAGTTTTAAATCAACCAATTCAGTGACTCTGAGACCGGAGGCATACAGCATGCTGAGAATGGCTTGATCTCTGAGAGCATATTTTTTATTTAAATCAACTGATTGAATAATCTGGTTAACTTCCTCAACTAATAATGTTGTGGGAATACTTCTAGTTAAACGTGGCGGTACTAATAATTGTGAGGGGTCATTTTTAGTTATCCGTAATTGACACAGATATTGGTGAAATCCGCGAATAGTAGAAAAAAGTCTATGAATACTTGACGATTTTTTTATTCCTTCTTTATTGTCCATTTTCGGCGCATCACTTAATTCGTTTACAAATTTTTCTATATGAGCAGATTGAATTGAATCAATTGACATGAGCTGCAATTCATTATACATAAAATTGATATATTTTTTTAAATCGTGATTATAAGCATAAAGTGTATTGTTTGATAATCTTCGTTCAAATTGCAAATGAGATAAATATTCCGTAGCTAATTCCCATAATGGATTTTTTCTTTCTATTGCAGGTTCTTTAATCATCATTGATGAACTGCATTTGTAAATTCCTGCAATTCTTTAATTGAAGGGTTTTCTTCTATTTTAGTTCCCGTTACAATATAGCCAGCACCTGATGAGACCAAGGTTCGTGCAGAAGCAGGAGTATTAACTCCTCCGCCAACCACAATTGGTATGTGCAATTGTTTTGAAATATTTGAAACTACCTCTGATGCAGCATGATTTTCAGCACCACTTCCCGCTTCTAAAAATACAAGTCTATTTCCCAGGTATTCGCCAGCTAAGGCATGTGCCAGGATAATGTCATGTTTATTCATTGGAATTGGTGAAGTATTGCTCATTACTTCAACTGATGAACGTACACCGCCATCTAAAAGAATATATGCCGTCGGTATAGTCTCTAAATTTATATTGTGGATAATTGGTGCCGATTTAACATGTTCGCCAATTAAATATTGAGGATTCCGTCCACTAATTAATGATAAAAACAACACCGCATCTGCATGTTGTGAAAGTTGACTGGACGATCCCGGAAAAATAATTACAGGAAGATCTGTATTTTTAGTAACTTCTTCAATTCGTGATTCAAATTCATTATCAGATATTAAGCTACCGCCAATAAAAATAGCGTCAAAATCGCTTTCATTCACCAAATGAAGCATGTTAAGCAATCCATTGTCATTCTTCTTGTCGGGATCAAGAAGCGCAATTGCCACTGCGCCACGGGATGTCCTTATTTGCTCTAATTTTGAGAATGTGCTCAACTGAATTCCTTCAAGCATTTGATTAAATGGTTAATTTCATCAATAGTTCGTTTTTCTGTGACAGCAATTAATAGTAAAGAATCGCTTTCATCGGTCAATGCTCGCATAATTGATACGCCCTTTGCAGCACAATAATTAGTGACATCAATAGCAGAATGGGTGGTTTTCACAACAAATTCCATTAGAAATTCATTGGAATAGGGCAAAGAATAATTTTCTAACTCAGATATACCATTAGCAGCATAACGAGCTTTTTGGTGGCAAATATTCGCAATATAGGGCATTCCCTTTTTACCCATAAGTGCAAGGTATATTGTAGCTCTCAATGCAAGTAAACCCTGATTAGTACAAATATTAGAGGTTGCTTTCTCTCTTCTGATATGTTGCTCTCTGGTTTGGAGTGTTAAAACAAAACCATCATTGTTATTTTTATCAACCGTTTTGCCAATTATTCTCCCGGGTATTCTTCGCTTATACTGTTCTTTTACGGCAATTAATCCCAGTAGAGGTCCCCCATAACTCATTGGATTTCCCAGAGATTGACCTTCTCCTACAAAAATATCAGCGCCGCATTTTCCCGGAGGTTCTAGCACAGATAAGGATAAAGGCTCTGATACTGCAATTAACAGAGATTTAGGGTCTAACATTTTCTTTTTACTTTCCATCCAATTTTCAATGAGTCCATTTTTATTGGGAGATTGAATAATCAATGCCGCTATATTTTCGGAATAAGATTTTAGAGCGTTTAAATCTGTAATACCATTGATTTCCGGTATTTGAATCAGTTCCATATCTTGACCTGTTAAATATGATTTTACAACTTGGAGGTAATGCGGATTCAGTGATCCAGAATATAGGATGATTTTGCTGCGAGTAAAAGAATGAGCTAAAAGACAGGCTTCAGCGATAGCAGAGGAGCCGTCATATAGAGAAGCATTGGCTATATCCATTCCGGAGATTTCACAGATCATTGATTGAAATTCGTATAAATACTGTAAGGTTCCCTGACTGACTTCTGCTTGATAAGGAGTATATGATGTATAATATTCAGATCGACCACTAATAAAATCAACTGCCTTAGGTATAAAATGATCATATACCCCACCGCCAGAAAAACAAAAATTATCAGCAGCATTGGAATTACTTAATTGTATTAGTTCTCTTTCGATTTCCATTTCAGAAAAAGGCGTACCAATTCCCAAATCTTCCGTCAACCTGAATTTTTGAGGAATTATTTTAATTAATTCCGAGAAATTAGAGACAGCAGCTCCATTTAGCAACTGAACTTCTTCTTCGGGTGTTGTGGGAATAAAGTGCACTATTGAACCAGCTTTTTATATTCGTCCGCTGTCAAAAAATCACCATCATTATTGGTGAAATTAGTTAATTTTATTATCCATCCCCTCATGTAAGGGTCTGTATTAACACACTCAGGTTCATCCTCAAGAATTGGGTTTACCTCAGAAATTTTACCCTGCATGGGTGAATATATATCTGCCACAGTTTTCACTGCTTCAATTGTCCCAATTGAGTCTTTTGCCATGAATTCATCTCCGGGTTCTGGTAATTCAATAAAGATGATATCACCTAATTCGCCCTGAGCATAATCTGTAATGCCGATAGTGGCTATTCCATTTTCTATTTTAACCCATTCATGGTCTGTTGTATACTGTAAATCTTCAGGTATATTCATTTAATCTTTTTCTCCTTGTATAAATTGAAAATTATCTAAAAATCCTGTATCCATATTACCTTTTTGAAAATCAACATTTTCAAGTATCTGCTTTTGATAAGGTATAATGGTTTTAATTCCTTCAAAAACACATTCATCCAAAGCTCCAATCATGCGATTGATTGCTTCAGCTCTAGTTGGTGCGTGAACGATAAGTTTTGCAACCATTGAATCGTAATTTGGTGGAACAGTATAGCCAGCGTACACATGGGTATCAACACGAATTCCCATCCCGCCCGGCATGTGGAAACTCGTAATCGTTCCAGGGCAGGGTCTGAATTTATGAGCGGGATCTTCAGCATTAATTCGGCATTCTATAGCATGTCCGCGTGTTTTCATATTATTCATCCATGATGGGATAGGGTGCCCTGCATGGCAAAGAATTTGATATTTTATAAGATCCGCTCCAATTACCATTTCAGTTACGGGATGCTCAACCTGAATTCTTGTATTCATTTCCATAAAGAAAAAATCATTATTTGAATCCAACAGAAACTCGATAGTACCAGCACCCACATAATTTGATGCTTTTGCTCCAGCGATTGCAGAATCATACAATTTTTTCCGTGTTAATTCTGTAACTCCCGGTGAAGGAGATTCTTCAATGAGCTTTTGATGTCTACGCTGGATGGAGCATTCTCTTTCTCCCAATGAAACAACATTTCCATGTTTGTCTGCTAATATTTGCACTTCAATATGACGTGGTTTTTGAATAAACTTTTCAAGATATAAATCTCCATTATTAAAAGACATTTCAGCTTCTGATTGTGCAGAGTTAAATGCATTCTCAATCTGGTCTTCATTTTCAACAAATCGCATGCCCTTACCACCACCCCCAGCAGAAGCCTTTAACATAACCGGATATCCGGCTTTTTCGGCTTCATCCTTTGCCACCTGAACAGATTGTACTATTCCGTCTGATCCATAAATGACCGGGACTCCAATTTTTTTCATAGTTTCTTTAGCATTCGCTTTGTTGCCCATTGCATCAATTGTTTCAGGAGGAGGACCTATAAATTCAATACCATTTTCAGCACAGATATTTGAAAATTTTGAACTTTCAGCAAGAAATCCATAGCCAGGGTGGATTGCATCCGCATTTGTCAATTCAGCTGCAGCAATTATAGCCGGAATATTTAGATAACTTTTAGTGCTTTCGGGCGGGCCTACGCAAATTGCTTCGTCTGCAAATTTTGTATGAAGGGATAATTCGTCAGCTTTTGAATAAACTGCAACCGTTTTTATATTCAGTTCTCTGCATGCACGGATTATTCGGAGAGCAATTTCTCCTCGATTTGCAACTAATATTTTATTGTACATAAATTATTCAGGAGCAATAATTATGAGATCCTGATCATATTCCACCGGGGTACCATCTTTAATGAGGATTTTTACAACTTTTCCAGATACTTCAGATTCTATTTCGTTAAATATTTTCATGGCTTCAATAATGCAAATGACTTGACCAACTTTAATAATATCCCCTTCTAATATAAAGGGAGGTGTCTCCGGCTTTGACGATTGATAATATGTTCCTACCAAGGGTGCTTTTATAGTCTCAGTATTCTCATCGGTCTTTGAGACTATATTTTGCTCTTCAACCTTGACTAACTCCTTTTCCTGCTCATTTTCTACAGGGATGTTGGCTGTAACATTTGGAGTATTAACTATTGCAGATGCTGGCGTAGATTGGATGAGTTCAATATTTCTATCCATACTCTGAACTGCATTTTTCCGAATTTTTATTTTCTGTTTCCCCCAAAAGGTGGATATTTCCAGTTCATCTACTTTAGACTCTTCCAGTATCTTGATCAAATTTTTTATATTATTTTCTAACATAGGTATATTAACTCTTTACTCTTTCAATATATCGTTTCTCTTTTGTGTCAATCCTAATCACATCGCCAATTTGGATGAATAGCGGGACTTGAATGGTCAAATCGGTTTCTAATTTTGCTGGTTTAGAACCGCCTTGTGCCGTATTCCCCTTTTCTCCAGGATCAGTATCTTTAATGGTCATATTCATATGTTGTGGAATTCTAACCTCAATCGGTTCATCTCCATTAAAGGCGATAGTTGTAATTGTATTCTCTAAAAGGAAATCAAGTACATCTTCTACTTGAGCTTCAGTGAGGCTAACCTGCTCATAAGTCTCTTGATCCATAAATATATAATTGGTGTTTTCTGAGTACAAATAATTATAGTTTCTGGCTTCAACTCTTACCGTCTCAATCTTCTCACCAGCCCTGAATGTCTCCTCTACTACCTGCCCTGTGCGGATATTTTTTAATTTTGATCGTACAAATGCACTTCCCTTGCCGGGTTTAACATGTAGGAATTCTACAATTTTCCATAAGTTATTCTTATGATTAATAATTAGTCCATTTTTAAAATCTGAAGTATTTGCCATCGTTTATAATGTATTCCTTAATTTAATTTATACCCCTAAAATTACAAATCAATTGGACATTATACATATATATTTGAGATGATAAATTCTGAATTTCTTGCAGAACCTTTTGCACAATTTTTACCAACAGTATTTTTATATGCAGAATTACATTTTCGGTTTAAATGGAGTGGCAGTCGCTATTTTCAAAAAGAACCGGAAATATTAGCCGATCTCCCCATAAGAATTGAACCTAATAGGGATATTCCAATTTTATTGATTATAAAGGATTCACATTTATTCCCAATTACTCTAAAATATGTTGAAATAGTAATTTATAAATCTAACAAAATTATTCAATCTCAAACTTTTCAATATAATACTCAATTAAATATTAATTGGTGGGATGATACAGTGATGATTGATCCGGAAGGTATTTCAGGGGATATAGAAATTAATGTTGAATTTATGTATAATGTGGGTGGACAAGATAAAAAATGTACTATTCATAATTACCCACTTTGTTCTCATGATAAATTAAAAACCTATATTTCTAAATATCCTTACCCAAATGATGGAAATGTATTATATGGCGATATTCACTATCATTCAAATTTAACTGAAGATATGGTTGAATTTGGCGCTCCGTTAAAGGCAACATTAGCCATGGCAGAATCATTAGGATTAGACTTTTTTTGCAATACTGATCATTCCTATGATTTAGATGATGTTCCGGGTTCATGGACTGAAACAGACCCAACTCTTGAAAAATGGAATAAATCCAGAATAGAAATCAACACACTTAATAATGGCAATCCGGGAAAATCATTTATCATACCATCTGAAGAATTAAGTTTGCATAACAAGGATGGAAGAAATATACATGCGCTTATACTGAACCATTCAACTTTTCTCCCAGGCTCAGGAGATGGCGCTGAAGAGCCATTTAATTTTCATGCTGATTATAATACAAAAACTATTCATGA
>JYMV01031945.1_pt1 | contig 23141 bp, 18 predicted proteins | sample 338911 | NCBI WGS metagenome assembly JYMV01 (sample SAMN03354496, study PRJNA234377) | hydrothermal vent metagenome | biome: Deep sea; feature: Hydrothermal plumes at the Eastern Lau Spreading Center, Western Pacific Ocean; material: Seawater | place: Tonga | collected 2009 | depth 2000 m m
GCGGGGAGGTCGAGGAGCCAGCGGCGCAACTTGCCATCGACGACAGGGTCGAGGCCCGGCAACTCGGCGCCGCTGACCCGGGCGTCCAGGAGCAGGGCGAGTTCCTTCTCGAGGCGTTCTCTCCTGGCAGTGGGGATCTCCGAGAGCTTCAAGCGAAGGTAGGTCGAGGCTCCGACCCAGCGACCAGGACCGACCGGAATCCCTCCGTCGGGGACCCCCTTGATGAGGGTGTTGCCGAGCTTGCTGACCGCCGCCAGCAGCCCCTGGGCATCATCCTCGGCGAGGGCGCTCTCGATTTCGCTGCTGAACTGATCGAGTTCATCGGAGCGGGGTGGAACCCAGTCCTCTTCCTGGCCCATCAACAGCGTGGATGTGCAGATGAAGAGGCACAGCCATGGTTTCACAGATCCTAGGAGCATCCCAAGGGCCTCTCGGAGGTGCGGACGCGGGGAACCGCACAACCCTGGCCCTTATACGGGCGATGCCCCTTGCGCTCAACTGAAGGTGGATCCGGAGGCCCGATCTGAAGCCCCGTGGATGACTCCATCGCCGACGAGGAGAAGGGTGGCGAGGTCGGCAAGAGCGCGTAAGGGGGCGGCGAGAGCCGGATCAGGGAGCCCTCTGGCGTCCCCGGCGAGGATGATCAGCCCCTCGATTTTTCCGCCGAGGAAGAGCGGGAAGAGCCAGGCGATGGCGTCCTTCCAGGGAGGGGGAGAGGGCCCCATCCGCCATTTCTCCTTGGCGTCGGGAAAGAACTGGCAGGGAAGTGGCTCGAGCAGATCGGGATCATCCAATCCGCTGATCGAGGAAGCTATCAGTTGCTCCCCCTCACGCAGATAGAGGGCGACCCGGTCGCTGCCACAAGAGGCACCGATCGCCTCGAGGAGAAGACTCCTGACGCAGGGGACGTCACTGGTTAGGACGGCGCGCATGATCCGGGCGACCTCCTGCCACGGTCCTTGCTGGCGGTCGAGAATCTGTTCCACCGATCGGACCTCGTGCCTGGCGACCTGAAGGTCACCGCTGAGAGCGCGGTTTGATCGGCGGAGACGATGGCGTTCGGCTGCCTTCTCGACGACGCGCAGCAGGTCGTTGTCGAGGTCGACAATCGGCTTGGTGACGTAGTCATAGGCACCGAGGCGCATCGCTTCCAGAGCGGTCTCGAGGGAGGAGCAGCCGGTCGCCATTACAATTTCTACGTCGGAGTGTTTCGCCTTCAGCATCTTGAGGAGTTGGAGGCCATCGACTCCCGGCATCCGCACATCGAGAAGAGCGACCTCCGGTTCCTTTTCCGAGAAGAGAGAGAGGGCCTCGCTGGCGCCGGCTGCCACCCTCACGCTGCAGCCTTCACCCTCGAGGTAGAGCCGGAGGGCGTCGCGAACGAAGACCTCGTCATCGATCACCAGGACATCGATCGGAGATGATGAGAAGAGGTTGTGCATCAGCTGCCTCCGCCGGCAGGCCAGCTGGTGGGGAGGCTGAGAATGTCCATCTCCTCGCTCCCGAGGCGGGCGAGCTGGTCGGGGATCTCCAGTTTGAATGACGTCCCGACACCGGGAGTCGTCTCGACCTCGATCGCTCCCCCTGCCTCCTCGATGATCCTGTTGACGACGAAGAGGCCGAGGCCGGTGCCGCGACTCCCCGCCTTGGTCGTGAATAGAGGTTCGAAGATGCGCTCAGCGACCTCCCCGGGCATCCCCGGCCCGTCGTCGCTGACCTCGAGGTGGATTCCATCGGAACCAGTGGTGACGACGACCTCGATGGTCCCGCCTTCCTGTTCCGACTCGGCGATGGCGTCAGCGGCGTTGACGACGAGGTTCATCACCACCTGTTGGAGAGTCGATGGGTCACCGGAGAGTGTCAGCCCATCGGGGACGACGACCACGATCTCGCAGCCACTCTGACGAATCGCCGCGGCGCAGACAGCCAGCGTTGAATCGATGGTCTCCCTGATGTCGAACTCGCCATGGTTACTCTGGCCGAAGGGGCGGCGGCGGGCGAAGGCCAGCAGGTTCCTGCTGAGAGCACGACAGAAATCGGCGGCATCCCTTGCCTTTTCGAGGTGTCCGGTGAGAGCCTCGGGGATCGGTCCATCCGATCGTTCGATGGTGCGTTGGGCCAGGTCGATGAAACCAAGAACGGAGCCGAGAGGGTTGTTGAGGTCATGAGCGAAGCCGCTGGCGAGGCGACCGATCGCCGCCATCTTCTCCGATTCGGTGAGCTGGTCTCGCGAGCGATTGAGTTCCTCGAATGCGCCGTGGAGTTGGGAGTAGAGGCGGGTGTTCTCGAGGTCGACAGCGATCTGCGAGGCGATGGTGGCGACCCACGAGAGGTCCTCGGCGCCAAAGGGTACGCTCGATGCCGAGCGCTCGAGGTAGAGAACGGAATCGGAACCGGTGCGCGAGAGGAGCGGGATCGCCATCGCCGTGACCGCTTGCTCCCGACGCAGAACCACGCTCTGGGCGAAGGCATCTCCCAGCTGGGAACTGATCAGGCCAGCGCGCTGTTTTCTCGCCCGGGCGACGAGAGACCGGCTCGGGTCGAGTTCCGTCGAGGAGACGGGTCTTCCGACTTTTTCGCCGACCGTGGTCGGGCCTTTCTCCGAACCGTCGAGCCATTCGAGCCATGCCCAGGTGTCGAAGGGGACCCCTTCGCTGACGATTCCGAGGGCACGGCGCAGGAATTCAGTGGGGGAGAGGGAGGGGTCAGCGAGGAGTCCCACCTGAAAGAGGGCTTCCTGCAGAGGCTTGCCGACGGTGCTCGTCGCCCCCTCGATGCTCAAAGAGCGCTGCAGGCTCTCGGGGTCGACCTGGACTTCGATGGGAGAGCCAGGGGTGGCGGACGCCTGGATCGAGATCTGGCTCTCGCCGATGGTGATCACATCCCCCTCCCTGAGGACCGCCCTGACGATCGATTCGCCGTTGAGTTGGGTGTGATTGGTGCTCTCCTGATCGCAGAGCATCCATACGCCGTCCGCCATCGGCTGAATGACGGCGTGGTGGCGGGAGACCTGATGGTCATCGAGAACGACCTCGTTGGTGCCGTCGCGCCCGATCGAGATGGGATCGTCGCCAAGGGAGCGATGCTGGCCCTTGCCGGGGCCACGGATGACGAATAACTGCACAGCCGGCCTCTCCGGTGTGCCCCGAATCGGTCGGGACTTCCGGAGGCCCTCCGGGGCCTCCCAGAAGTCTACCCCGGTGGTCGGAATCCGTCAGTTTGCCCCGCCAGGGGAGCCACGAGGACGATGGGAGGGATGGTCACGAGAGCCAGAGGAAGCGCCTCTGAGGACGATGGCAGCGGCTGAAATGAAGGATCCGGCCGCTTCAGGCTCTAGAGAATCGAGCGCAGCTCCTCCTCGAGCCTCGGCACAATCTCGAAGAGATCGCCGACGATCCCGTAGGTCGCCACGGAGAAGATGGGAGCGTTGGGGTCCTTGTTGATGGCGACGATGTTCCTCGAAGTCGACATCCCTGCGAGGTGCTGGATGGCGCCGGAGATTCCGATGGCGATGTAGAGTTTCGGGCTCACCGTTTTTCCGGTCTGGCCGACCTGCTCGGAGTGCGGGCGCCAGCCGGCATCGACCACCGCACGGGAGGCGCCGACTGCAGCGCCGAGGGTCGCTGCGAGAGATTCGATCAGTTCGAAATTCTCCGGGGCCTTCAGGCCGCGCCCCCCCGAGATGATGATTTCAGCTTCGGTGAGATCGACCTTCTGGTCATCGCTCTCCATCGTCTCGATGCGGCGAGGCTCGTTGGAGCCATCTCCTGCGACGGCGTCCACCGACACCACCGCGGCGTTTTCAGCACCTTTCATCGGCTCGCCGTAATTGGGCCTCAATGTGATCACCGCTGGTCTCACGAGAACCCTCTGGGTCAGGTGCGCTTTTCCAGCAAGGACCGGTCTTTCGATGATGATGTCGGTGCCATCGATCTGTACATCGACACAGTCCGCTGCAACACAGGTTCCGAGGGAGCCAGCGGAGAGTGCGGCGATCTCCTTGCCGAGGGAAGTCGAGCTGAGCAGGACGATGTCTGTTTGCTCCTGCCCGACGATCGCTGCCAGTTCTCTGGCGATCCCATCGCCGGTGGCATCTTCGAGAGCCGGAGAGTCGCAGACGAGCAGACGATGGGCCCCTCGATCCGCGAGGCTATCGGCGAGAGTGGCGACTCCACTGCCGATCAGTACGGCATCGACACGACCACCGCTGGCATCAGCGATCTGTCTGGCCCTGCCCATCGCCTCCAGAGACGCTTTCTTGACCTCGCCTGAGCGGCTCTCGATGAAGACCACGATCTTGATTGTGCCTCCTCGGTTGTTCTCTAGATGACCTTGGCTTCTTCGCGCAGCAAGCGCACCAGTTCGCTGACGGCGTCGGGGCCCTCGCCGACGATTTTCCCCTCCGGCCGCGCCGGCGGCAGGGACAGTTCGATCGTTTCGAGGGAGGCCTCGACGGGTTGCGCTTCGACCGTCTCGACCGGCTTCTTCCTGGCGGCCATGATCCCCTTGAGGGAAGGATAACGGGGGTCGTTGAGCCCCTTGTCGCAACCGAGAATTGCCGGCAGGGGGCACTCGATCACCTCGCGCCCGCCATCGGTGTCGCGTCCGACGCGTACCTTCGCTCCATCGATCTCGAGGCTGATGATGTCATTGACAAAGGGAAGGCTCATCTCGCGAGCGACCAGTGCGGCCACCTGTGCCCCCTGGGAGTCGACCGACTGGCGGCCGAAGAGAATCAGGTCATCCCCTCTGTCCTTGAGAACACCGACGAGGGCGCAGGCGATCTGCCGTGGGTCGAGAGCCACCTCTGCCTGGATGATGACTCCGGCATCGGCACCTATTCCGAGAGCCGTGCGTACCTCCTTCGAGGCTGCTTCCGGTCCGACGGTGATGACGGTGACCTCTCCCTCGCCAGCTTTCTCCCTGATCAGGAGTGCTTCCTCGAGGGCGAACTCGTCGTAGGGGCTGATGATGTACTGGACATCGGCGGGGTCGATGGACTTGCCATCACCGCCGATGCGGACCCGGGTGGCGGTATCGGGAACCCGTTTCAGGCAAACGGCGATTTTCACCGGTCGTCTCCTCACTCCAGAGGAATCTCGAGGGCAGCACCATTCCCGGTTGCGGTCAGGGTCGACGTGAGAACCCCATCCCGGGAGGTGAAGAGGGACAGCGGTACCTCCACCGTCCCGGGCGTGCCGATCCCCTCCCTACCCGGGAGGCAGATGGGGGCAAGCCGCGTCCGTCTTATTGGCGATGACAGGTGGGATTGCAAGTGGCTTGGAGTGAGTCGGGAACCCAGCCCCTAGCGGGTCCCTGCCAGGAGGTTCGAAAGCGAACGCTCCAACTCGACGAGCCCGAAGGGCTTGTAGAGCACCGACACGCGCGAACCGAGAGGGACCCTCGTCGTGTCGATGTCGATCTGGCCCGTCATCAGGAGCACCGGGGGTGGGGAGTCGAGCCGTCGGAGTTCCTCGAGAACTCGCCAGCCATCCCAGGGCCCCTCGAGCCCGAGGTCGAGAAGGACAGCGTCTGGCTTGCGCTCCCTGCAGTGGGCCACCGCTTCAGGCCCCGATCGGAAGCAGGAGGCGTGGTCGGAGCCGAGTGCCTCGCGCACCACTTCCTGGACCAGCGAGTCATCCTCGACGACAACGATCTCCCTGCCCGGGGAGTCACCGATCACCTCGGTGGCGATCGACGGGCTCGCCGCCACCAGGGGAAGGGTCACCCGGAAGCAGGCGCCACCGAGACGGGAGGGCACCAGAGTGAGGGTTCCCCGGTGGCTCTCGACGACGTTGAGAGAGAAGGTCAGCCCCAGGCCGCTGCCCTCCGGCTCGCCATCCCCTCCGAGTCGGGTGGAGAAGAAGGGATCGAAGATCCTCACCTCGTCACCCGCCTCGATTCCCGGACCGTCATCGTCGACCTCGATCACCATACGATCCTCGACCTGACCCACGCGAATCTCGATGTGGCCATTCTGAGGAACTGCCTGCTGGGCGTTGAGGAGGAGGTGCACCATCAACTGCTGTATCTGTCCGAGGTTGACCTCGACTGCGGGGAGATGGCCATCGAAGAGGCGTTCGACGGTGATCTGCCGCTCGGAGATCGGTTTGGAGAGGAGGCAGAGAGCGGCATCGACGATATCGGGCAGGGAGCCCCTCGACACCCTGCGGGACGCGCTGCCGGCAAAGGTACAGAGGCTCGAGGTGATGCGCTGGCATCTCTGCGCCTGTTCGAGAGCGATCTCAACGAGTCTATCGCGGTGTTTCTCATCCTTGCGAGCGAGCTGGGCGAAGCCGGCGATGCCGCTCATGATGTTGTTGAACTCGTGGGCGACGCCGGCGGCGAGGGCTCCGATGGTCGCCATCTTCTCCGAACGGATCATCATCTCCCTGGAACGCTCGAGTTCCTGACTTGTCCGGAGCCGGCGCAGGCCGACGGCGATTCGAGCTCGAAGCTCCTCGATGGAGAAGGGCTTGGCGACGAAATCATCGGTTCCGCGAGCGAAGGCTTCGAGGCGCGTCTCGAGGCCGGCTCGAGCGCTGACCACCATCACGTGGCGGGTCACACCGTCCTCGAGGGAGCGCAGGAATTCGACCGCATCGAGGCCTCCATGGCCGGGCAAGTCGATGTCGGTGATCAGGAGATCGGGTGGACACTTCGTGACGGTAGCAAGCAGGTGATCGCCATCGGCGACCGAATCGATCTGGAGGTTGTCAGCGGCGAGTCCCTCGATGAGAATTTCGCGCAGGAGATGGTCATCCTCGGCGACGAGAAGGCGAAGCGGTGGGGGAGATCCTCGGTGACCTGGCATCCTGGCTCCGTCACGGCTCAGGCGGCCCCGATGCCGCCGATCGATGAGGCGAGGGGCCTCAATCAAGTCTAGCCCTTGATGGCCAAGGAGACGAACGAGGGAAGTTTTGACAGCGCCGCTGCCTCCAGGAAGGGCCTTTGGTCGCCTGGGAGAGGGCATTCGAGGTGGTACTGGAGCCTCCAGATGGGGTGGGGAAAGCGCAGCTTCCAGCTGTGCAGGAGGGCACGCCGGGGGTAGGGGACCGCCGCTGGGAGGATCCCGCCGCCGGCTTTGAAACTCTCCTCGGTCGCTCCGTAACCCCCATCCCCGAGGATGGGATGGCCCGCTGACTGCAGGTGGATTCTGATCTGGTTCTGCCTGCCGGTGATGGGACGGCAGAGAAGGATGGAGAAGCCGCGACCGCGACCGAGAAGCTGGAAGCGTGTCAGGGATTCCTTCCCCTCCACTGCTGCACGGGCGAGACGGTTGTCGCCCCTGCGCGATCGATCGAGGTGAGCCTGGACGGAGACATCGACCTCGAAACTGTCACTCTCCACTTCTCCCTCGACGACTGCGATATAGCACTTCTTGACTTCACCCTTCTCGAAGGCGATCTGCATCCGTCGCCTCGCCTCGATCGTCGTGGCGATCAACAGAAGGCCAGAAGTGTCCCTGTCGAGGCGATGACAGAGTCGCGGAATCACCTCGGGACCTGGCGACAGGTTGACCTCGCGGAAATGGTGGTGGAGCTCGTTGAGAATTGTCCCCGAGAGTGTCCTGCCGACGGGATGAACGAGGCGGCCGGCAGGCTTGTCGATAGCGATGAGCCATGGATCCTGCCACAGGGGATGCCCGAGAGGGCGGCCGCCCTTCTCGAGGGGGAGACCGCCGGCATTGAGTTTCACCAGCAACTGGTCGCCGACGCTGACACGGGTAGAGGGTTTGGCGACCTCTCCGTTGACCTCCACCCGCCCGAGGCGCACCAGTTTCTGGACCCGGGTCCGAGAGGTCCAGCCGAGGCGCTCCTGGAGGTAACGGTCGAGGCGGGTGCGGGTTGTCCTGCGCACCCTCATCTGGATCTGGTGGTAACTCCTGGAGAGATCGCGGCCAGCAGGGAGCATCAGAAGCGCCTCCACGGGAAGGAGATGGACCCTGGTCGTGGAAAATCGCTCATCCGGCCCTTTCTCCCTCCTCCTCGATCACCTCTGGCTGTGGCTGATTCCCCTTTCTAACCGATCCGAAGCCCCGGGTGTACTTGACCCCCCCCGAAGGCTCTCCTACCATCCTGCCCGTTTCGACGGAACCCGAGGGGCTCCGCACCCACGCCTCGTGACACGATCGGAAGCCGATGGAGCTCTCACGCCTCAAGGAGCTGATCGACCTGATGGATCGCAACCAGCTCGAGGAACTGGAGGTGGAGGATGGCGATTTCAAGGTGCGTCTGCGCAAGAGAGGGGAGAAGGTCCGCGAGGTGGTGCCGGTCCCGGCCTCCGCGCCTGCCACCGGAGGCGTTGCCATCGAGGCGACCCCCGCCCCCGTCCCCGAGGATTCTGGTGAGGTGGTCTCCTCCCCGATGGTAGGGACCTTCTACCGGAGTTCCAGTCCCGGCACCGATCCCTTCGTCGATGAGGGGGACAAGGTCGAAGAGGGGCAGGTCCTCTGCATCATCGAGGCGATGAAGGTGATGAACGAGGTCAAATCAGACCGTGCCGGGACGATCGAGAAGTTCCTGGTCGAGGACGGCGCTGCAGTCGAGTTCAACCAACCTCTCGTCCGCTGGGCGTGAATCTCAGGGGAGCCGATGAAGCCATTTTCCCGCATCCTGATCGCCAACCGTGGTGAGATTGCCCTGCGCATCCTGCGCGCCTGTAGTGAACTGGGAATCGAAACCGTGGTCGTCTACTCCGAGGCGGACCGCGATGCCAACTACCTGAATCTCGCCGATGAGACCATCTGCATCGGCCCCGCTGCCAGCTTGCAGTCCTATCTCGACATACCCTCCATCATCAGCGCCGCCGAGATCACCGACGTCGAGGCGATCCATCCTGGTTACGGTTTTCTCTCCGAAAGTGCCCAGTTCGCCGAGATCTGCCAGTCGTGTCACATCCAGTTCATCGGCCCGACGGTCGAGAACATCCGCCAGCTGGGGGACAAGGCGAAGGCACGCGAGATGGCGATGGCCGCAGGAATCCCGGTGGTGCCGGGATCGAAGGAGGTGGTCCCCGATGAGGAGGAAGCCCTGCGGATCGCCCACGACATCCAGTATCCGGTGTTGATCAAGGCGGTCGCCGGCGGAGGCGGCCGCGGCATGCGGATCGCACACACCGACGCCAGCATGGTTCAGGGGTTTCATGGCGCCCGGTCCGAGGCCCAGATCGCCTTCAAGAACCCCGATGTCTACATCGAGAAACTGATCGAGAAACCGAGGCACGTCGAGATTCAGATCCTCGCAGACTCCTACGGCGAGGTGATTCACCTCGGGGAGAGGGACTGCTCCCTCCAGCGCAGGTACCAGAAACTGGTCGAGGAATCCCCTTCTCCGGCGGTCGATGATGCTCTGAGAAGAGAGCTGGGTGAGGCGGCGATTCGTCTCTCGAGCACCTGTGGCTACCGCGGCGCTGGCACCGTCGAGTTCCTCCTCGACCAGGATGACAATTACTACTTCATCGAGATGAACACCCGTATCCAGGTGGAGCACCCCATCACCGAGATGGTGACAGGGATCGATCTGGTCAAGGAGCAGATCCTCGTGGCTTCGGGGAACCCCCTCCGTCAGAAACAGGAAGACATCGTTCTCCAGGGGTGCAGCATCGAGTGTCGGATCAACGCAGAAGACCCCGCCGAGGGCTTCAAGCCCTGCCCCGGGACGATCACTCGTTTCATCCCGCCGGGTGGTCCAGGGGTACGCTTCGATTCCCATGTCTACGCCGGCTACAAAATCCCCAGCACCTACGACTCCCTCCTCGGGAAACTGATCGTTCATCGCAGCAGTCGGGAGGAGGCGATCTCGACGATGAGACGGGCCCTCGATGAGTTCCTGCTGGAGGGGGTGGAGACCACCATCCCCTTGTACAAGGAAATTTTCCGCCACTTCCACTACACCAAGGGGAACTTCGATACCGGCTTCATCGAGGAATACTTCCTCGACAGTTAGGAACTGCCCGGATGGCTTGTCATCCACAAGGATGGGGGCACAATGGTCCCCTCTGGGGGGTGAGAAGCCCCTCCAGGCGTTTCCACGGCCGTTGCACACTTTTCGGGGCAACCCGAAGGGGCTGATTCCCCTTGCAACGTGCCTGGAACTGGTCCGTCCTTCGACCTGTAGTGAGTTCGATGAAAGCCGGCCCCTCGGGGCTGGCGAATGCCGCCGTGGATGCATTTCCGGGTGGCCCGGTAATCACACGTCGAGGGGCTCGGATGTCGAAGGCTTCCCGGTTGAAGGCCACGGGCTCGCGGGTCAGGTGATCTGCGGAGGCAGGGGCCGGTGGCGATTTTCTGCCGTCGATTTCTGCACCGGAAGAAGCCAAGTGCGATGCGGGGAACGCAGAAGCATCGAGCCGAAGGAAAGGAATCCTGAATGTTGTTTCAGCCGAAGAACCGTGGGGTGGGAGACCGCTCCCAGGACCTTTCTCCGGAAGGTGGGTTCACCCTCATCGAGTTGATGATCGTCATCGCGATCATCGCCGTTCTCGCCGGTCTGGTGACCAAGGGGATCGGTCTCGCCCAGGCGAAGGCGCAGCAGGCCGAAGCGATCAACGACATCAACACCGTGCTTTTCCCATCGCTACAGGCGTTCAAATCCGATATGGGTGCCTACCCGGGCTGGGACAAGAGCCCGACACTCGATGACATCGAGGAGTTCAACTCCTTCCCCGATGTCTACGAGGCTCTCTGTGGTCGCAGGCCACCGGCGGGGCGAGGCGGTCGGAACGCCCCATACGTCGAGCTCAAACTCGACAAGGTGGTGGTCGAGGACGAGGACGGGGACCTTCTCGCGATCAATTCCGATAACGATGTGATCGGTGCCTTCCGCAAGGCTGATCGCGAAGAACAGCGCGATCCTGACACCGAGAAGTTCTACATCGACCCGTGGGGCTATCCCTACATCTACAGGGAAAATGGCTCGAAGCGACGCAAGGAAGACTGGATGATCAAGGAATCCAGTTTCGATCTTTGGTCGATCGGCCCCGACGGTATCAACTCGGCGTGTGAGGGTCCGGACTTCGATGAAGAGAGTGACGACATTGGAAACTGGTAGGTCATCCTCTCATTCTGGTGGCTTCACGCTGGTCGAGTTGCTGGTCGTGATCTCCATCATCATCTTTTTAATAACCATGCTGGCGATGACTGCCAGGGGGTTGCTGAAGCGAGCAAACATTGCAGCGACCGACAGCCTTCTCCAGCGGATTGGCCTGTTCATCGATAACTATCACGGCAAGACGGGTTCCTATCCGGCAGACGGAATCGACGAGGCGCTGATCACCGACGAGGGGACCCCTCTGCAGAGCGGCTCGGCGCTGGGGTACATCCTGAGGCAGCCGATCCGGCACCGGGAGAAACTGCCGACAGGGGAGTTTCGCATCGTCTCCAGCGAGCAGGCGGTAGGCGAGTTCACCGGTGATGAACTGGGCGAGATCTTCGAGGGTGACGGCAACGCCAGGGAACTGATCGACAGCTGGGGAATTCCGCTCCACTACGACAACATCGATGCAGGAATATCCTCTTACTCCCCACAAAACGAAGGGGATGTTCACCTCTTCTGGGATGATCTGCTGGATGAGGGAGCGGTCCACAATCTCGACCCTCGAGAACTGGACGCGGTTGCCACCAGCGGTCCCCAGAACATCGGGCAGTACGACGTCTGGAGCCATGGATCCGATGGCCACAATGAGGAAGAACTCCCCGAAGATGCGATCTCCAACTGGGCCCAGCAATAGTAAGGGGTGGACTTGCGAACACGATCTCTGAGTGGATCTCTGGCGGGTGAAAGGGGTTTCACCCTGATCGAGATGGTGGTCACCATGGGGATCATCATCCTTGCAGCCGGTTTCCTGGTACCAGCCCTCGGCGGCCTCTTCGAGAATCGCAAGCTCGAGAATGCCGGTACACTCATCGTCAGCAAGATGAACGAGGCTCGTAATTCTGCGGTCACCAAGAAACAAACCCACTTCATCGTCTTCTTGCGCGACGGTCTGCGTCTTTACCGAGGGCCCAAGGGAGGCGACTCGGGCGGTTTCGAGGGTGCTCTCACCGCCTACGACCCTGGCCGCAGCGGCCAGATCCAGTACGAATTGCACTTCGCCGACATGACCTACGATGAAATCCCCGAGAAACTGGTGATGGAGGAGGAGGGAGAGACCCAGGATCTGTGGGCTCCCACCCAGGATGACGTCGTCTTGAAGTTCCTCTCCGATGGCACCATCGATTTCGGTCGATTCAAAGATGTCCCTTCCTACGAGTACTTGACGGAGCCGGTCAGCGGATCCGACATCAGCATCGCCAAGATTGGTGACTGGAATCGATGTTACATCGACATCCGCCCGACCGGGCGAGCGAAGTCCAAGGTGGAGGAACAGGAACTGTGAAACAGATCGAAACGATGAACAGCCGACAGTCAGGATTTACCATCCTCGAGATCATGATCGCCACCGCGATCCTGGTCGTCGGGTTGCTCGGGCTGCTCGCACTCTTCCCCGTGGCGATGGATTCTGGTCGTCGCACCATCGAGGAGACCAGTGCGGTGCTGATCGCAAACTCAGTCGAGCAGGCGATTCGTGGCGGGTTACGGGATCGCAAGGGCCAGAGCGCCGATGGCAAGTGGACATTCTTCTGCTTCGCTCACGATGGTGTCGAAGACTCGTTCCCAACTCGCCTCTCGAGGGCGAGGCCCGGCGCTGACTACTACATCCTGTTGCCGAGCCCCGACCCCGACAGGACCGTTGCTCTCGACCGAGGGGAGGCGTGGGGCCGGGGGAAGACTTTCGTTTTTCCCGAGACTGATGGCACCACCTGGGAGGAGACGGATCAATTCGGAAGCCGGGAACGCTTCGATTCGGAGTCAGGTGCCCAGCCCAATGGCGGTGGAAATCCCATGTTCGCTGATGACGATGGCGATGATCGCGTCGTAAAGGTGAGAGATCAGGCGACGAGGACCGTGATCGACGAGTACGATTCTTTCGATCTCCGAAGGGTTTATCGGCTGAGCAACGCTTTCTTCGACGAGGAACGCGCCATGGATGATGACCTGGTCGACAATGACCCGATTTCACAGTATTCCTTCGCATTTGCCATCCGACCGGCGCTCCAGGACGGGAGTCTCGATCGCAGTTTCCCCGATGATTCCAGTTTTGTTCCTTCTGGAGATCTCTACGAGGTGGAGATTCTGGTGTTCAGGTCTTTCAGGACGAGTGAAGGTGAAAACAATTCCGTCGAAAACAAGCCGATCCACAGGACGCAGATCCTTGTCCATCGTTGAGGAGTCTCCAGCGGTCACCGTCAGGGGAGAGGGCGGGTTCACCCTGCTCGAGTTGCTCGTTGCACTGACACTTGCAGCGATCATCTCCCTCTGTATCTCGACCGTGGGCAACGAGGCGCAGAAGATCTACGAGGTGACCACTTCAAAGGTCGAGGTCTATCAGAAATTTCGTTACGCCCTCAAAGACATCAAGAATCAGCTGGAGCAGATCACCCCCACCGCCTCCCTCGAGTTCTTCCAGGACCAGTCGGGCAAGCCAGCCCGTGGATACTGGGAAGAGGGGGAGGAACTGAGGGACCAGAATGTCGGTCCCAACCTCGAGGGGGGGACTCCCGGAAAGTACGACGAGGGCATGACCATCTTCGAGAGGAAGTACATCCACGCTCCGCCGGGGCTGCCGGAGTCAGAACACTGGAACGACTCGATCTACTTCAAGGCTCCAGTCGAGATCAACGGCCAGATCCAGATCGCCAACATCGAGTACTACCTCGGGGATCCGCTGAAACTCGCCAGGGGTGAGAGCGGCAAGATCGAGGCGGAATCGGAGGTCTTCGACAACACCAACCTCGTCTTGATGAAGGTGGTCCGTTATCTGGACATCAACAAGGACAATTACCGCTCGACCGATGTCAGAGTGCTCAAGAGAGAGATCGAGTTGTGCCAGAACGTCACTGATTTGCGTATCCAGTACTTCTACGACAACATCTTCGATACCAAGCCGGGGGGCTTCCTCAGCCCTTCGGAGGAACTCGCTGGAGATCTCGTCAAGTCGGAGTGGCGCCTCAGGGAGGACGAGGGGACCTTCACCAAGGTCTTCCTCTATGGTGGATTCAAGTCGGGCTTCCGGGGAGTTGCCCGCAGGGGGGAACGAAACGTTGCCAACGCCCAGTTCAGACCGGTCGAATTCGATGCCACCGTTTCTGGAATCCAGTTCTCCCAGCTGTCGAGGGGTGACACGGTGTACATCTGGACCGATGGGACCAGCCAGTTCCCCACCCGCGAGGGCGGGTATACCGTCGACAGACACACCGTCAACGGCAGGCTGATCTTCTCCGAGGCGATCCCCTTCTCCACCTGGGACTCGAATCCGGGAGCACTTCGCTTCCGTGCTGGCTTCGTGCCGCCGGCGTTCAGGGTGTCAGTCAGGGTCCTCAACGAAAAGGGCAAGGAGCCGCGTTCCCTGTCGACGGTGGTTCGCCCGCTCAGCTGAGGACCAGACGCCTCACTCTATGGCAGTTCTCCGCCCCCCGAGCTGTCCCCTCCCAAACTTCTGTCATTCCTCCTCGGGGACGATACGAAGGCAACCCCACCAGGAGGTATCGGCAGTCCCTGGCCACCGGTACCCCCCGCGACATTCTTCAGTTCCTCGTCGGCGAGTTTGTTGCGGTCCTTCTCCCCGGATTTCTTCTGCTCTTCACTCATGGAACACCCTTTCAGCGGGGCTGACCGGAGTGTGCGGGGCTTTCACGGCGGGGACGCATGGTACAACCGGAAACCCTGTTCGGGAAGAATGCAAGTGTTGGCCCCAACGCCCGGGGCGGGAGAGGTCAGATGGAAACCGGGAGCAGGCAGATGAAAACAAAGCGGGCCAGGATCGCCGCCCTCTAAACATTCAGGCGGAGTTCCGTCTTCCCCCCGCCCCCTCGCTAGTCGACCCTGTCGGGGTGCATCGAGAGCATGAACTCGACGTTGGAGGGCATCTGCTTGAGCTTCGCCTTGAGCAGCTCCATCGCCTCGACCGGGTTCATGTCGCTGAGCACCTTGCGCAGGATCCACAGCCTCTTCTGTTCCTCGGAGCTCATCAGCAGTTCTTCCTTGCGGGTCCCCGAGCGGTTGATGTCGATGGCGGGCCATACTCGCTTGTCAGCGAGGCGACGGTCGAGGTGGAGTTCCATGTTGCCGGTGCCCTTGAACTCCTCGAAGATGACCTCGTCCATTCGCGAACCGGTGTCGATGAGGGCGGTTGCGACGATGGTCAGGCTTCCCCCTTCTTCGATGTTGCGTGCGGCGCCGAAGAAGCGCTTGGGCCGCTGCAGCGCGCTGGCATCCACCCCGCCGGAGAGGATCCGGCCGGAGTGGGGCGCTTCGCTGTTATAGGCGCGACCAAGTCGCGTGATCGAGTCGAGGAGAATCACCACGTCGCGTCCGTACTCGATCAGCCGACGGGCCTTCTCGATGACCATCTCGGCGACCTGGACGTGTCGACTGGAGGGCTCATCGAAGGTCGATGAAATCACCTCGCCACGGACGTTGCGTTCCATGTCGGTGACTTCCTCGGGACGTTCGTCGATGAGCAGCACCATAAGGTCGACTTCGGGATGATTTTCGGCGATGGAGTTGGCGATCATCTGCAGGAGGACGGTTTTGCCGGTCCTCGGCGGTGCGACGATCAGCCCTCGCTGGCCCTTTCCGATCGGCGACACAAGGTCGATGATCCTCGTCTCGATCAGTTCGGAGGTGGTTTCCAGCACCAGTCGTTCATTGGGGTAGAGGGGGGTCAGGTCATCGAAAACGACCTTTTCGTGGACCCTCTCTGGATCCTCGAAGTTGACCGCATCGACGTGGAGGAGAGCGAAGTAACGCTCGTTGTCCTTCGGCGGACGGACCTGCCCCTGGACCACCGAGCCGGTGGTCAGCCCGAAGCGACGGATCTGCGAGGGAGAGACGTAGATGTCATCGGGACAGGGGTAGTAGGAGTAGCGTGGGGATCTCAGGAAGCCGAAGCCATCGGGGAGGACCTCGAGAACCCCCTCACCGTACATCACCCCTTCTGCTTTCGCTCGCTCGGTGAGGATGCGGAAGATCAGATCCTGTTTCTTGAAGCCGGTGATCTCATCGATCTCATCGTCGCGAGCCATCTTCTGCAACTCCACCATCGTCATCTTCTGCATCTTGGTGATGTGCAGGTCGGGATGAATTTCCCTGTCGACGATAATGAACTCCTCGTCGGCATCCGTGCTCTCTTCGGGAATCTCCAGCACTTCCGGGAGATCCTCCTTCGATGCCTTCTTGGTGCTTCGCCTTGCAGTCCTTGCTGAAGGGCTGCTGGACTTGGAATCCCGGACGTTGCCGCGGGAGGTGACGCGCGAAGGCTCCCTCTTGCTGCTGCCTCTGGACCTAGTGGCCATCTACATACAACTCCCTGATCAACAGCCCAAGCGGGCTTTCTCTACCGCCCCCGATTGCTGCGGAGGCCTCGAAACAGTGCTCGGATCCGTCACGCCGACGGCGAGCGATTCTGAAGTCGATTGTCATGCCCCGGGCTCGTCGCTGTCAGCCAGCCTCCTGGCCCAGTCGGCGATCAGTTGGCGGCAGCGCGCTTCCACCTTCTCGAGGCTGCCTTCGCCGTCGGGATTCTCGATGACGGTCCCGGCGCGCCGGCGCTTCTCCTCGAGGGGCGTTTGAGCCGCCTCACGCCGATCGAGTTCCTCTCCAAGCCAACCTCGGGTCTTCGCTACGCGTCCGAGTCGCTCGACCCTCGACGATTCGATGAAAATCACTTCATGGGGTGCGTCTCGGAACGAAGAGGTCTCCAGGAGAGGGATGTCGAGCAGGACCAAGGGCCGTTGCTCGGGAAGAGGACTGCCCTCATCGGACCCTTTATGACGCAACTCTGCAAGCATTTTGTCGATCCTGGCACGCACCCTGGGATGGATGATGGCCTCCAGAGCCCGTCGACGTCCCTCATCGGAGAAGGCCCAGCGAGCGATGGCTGCACGGTCGAGGCTGCCATCGGCAGCGACGACTCCGTCACCGAGGGCCTCCCGGATCTCCTCGATGACGGCGCTCTCTGCAAGTTCCTGGTGGGCGATCCGGTCGGCATCGATGACGTGCCCACCGAGTCGACCGAAGATGGCCGCCACGGTGGACTTGCCGCAGCCGATCCCGCCGGTGACAGCAACGATGAAAGGCTCCCCGTCACTTGCTGGCATCGAACCAGTCCTTTCCCGAGGAGACAGAGACCTTCATCGGTACGTCGAGTTCGATCACCTCCTCCATCTGCTGGCAGATCCAGCGCTCCTCCTCCTCGACCCTGTCGCTATCGACCTCAAAGAGCAGTTCGTCGTGAATCTGCAGAATCATCCGCGGAGCGTCGATCTTGTCGCGAAGAATCCTGTGAATCCTGACCATCGCTAGTTTGATGACATCGGCCGCGCTTCCCTGGACGACGCTGTTGACGGCGAAACGTTCCCCCTGGGCTCGTTCACGGGCAAGGCGCGACCGAATTTCGGGGACCGGCCGGCGCCTGCCGAAGATGGTTCGAACCTCACCGGTCTCGCGAGCGCCTTGCTTTGTTTCTTCGATCCACTCCCGGACCCGCGGGAACTGGCCGAAGAAGGCCTCGATGAACTCCTTCGCAGCGGCGACGGAAATACCGAGGTCGCGGGCGAGGCCAAAGGCGCCCATCCCGTAGATGAGTCCGAAGTTGACCGCCTTGGCCGCTCCTCGCTCCTCTCTCGTCACATCCTGTGGTGCCTTGTCGTAGATCCGGGCGGCGACGGTGCTGTGGATGTCCTCACCCGCCCGCAGCGTCTCGACCAGCAGGTTGTCCCCACTCAGGTGGGCGAGGAGGCGCAACTCGATCTGGGAGTAGTCGGCGGAGAGGAAACAGGAGCTGGCCCGATTGGGGACGAACGCCTTGCGGATCCGTCGCCCCTCCTCGCTGCGGATGGGGATGTTCTGAAGATTGGGTCGGGTCGAGGCCAGCCGTCCCGTCGCTGCCACCGTCTGGCGGAAATCGGTGTGGATTCTGCCGGTGTCGGGGTGGATGTGCTTGGGCAGCGCTTGCAGGTAGGTCCCGAGGAGTTTGGAGAGGCTGCGGTGTTCGAGGAGGAGCCCAGGCAGCACCTCATCGGGGTGTTCGACGGCGAGTTCCTCGAGAACATCGGCGGAGACGGAGAATCCGGTCTTGGTCTTGTGGCGGGCAGGGAGTCCCTTGACGTCGAAGAGGATGTGCTGCAACTGCTTCGGGCTGGCGATGTTGAATTCCTCGCCAGCGTCGTCGTGGATCTCCTCAGCGAGGGAGATGATCGACCTGGCAACCTCCTCTTCCTGCTCCTCGAGTCGGCTCTTGTCGAGGGTGATCCCTTCTCGCTCCATCGCCACCAGCACCTCGACGAGGGGCAACTCGATCTCATCGAGAACTCGCAACAGCCCCATCTCCTCTGCCTCCGCGCGCAGTTCCCGGTGAAGACGAAGGGTGTAGTCGGCATCCTCTGCGGCGTAGTCGGAGATCTTTTCCGGCTCGATCTGAGCCATCGTTATCTCCTCGCCCCTGGGGCCGATGATTTCCGAGATGGGAATCATCCGGTGGCCGAAGCGTTCGCCGACGAGGTCGTCGAGCTTGTAGGAACCGCGCAGAGGGTTGATCAGGTAGGCCTCGATCATCGGATCTCCCGAGATCCCGCGTATGTCGATCCCCGAGCTGCGCATCACCTGGGCGTCGTATTTCATGTTCTGCCCGATCTTGCCGATTCCCTCATCCTCGAGGAGTGGTTTCAATTTCGACAGGATCTGATCGCGGCTGAGTGGCAACTCGCCAGCGGGGGACTCGAGGGGGACGTACCAGGCTTCGCCGGGCTCGATGGCGATGGAGAAACCGACCGCTCGCACGCCGATGGGGTCGAGGCCGGTGGTCTCGGTGTCGAATGCGAAAGTGCCCGCCTTCTGGCAGCGATCGAGGAGGGAGTCGAGTTCGTCGGGGTCGACCACCAGGTGGTAGCGGGCGCCCTCGATGGGGGCTCGCCTCGAGGTCGGCTCGTCGGGGGTGCCAAAGAGCGATCCCTGGCTGCCGCTCCCTGCCTCTGGTCGCTGTTCATCGGCGAGTTGTTTCTGGAAACGACGGAAGCCGAGGTCGAGGAAGACCTGCTCGAGGCTGTCGATGTCAGGATCGGCGGCGACCAGTTGCTCGATCTCGACGCCGAGGGGGGCATCGTGGCGCAACTCGACCAGCCAGCGCGAGAGGATCATCTCCTCGGCACAGGCGCGCACCTTTTTAAGGGTCGCCGGCGGGATCCCCTCGGGCACCGGATCCTCGAGCAACTGCTCGATGTCCTCGATGATGGAGAGCACCTTTACGGCACCCTTGGGTCCGACACCCTTGACCCCCGGAACATTGTCAGAAGTGTCGCCGACGAGGGCCTGGTACTGGATCACCTGGTCGGGGCGGATCCCCTTCTTGGTCGCCAGTTCCGGCGGGCCGTAGGTGTCGCCGTTGCGCTCATCGAGGAACTGGACCCGGTCGGAGAGAACCTGTTCGAGGTCCTTGTCGCGGCTCAGAATCCGGACGTCGAAGCCGGCCCGGTCGGCGAGGACGGCGGCGGTGGCAATCAGGTCGTCGGCCTCGAAGCCGGGGGCGCGCAGAACGGGGATCCGAAATCCCTCGATGATGCGGTCGATGGAGGGGAGCTGCTGCTTCAACTCCTCGGGCATCTCCTCGCGGGTAGCCTTGTACTGGGGGAAACGATGGTGGCGAAAGGTCGGCTCGGGGCTGTCGAGAGCGATCGCCCAGTGGTCGATGGGGAAGTCCCTGCGCAGCCGAAACAGCAGGTCGGTGAGGGCGTAGGCGGCCTGGACCTGCATTCCCTGGCTGTTGGTCAGGGGACGCATCCCGAAGAAACCACGGTAGATCTGATAGTGACCGTCGATCAGGTAGAGGGTGCTCGCCACCGCATGTCGCCTTCCGAACGGCCGAGAAGTTCGTGGGGATCCGGCTGGATCGGCAGCCTAGCACCCTGTACCGGAGGAGGCAACTCGGGCTCCTTGACGGGGATAGGGGCCAAACTATAATCGGCGCTTTCGAGGGTCGGGTTCCTCCCCTTCCTCCCGTGATTGCGACCTCCCACCAGGGGTGTCAGGTCAGGGGAAGAACGAGGGTGGGGGCCGCCGCTGGGTCTCCCGCCTGCGGAGTGATCTGTAGATGGGTGCCGGTGGATCCTGTCCCGACCCTCCTCGGAAAGACGGAAGCCTGGTCAGGCCCCTCGGGTGCCTGTACCGTTCCCCGGATTGTAGGCGGGTGCTGGTCGAGGGGATGTCGCATCGACCCTGGGTGCGATGGTTTGCCCCTTTCTGGCTTCACGCCGAAGGATTCCTCGGGGATTGAATGAACTGAATGAGAGGTGCCCTGATGGCCCGCAAACAAGGCGGAGTCCACTTCTCCTATCTGATCGTTGCGATCGTGATCTGCCTCGCACTGATCTTTGTCGTCGTCAGCCAGAACTCCCAACTAGAAGACCGGAAGACCGCGCTCGATCGCAAGGACCAGGAACTGCAGCGCAAGGATGATCAGATCAAGCGTCAGAGCACGGAGATCGATGATCTCCGCAACCTGGTTGTGGGCAGCGTCGACGAGGCGGTGCCGGTCGCCGACATGAGCGCTCTCATCGATCGAGCCGGCGGCGAGATCGCCACGGCGATGGGAAAATCTTCCGAGGTTCAGTACGCCTCATTCAGAGACCTCTACGGCGACAGCGTCGATACCATCCGCTTCCTCAGCGGCGAACTGGCCAGCAGCAAGGCCGCGGGGGAAGCGAAGGACAGCGAGTTCCAGGAGGCGGCCACCTCGAAAGGCAACCTCAGTGCTCAGCTCAATGAGGAGATCGACCGCCTTCGGTCAGAGGTGAACGACGTCCAGGTCCAGCTGGAGCGAGCTCGCTCCGAGGCGCGTGATGAAGCGGCTCGACTGCGCGAGGAGATCGAGCGTGACCAGCAGGAGCACACCAGCGTCGCCTACCAGCTGGAGCGTGACCTCAGCCTGACGGAGAACCTCCTCAAGCGTGCCAACAACCGCATCGACGTGCTGAAGAAGGAGATCAACCAGGAACAGACCTTTTCCATGGTCGAGGCGGACGGCAAGGTGATCAGGGTTTCCGATGAACTCGGTTTTGCGTGGGTTGACCTCGGCACCGAGGATCGCTTGCGCCGCGGCACCGTCTTCGACGTCTTCCAGTACGTCAAGGGCGGCAAGCGCCTGAGCAAGGGCAAGATCGAGGTCACCAAGGTCGAGGATGACTTTGCTGAGGTGAAGATTCTCGCCAACATCGACAAGTTCAACCCGATCTCCAGCGGTGATCTGATCACCAGCCCCTTCTTCAACAAGAAAGCCCAACCGGTCTTCGTCTTCGCCGGCGAGAAGTTCAACAACAGCCGCTACTCCCTCGAAGATGTCAGGCGCAAGATCGAACTCTTCGGTGGCTCTGTGGAGGGATCGGTTCGCCTCGAAACCAGTTTCGTCGTCGCCCTCAAGGGATACGATGAGACCGGCCAGTACGAGGCAGCACGGGAGTTGGGGATCACCATCCTTCGCGAGGACGAGTTGATCGACTTCATCGACTTCTAGGGATCGAGCCAGCAGCCACGGCGAGAGGCAGGAACCAGCGGGTCCCTGCCTCTCTGCAATTTCCGGTCCGTTGACACGCCGGGATCGATTCCCTCTCGGGTCTTGCCAGTGGTGGTGGAATTTTCCCCGGGACCCGTGCCCCGGAACCTCGTTGATGGCATCATCGCCGGTGGGAGATCCGGATCTCCCCGATGGTGGTGAAGGAGGGATGAGACCGATGGCAGCCAAGAGCGAACTCAAGGTGATGTCCTTCGGGGAACACCTCGAAGAATTGCGCACCCGCGTGGTTCGATCGCTGGCGGTGGCCCTCTGCTGCACCATCGTCGCATTTTTCTTCCAGGACCTGCTGATGAAGGAGATGACGGCGCCCCATCGCCGTGCGATGGCCCAGGTGGAGGGGCGGCAGGGGTATCAGAAAGTGCTCGATCGGCTGGAGAAGGCACGACTCTCCCTCGGAGACCTGTCGGCACCGGTTGCCTTGGCCGCGGTTGAGAGATCGAAGCAGGAGGAGGCGTGGTTCGATCGCTGGCAGCAGATGAGGGCGACAGTCGAGAGTCAGGGAGAGGGGAGTCCCCTCGCTGCTCTTGCACGCCTGGTGGAGGAACGGCTCGGGCTCCTCGAACGGGAGGTGGTGGAGCGATCCTCCGCCGGTCAGTTCTCGGCGCGTCTTGCGACCCTCACCCAGAGATTGAGTGCCGCCTCTCTCTCCCCTCCCTGGGGAGCGGGCCCGACCATCGATGCCTCTGCTGAGGAGGTCGAGAAGATCGCCCTGATGGTGGCGGGCTGGGAGCGGGCGCGCGAACCCGTGAACGGAGATAATGGCGCTGCTCCGTCTCCGGCGGTGGCGGAGGAGATCAGCGAGGAGGCCCTTCAGCGGCTGGTCGTCGTTGCCACCGACCTCGACGCGACCTCGACCGAACTCGCTCGCCTTCAGGACTGGCGCACTCAGGCACGCCCTCTGCAACTCCTCAGTTACACCGAGTCCTTCTTCTCCCACCTCAAGTTGTGCCTCCTCGTCGGGGTCCTCATCGGGCTACCCTGGATCAGTTTCGAGGTCTGGGGGTTCATCGCCGCAGGCCTCTACCTCAGGGAGCGCAAGGCAGTGTTCCTCTATCTCCCGGCCAGTTTCTTCAGTCTCCTCCTGGGGCTCCTCTTCGCCTACTGGGTGCTGGTGCCGGTGGGGCTCACCTACCTCGGAAGCTACGGAACCGGCGAGTTGCTCCAGCCTGGTTTCACGCTGCGCGAGTACATGGGGCTCGTCTTCACCTTGCTCCTGGGGATGGGCATCGTCTTCCAACTGCCGCTGGTGATGGTCTTTCTCGCCAACAGCGGCGCCGTCAAACCTTCACAGTTTCGCCAGGTGCAGAAGTACGCCCTGCTCTCTGCCCTCGTCGTCGCTGCCATGCTGACTCCTCCCGATGTGGTCACCCAGGTGCTGATGGCAGGGCCACTGATTCTTCTCTACGAGGTTGGGATCTGGGCGTCGGTCCTGATCCTGCGCAGACCCGGGAGGATCGATTCAAAGGGAGCCGAGG
>JYMV01024102.1_pt1 | contig 23125 bp, 22 predicted proteins | sample 338911 | NCBI WGS metagenome assembly JYMV01 (sample SAMN03354496, study PRJNA234377) | hydrothermal vent metagenome | biome: Deep sea; feature: Hydrothermal plumes at the Eastern Lau Spreading Center, Western Pacific Ocean; material: Seawater | place: Tonga | collected 2009 | depth 2000 m m
CGTTTTATTCAAAGCCATTCGGATTGGCATCATTGGAATTCATGACAGGGTAAATCCGCAAAAAATTCAGCGGAGCATGAACGCACTGCTGGCACCATCTCAACAAAGGGAATAAGAGTAAATGTCAAACGTTGATGAAATGATTTCGTTAGTCATGAAAGAGCCCAAACAGGATGGGGGCGATTTCAGCGGCTTTGATCTAAAAGGAGTGAGCCTCAATGGCGCCAGTTTTGTATACGCAACTCTGGTTGAGACGGTTATAGATGACTCCGAACTGCGCGAAATTGATTTTTCCCAAGCATCTATGGAAAAGTCATCCCTGAAAAATGCAAAGATAAAGGATTTGAATTTTTCAGGAGCGAATCTGGAAGGTGTCAGCTTTGAAGGCGCAAATGTGGTGGGCTGTAATTTCAAAAATGCCATTCTAACCAACTGTGATTTCTCACAGGCTAAACTGAACGAATGTGACTTCCAGGGTGCGGACCTGGGCCACGCCAGCTTTTTTTCCGCCACTATCGAAAACAGCAATCTGGGGTTCGCCCGAATGATGTACACTTTTATGAAACAAGCCACCATAAATAAATCCCGGCTGGGGGGAATCAATGCAAGAGGATGCGACTTGAGCTTTTCCAAATTGACGGAAGTAGACTTAAAGGGTTCCATACTGAAATACGCGGACCTTAACTCCTGTACCTTTAAGGAAGTCAATTTGACCAACGCAAACCTGGTTGGTGTGGAGTTGAAAGACGCTCAGTGCGCAGGGGTCATTTGGGAAGAAGCCAATATGGAAGGATCCGATCTGACTTACGCCAATCTTGAAGGAGGCAATCTCCGAAACGCCTTTCTCCTGGAAGCCAATTTGCATGGCACAAATTTTACCAACGCCAACCTTGCAGACGCGTATCTGGTAGATGCCAACATTGCAAAAGCGATTACCAAGGGCGCCAACCTGGAAAACACCATACTAGGTTGATAATTTCCGGGCAATGCACAGCGGAATCCCACATTCTCAAAAAAATCATTAGGGTTGGCCTCTGTGCGGGTAAACGCGTACCGGTAGGCGGGCAAAAAATAATGTCCGGCTTTCTGGAATCCGTTTCCCCTTAGAACCTTCAGCTCCCTGCCAAACCTTGGGTCCGATCTGGAGTTTCCCGGATAAGGAAGGTACCAATCCTGAGTCCACTCCATAACATTCCCTGACAAACCATAGACTTCATACGGGCTAATATCCTCGGGATAAGCAGTGACAGATGCCGTTTTACGATCTCCATCAATGCCCAAATTTGCCTTGCCTTTAACAAACTCCTTCCCCCAGGGATAAGGAAGTCCGTTTGGACCCCGCGCAGACTTTTCCCATTGCGCTTCGGTGGGTAGCTGTTTGCCCGCCCACATACAATACGACCAGGCCTCCCACCAGGTAACTTGGGTGACTGGGTGCAAACCCTTTCCCTCGGGATATTTCCCGTCCACCCAGTGGGCAGGCAGGTCAGTAAATTGGGTCGCATTTAAGAACCCTTGATACTCCTCATTGGTCACTTCATACCGGTCCATATAAAACGGTCCGAGAAACAAATTTCTCTCCGGATGCTGGTCGAGATAAAGAGGTTTAACCGCTCCAATTTTTTTATGCGTGCCCTCGGTGTCCACCTTGTTCGTACCCATAATGAATTCACCGGAAGGTATCAGAACCATTTCTTTATTATCTCGCTGGGAAACCTTCACAGGAGACAAAAGATCATTTTCACAATCGCAAACCTCACAGCCCCAAAGAAAAAACAAAGGCAATATAAAAACAACTGAGGTATAGTTTCTAAAATTGATAAATAAAAATTTCACCATGCAACCTTTCAAATTTATAAATAAAACAAGGGCCATTATATTCATTTTTGTCGCAGTGGCGAGTTTTATCCATGTAGATACCACCCGTGCTTTCAGCACATCCATATCCAAAAAAACTTCGGCAGAACCCTACCCTCACATCCTGAAAACACAAACCTTTGACCTCAACACCCGAAACATTAAAGTACTAACCTCTCAAGGTAAGCACCTGTGGATGGGAACCGGACAGGGAATCATCCGCTACGACACACACACCAACGAGGACTATAAGGTCTATGACAATCAAAACCATTTGCTCAGCAATGGGATTTTCGCAATTAGTATGGACCCTGAAAACCGACCTTGGGTCGGAACCTACGGTGGCGGACTCAGCCATTTTGACGGCAAACAATGGCACCATTACAATACCCCGCAAGGGTTGAACGATGCCTTTGTATACGATATTGAATTCGATAAAAACTCTCTCTGGCTTGCAACCTGGAGCGGGGTAAACCGGGTAACGGGCGATCCCGGATCGAGAAAAAACTGGCAAAGTTTTACCTTTGAAAATACAGAAGGCGGGTTGATCGATGATTGGGTTTATGCCATCGAAATTGAACCTTCCGGGAAAACATGGTTCGGCACGGAATCAGGCATCTCCGCTTATCATCATGGAAAATGGGAAGCATTCAATCACAGTAACGGACTCGGAGCCCCCTACGATCAGGTACAGCAAGAGAACCGGAGCATTATGTCGCTCTTTCAAGGCCAGCACCATTCCGCGTCTCCCTCCATTCCCAATTTACAGACTTCTGACTACCGGCCCAACTATGTGGTCTCCATGTTGCTGGACAAGAAAAATCGCTTGTGGATAGGAACCTGGGGAGGCGGACTGAGCATGCTGGATACCCATACCTCGATATTTCGCAATTTCACCATGAAAGATGGCCTGCCGGGAAATTTTATACTTGCTTTGGAATTGGACCGGTCAGGCAGATTATGGATCGGCACCAATGACGGCTTGAGCCGTTTCGACGGAAAAACCTTTCAAAACTTTTCAGCGATCAATGGTTTGAAATCAAAATTTATTTTGGGCGGCAACCATTCCCTGACACGAATGGTTCTCGATCCCAAAACCGGAACCCCACTGAATATCAACTGACCCGGGCCACGCCCAGTGGGTGTATGGCAAGGACTCGTCAAGCCGACCTAACCTATTGCTTGGCAGGTAAAACTATGGCACGCTGGCCTTCCGCCGAGCAGAGGTGGTTAAAAATCTTCGTCGTCAGGGTCATCTTCCACAAACGCTTCATCCACTTGTTCCTGTTCTGCCTTATCTATCAGTTCCATAATTTGTTCATACCCTGTTGCTAGTTTCTGAATATTGATCAATAAAGTAATCAATTCTGCATCCGGGCATTCGCGCATTCCAGCGACAAGAGGACCGCGTTCATCCTCTTCATATTTCTTGTCCCACTTTTCGAAAGTGGAATTGATCTTGTTCTTACAGTGAATTAAATCATAAAAAAAGGTTTGAATTTCTATTTTCGCCATAATATTCCTAATATTAAAAATTAAACTGAGTTATCCATTAAGGGCACCGCTTAAATACAATGTTTGCCTTTTGAGCACCTTTTAAAATATACTACCTGTTATTAATTCCCAAACCTTTTTTAAAATTTTATGGCCGACGAAGATCGATTTAAAGACAACGAAAATGGAACCCTGACGGATACCAAGTACAACTTGACCTGGACCAAAGAAGACAGCTATCAAATGCGCAATAAGTGGTGCTCCTGGAAAGGCGCTACCAATTATATTATCTGGCTCAATGAACAAAAATTTGCCGGTTTCGATGACTGGCGACTGCCTAAAAGCCAGGAATGCAGAAACCTGTATGATCATGACTGCAAAAACACCGATTTCGATGGCGACATCGTTCATATTGACTTTAAATTCCCTGAAGGTTGTGGATCAACATACTGGTGTGTGGAGGAACATGGAACCAACGCCATTGCCTACAATTTTTACAGCGACCGGGCATATCAGGTAAGAAAAAAAGCGAAAGATGAAGAAAACATGTGTTGCCGGGCTATCCGCACCTCCGGACCAGCAGTTAAAAAAAGCGGCCGTTTATCCAACACGGGCCGGTCAAGACGAGAGGCATAGGACTATCACTAGGCATGGAGCGGTGATATTCTTCACCGATTAGAATCCCAACGTTTTATCCTGCAAACAACCATTTTATGGCACACCATCGCGCGACTCGCGCTGAAATTGACTTAACGGCCTTTCGCCACAACCTGCAAAACTTGCGGAAATATCTCGACCCTCAAACCCGGATCATGGCGGTCGTCAAAGCCGATGCGTACGGGCATGGAGCCGTACCTTGTGCCCGCATAGCGGTTGAAAGCGGCGCTGCAAACTATCTGGGAGCCGGGGTGATTGAAGAAGGGATCGAACTCAGGGAAAATGGCCTGAATGCTCCTATCCTGATACTGGGCAGCATCTTTCCCGATGAGGCAGAAGATCTTGTCCGGCACAACCTTGCAACCATACTTTGCACCCAGCCTCTTGCACAGGCTCTTTCAAAGGAAGCAGAAAAACAGGATAAAACGGTATCAGTCCATATCAAGGTAGATACCGGAATGAATCGGCTTGGGATATCGCCTGAAAATTTACCCGCACTTCTGGATCAGGTTCGCAATTTAAAGAACCTGAAGATCGAAGCCGTCTCCACCCATTTTTCTTCAGCCGATGATGAAGATCTTTCCGTCACTCAGGCACAGCTCGAAAAATTTCAAACTGCCCTGACCATTTTACAAAAGGAAGGTGTTCACACACCAATAGTCCATTGCGCAAACACCTCCGCCCTGTTCAAATTCCCAGAAAGCCATTTCAACATGGTCAGGCCCGGCCTCATCCTTTATGGAGTGCTCCCCTCTCCCTCCCTACGACCGGTCATCGACCAGGGAGAAAATCCGTTCCAGCCCGTCATGCAATGGAAAAGCCAGATCATTCTGCTTAAACCCATTGCCAAAAACCAACCCGTGAGCTATTCAGGAAGTTTCACAACCCAGCGGGACAGCCTTATAGCGACCCTTCCCATCGGATATGCAGACGGACTCCACCGCATGCTGTCTAACAAAATGGATGTTCTGATCCGGGGGCGGCGCGCGCCTCAAGTCGGAAATATTTGTATGGATATGATTCTCATCGATGTCACCGATATTCCTGATGTGCAGGCAGGAGATGAAGTAGTCATTTTTGGTAGGCAGGGAGACGAGATGATATCGGTCGAAGAGCTTGCTGTAAAAGGAAAAACCATTCCCTACGAAATTCTTTGCAGTGTCAGCAAACGGGTCCCCAGAATTTATACGTGATTTCTATTTGTGGGATAGTCACTCCTCCCGCATTTTTAATTCAGAAAGATTGCTCACTCCATTGGCTAAACAGTAGCGATGGATTCCTTCAATAATATGAAGAGTGGAAGCCGGATCTATAAAATTGGCCGTTCCTATTTGCACCGCTTTTGCCCCTGCCAATAAAAACTCCACCGCATCTTCGCCGCTTGATATTCCCCCGATTCCAATAACCGGAATTTGCACGGCCCGAACCGTCTGATATACCAGGTTTAAAGCAAGGGGTTTGATGGCAGGCCCCGAAAGCCCACCTGTCCTGTTGGCCAGATGAGGTTTTCTGGTTTTCAAATCAATCGACATCCCCACAAAAGTATTGCACACGGACAAAGCATCGGCTCCGGCATTTTCCGCCGCCTTGGCAAGCAAGGTAATATCCGTAACGTTGGGAGACAATTTGACAATAAGAAACTTTCCGGTCGCCTTGCGAACCGCAGAAACCACTTCTGTTAAAACGCCAGCATCAGAACTGAACTGCAAGCCGCCCTTTTCCACATTGGGGCAGGAAACATTCATCTCCAGAGCATCCAATCGTTCTACATCAGACAAAGCCCGGGCCATCTCCACATACTCATGGGTGGTATCCCCAAAAAAGTTGACGATAATCCGGGTATTAAAATTTTTCAGTTGCGGTAGCTTCTCAGATAAAAAAGCCTCCAGTCCGATATTTTCTAATCCAATGGAATTGAGCATGCCAGAAGAAGTTTCAATAACCCTGGGCACAGGGTTTCCGGCTTTTGGCTTTAAAGAAAGCCCTTTGGTGGAAAATCCGCCGAGAGCATTCAAATCCACAAGCGAACGGTACTCCAGACCATAGCCAAAAGTTCCGGAAGCCGCAATGACCGGGTTATTCAAACATAAGCTGCCTAATTCGACCGACAGGTCCATAGCTAGGCCTTCCTTATCCTATTGACAATTAAGGAGTTATCGGATATCTTTCCTAAAGATACATAGCTAACAGGGTTAAACGTCCCCTGTATTTTTATATCCTAACATTCGCAATCAAAGTTGTCCCAAAATTAAAACGACAGCAAATTTTAATCCATAAACCCAGGACTCCGATCATGCTGGAAATTAAGGAACAGGAAACACTGCCTTTCCCGGAAAACAACCAACCGCCAGAAGAAATCAATAAATATCATAAACGGATTGATGACCTCATTGAAGACGCCGAAATCGAAGCAGAAATCGAAGCGGAAAAAAAGATCCGGTCAAAAAATTCGCGTATGTTTTCCATTTCCATGATCGGCATTGTGCTTTTAGGGCTGGTTTATTTCCAGGTGAACCACCAGACCGCCATCTCTCCGGTTGAACCTGCGAAAGAAGCCCAGGCGAAAAAACCTGAGACAGCAGAAGATAGATTGGCCAAGCAGGTCCCTGTAGTGGAAGATGGGTCAAGCAGCATCCCGGTTCCGCCATCAACAGATCCGGCAAAACCGCTTACCAATCCGTTCATCACGCCGCCGAAAGCCAAAACGCCGTCAAAATCCAAAAACATCACGCCCCCGACCGCAATCAAGGAAGTAAGAAAATCACCCAAAATAGAAAAAGTATCCTCAAGTCCTAAACCAAAATCAAGCCCAAAAAAAATACCAACGCCAGCAAAAAGAGAAACTTCAAGGTTCTTTATTCAGGCAGGCGCATTTAGCGTCAAGAAAAATGCGGAATCGTTTTTGAAACAACTCCAGGCCAAAGGCTTTGCACCCTCTATACAGACGCGGTCGCAAAAAATAAAACAGCATGTAATAACGGTTGGAAACTTTACCAATACAAAGTCTGGGGACAATATGTTAAAGGAACTGACCAGCAAAGGATTCAACTCCTCCTTTTATAAAAACCCCAATAATTCCTTTAGCCTTAAAGTCGGCCAATTCCAAAACCTTAAAGATGCTCAGAAACTGCAAGACCGCCTGAGTTTAAAAGGTTTTTTGTCCGATTCCCACAAGGCTAATGCACCGGCTAAAACCTATATCGTACAATTGGGAGTTTTTCCCGACCGCGAAAAAGCACTCCTCACCCAGGAAAAACTGGCCCGAAAGGGATATCCTAAAACCTTCCTACGCTAACCAGCCAGCGGCTGACGGCAACTAGCAAAGACTCATCAAGGCGAGATAACCTGTTGCTCACTCATTCATTTTATTGCACACTTGCCCCACGCTTGGTGGTGGGCTATTATCTTTTCATGTTTTTCAGCTAAGGCTTAAATTGCTCGACCTTGTACAAATTATTGCCGGACTGGCACTATTATATTATGGTGGAAACTTCCTGGTAACAGGCAGTGTTCGCCTTGCCCGTATACTAAAAATCAGTCCCTTTGCAATTGGAGCCACGGTCATCGCATTTGGCACCTCTGCGCCCGAACTAGCCGTTGCCCTTCTCGCCACCTTAAAGGGTAGCTCGGAACTGGCTATGGGCAATGTCATCGGTAGTAATATCGCCAACATTGGCCTCGTTCTCGGTTTGACCGCTTGCATAACATCTATATCCATCGCACCCGAACGCCTCAAGCGAGAATCTCCCCCACTGCTCTTTGCTTCCCTTCTTATTGTAGTGATCGCCTGGAATCTGGAAATCAACCGCTATGAAGGATTTTTCATGGTTTGTCTCCTGATTCTCTACATTTGGCGGTCATTCAGCCATAAAGAGGATATTGTCGAAGAACTGGAAGATGAAGCTCCTCTTTATGCAGGAAAAGGTCTCTCCTTTCAAATATTGCTGATCATCGTAGGACTTGTTTTGTTGATTGGAGGGGCCAAATTCCTGGTTGCAGGGGGCGTGGGCATCGCCCGCAACCTGGGAATTAGCGAATGGTTCATCGGTATCACCATCGTTGCTGTGGGAACCAGCCTTCCAGAAATTGTTTCCTCTATCATCGCCGCAAAACGGGGGCATGGAGAAATGGCCATCGGGAATATTTTTGGCAGCAATATCTTCAATATCCTGATGGTCCTGGGCCTAACCGCAACCATTCATCCCTTGAATATAAATGAACCCATACAACCGGACTTACTCATCACCATCGCCATCACCGGATTATTGCTGGCAATGATAAGATATGGGAACCATTCTCTGGGAAGACTGAAGGGTGGGGTGTTGATTTTGGTTTATTGTATTTATATAGGGCTGAAAGGAACAGGAAACCTGTAGTGTGCCGCCGCTTTATTTGGCGAACAAAGAGTTATCTCGGCGCAATCAAACCCTTGCACAGTTTCCTCCCACGGGAGTGGGCCACTAGGCGTGGGGCCAACTTGCAATAAAGTAAATGTGCAAACAACCGTTTTTCTCGGCTCAAATAGTCTTTGCTATCTGCCTCCGGCGGCTCGCCGGTTCAGGCAGGTGATTTCGGCTTTATATTCTTAAATTTCCACAATTGTTGTTTGTAATAAGCGTTATTGGGCATCAGCTTAATGGCTTCTTGAATTTTCTCCACCGCCTTTTCAGTTTCACCTTGAACATAAAAAATTTCCGAAAGTGTGTCAATGAATTCAGGCCGGTTTGGAAAAGCTTCAAGGGTCTTGCTAGAAAGCTCAAGTGCCTTCTGAAGGTTAACGCTTTTCTTGGCGTATAACCAAGCCAGTCGATTCATGGCCTCATAATTATCGGCGTTCAAATTTAAGCCTTTTTCACAATATCCCGTGGCAGCTGTAAAAAAACCTTTCTTCGTATAAACCTTGCAAATTGCAATAAGGATTTTAGGATTTCTCGTCTCCCCTTTGGAAACAGGAAGAAGTATTTCCAATGCACTATCTAGATCCTTTTTCTCAACCAGTGCCATCGCCAATCCCATAATGTAACCAGAGTTTTTGGGCTCCAAATCTAAAGCTTTTTGGAAGTTATCCTTGGCCAGGTCCACATTACCTCTTCCCAGCAACACAACACCCAATTCATAATAGGAAGCCCCATGCCTGGCATCCAAGGCGATAGCATTGGATAATAGAGATTGGGCACGCCCCCATTTCCCTTCACCGGAAACCAGTTTCCCTAATTGATAATGGCTTTCCGCGTCTTTAGGGTTTAGCCTGATGGCTTTTTCCAGTGCTGCCTGAGCTTTATTATTCTGGTTTTTATCTGCATAAATTTTTCCTAACCGTGCCTGGACAACGGGGTTATCGGAATCTAGGGTCTCCGCAACCTTGTAAGTTTCTAGAGACCTCTCAAACATTCCTTTGATGTAATACCAGTCGGCAAGGCGGATTTGAGCTGAGAAGTTTTCTGGAAACAAGTCTGTCGCTTTTTTGAAAGTCTTTACCGCATCTTCTTCCCTACCACTTTCCAGAAGAAGTTTTCCTAAAGTTAAGTGCAGTCGGGGTTCTTTATCTTCAAGTTTTATCGCTTCGTTGATTTCTGCAATGGCTTTATCAGGTTTTTTTTCACGGGAGTACAGGAGGCTCAATGCTTCATGAGACTTGAAAGAATCCAGGTCCAGACGCACACTCATCTCGAGTGCTTCACGGGCTTTGCCCAATTCCTCCTGTTCCAGATACAAAAGGCCTAAATCATGGAAGGTTGTTCCCCTCTCGGGGTCGATTTCCAGCGCCTGCATATAGGACGTTATCGCTTCCTTCAATTGTCCTTTGGAGGAATAGGATTTTGCCTGCTTGATCCGGTACTCCCCATTGGCAGGATTTAAATCAATGGCTCTCTGAAATTGAGCCAGCGAATCATTAAAACGTTTGTCCTCGAAATAAATATCCCCAAGTCCTGCATAAACTCTGGGTTCGGCTCTGGAAACGGCCAGGGCCTTTTTGAAAACAGCTTCCGCATCGGTATAACGTTTTTCAGCAACAAGTTTGTAACCCTCTTCGACCAAGGGTTCCAGTTCCCCCTCCCCATTCGGATAAAACCAAGTCACCCCGGCAATCACGAGAATAATAGCCGCTATTCCAGCGACTTTTTGCCATTGGAAAAAATTCTTACTTTCAGCAGAAGGTACTCCCGGAACATTAGAAACCGTTTTGGGAACAGGTCCTTCCAGGGTTTCCATCTCCTCTTTGACAGTTTTAGGGGGCTCATCGACCATCTTGCAACGGCCTTCGAAGTTGGAACCCTCATCAACGATCAAATGAAAGGTAGATATATCTCCCACCAACCGGCTGTCGTTCATCAAGGCTACTTTGCTCTCTGCAAACAGGTTTCCCTGAATAAAACCCATATTGGTTACATCATGGGTTTTTATGTTGCCTAAGACCTTGCCCGACTTGCCAACAACAAAATGGTTGGAGGAGTATATTTCTCCCTCAAAGTCGCCATCAAAATGAACCAAACCCTTCACCCATAGGGTGCCTTTGAGTTTGGTTCCTTTTTCAAAGTAGGAGTCCATTTAGATCACAAAGAAAAATTTGAATACATTTGAAAGCTAGAATGATCTGGATAGTATCAAATAATAGAATAAGTTACAACCCAGTACCGAAGGGACACTTGATTGAAAACCTGTGCTCCTCCCAGCAGTTTATGATGGATGTTTATATATAAGAGGTTGCGGATCGATAACGACTATCGGTACAGCAGTTGAAAGTTTAATTTATAACTGTTAGTTTGTTTATTTTCGTATTTTCTCACTTCGGAATCCCTCCGAATTTTAACATTATTTTTTATCAGAGGTAATATGTCCAGAAATCAAGGCCGCTCCTTAAGTGAATGCCGAAAAATCAAAGTTACTAAAAACTACACCATGCACCCGGCAGGCTCTGTTCTCATTCAGGTGGGAAACACCAAAGTCATTTGTGCGGCCACAGTTGAGGAGAAAGTCCCTTCCTTCCTGCGAGGCAAAAACAGCGGCTGGGTTACAGCGGAATATTCCATGCTCCCCTCATCCACCAATACCCGAAGCCCTCGCGAGGCTTCCCGTGGCAAACTTTCGGGAAGAACTCAGGAAATCCAAAGGCTCATCGGCCGTTCACTGCGTACGGTTATTGACCTCAAAAAATTGGGAGAGCGTACCGTCTGGCTCGATTGCGATGTCATTCAGGCGGATGGCGGTACCCGTTGCGCTTCCATCACAGGAGCCTTTATGGCAACGGTCCTGGCCATGAAAAAATTGAAAAAGGAAAAATTGATCGATGAGTTACCGATCAAAGATTATGTCGCCGCAGTCAGTGTGGGAATTGTTAACGGAAAAAAAATGCTTGACCTGGATTACAGCGAAGACTCCAATGCCGATGTCGATCTCAATATTGTCAAAACCGGTTCCGGCGGATACGTCGAAATCCAGGGAACTGCCGAACAAGAACCCTTCGATGACAAACAATTAGCTGGCCTTCTCAAACTCGCCGATAAAGGCATTAAAGAACTCATCACCCTACAGAAAAAAATCGTCGACCTCTAGGCGTGGCCAGCGTGACGCTGGACCCAATGAGCAATCGCTTTTGTTTACTAACAAAGAGTTGTCTCGGGTTAACCGGCGAGCCACTAGGGAAAGATCATCCTCCCCCCTCATGGGGAGAGGAAGCAAAAAGTCCCTTCTCTCCTGGAGGGAGAAAGTTAGGATGAGGGGGACAATATATATGGAGTCCATCATTTGCTCATACAATATTTAGGCTAGCGATGTTTAACCACTCCAGTTTTTGGGCAGATTTTTGCGAGAGTGCAGGACCCGCAAAACGGCGAAACGGGTTTACAGATATTTTGTCCGAATGTAACGAGCAAATTGTTATATCTCTTCCAGTATCTGCGAGGCAGTTTCCCCCTCAGCACCATTTCGGTTTCATCAGGAGACTTGGTTTTTACATATCCCCAACGATTGGAAATACGGTGAACATGAATATCTACACAGATTCCGGGTTTGTCATGCCCCAGAATTAAAGTCAGGTTGGCGGTTTTGCGTCCGACCCCCTTTAACTTAAGAAGCTCATCCAGTTTATCAGGAACCTTTCCGTCATAATTATCTACCAGGCTTTTACATAGTTCTTTCAGCGACTTGGTTTTGTTTCGGAAAAATGCCGCGGGGTAAATGGCCTTTTCTATTTTTGCATGCGAAAGTTTCAATAATTCTTGCGGATTTTTTGCCAGTCTAAACAAGCGGGATGAAGCCGTTTGTGTGACCTCATCCCGTGTCCGCAGACTAATGATGCAACTGACCAGAACAGCGAAGGGATCATGCTCCCGGCTTATAACGGTCACACTGGGAGTCGGAAATGAACGAACAGCTTTTTTCACCTTAGCAAAAGCCTGGCTGATGTGGAATTCTTCCAGCATGATTATTCTTGTTTCGGCGCCTATTTTTGCCCTTGAAAGCAATTCTTATTAGTAAAAAATCGTTGATTTTGCTAGTATAAAGGGTTTGAAAACCCCTCCCCTGCAAGAGGTTTAGGGGTGAACCTTAAACCCGGATCTTAGAAATATGCAGCATACCATTTCTGTATTAATGAACAATCGGTTTGGTGTTTTGTCCCGCGTATCAGGTCTTTTCAGTAGCCGTGGATTTAATATTGAAAGCCTGAATGTCGCTGAAACATCCGACCCTGAAGTTTCTCGCATGACCATAGTTACTCGGGGTGACAACGCTAAAATTGAACAGATCACCAAACAGCTCAACAAGCTGGTCGATGTTATCAAAGTCGTTGACCTGACTGAGGAAAAATTTGTCGATCGGGAATTATTGCTAGTCAAGATGAATGCTGAGGTCCGGGTCAGGGAAGAAATCCTTAGAATCGTGGATCTGTTTCGGGCCAAGGTGGTCGATGTGAGCCCCAGCACTTATACCATTGAAATCACCGGTGACGAGGGAAAAATAACCGGTTTTCTGGACCTGCTGGCCCCTTTGGGAATCAAGGAAGTCGTCCGGTCGGGAAGAATCGCCGTCAGCCGTGGAAACAAATCGCTCAATTAAAATAGTACAAATATAAGGAGAATCATTTTGTCGAAGCTTTATTATAACAAAGATGCGGACATCAAAATCTTAAAGAAGAAAACCATTGCCATTATTGGTTACGGCAGCCAGGGGCATGCCCATGCCAGGAACCTCCACGACAGTGGAATAAAGGTTGTCGTTGGCCTTAGAAAAGGTAGCGCTTTCTGGAAAAGAGCCCAAAAGGATGGACTGAACGTCATGACCGTTGCGGAAGCTACAAAAAAAGCCGATATTCTGATGATCTTGATTCCCGATGACAAGCAAAAGGCCATGTATGAAAAAGATATCGAACCGCATTTGTCAAAAGGCATGGCCCTGGCATGGGGTCATGGGTTCAATATTCATTTTGGCCAAATTGTCCCACCGAAGGATGTGGATATTTTTATGATCGCCCCCAAAGGTCCTGGACATCTGGTCAGGAGAACCTATGAACAAGGCGCAGGCGTTCCCTGCCTGATGGCGGTACACCAGAACGTTACAAAAAATGCGAAAAAGATAGCCCTCGCTTATGCCAAGGGCATCGGCGGAACCCGTGCAGGTGTATTGGAAACGGACTTCAGGGAAGAAACCGAAACCGACCTGTTTGGAGAACAAGCGGTATTGTGCGGAGGAGTCACCGAATTGATCCGTGCCGGATTCGACACTCTGGTAGATGCCGGATACAGTCCGGATCTGGCTTATTTCGAGTGCCTTCACGAGGTCAAATTGATTGTTGACCTCATTTATGAAGGGGGCATCAGCAATATGCGTTATTCCATAAGCACTACTGCGGCATATGGAGATGTAACCCGCGGACCACGCATCATCACTCAAGAAACCCGTGAGGAAATGAAACGGATTCTTGCCGAGATCCAAAGCGGAAGTTTCGCCAAAGAGTTTATCCTGGAAAACCTGGCCAACCGTCCCATGTTTAACGCCCTACTGGCAAAAGATAAAGAGCACCGTATCGAACAGGTCGGAGAAAAGCTCAGGAAAATGATGCCCTTTGTTGGCAAGAAGGTGCAGTAAAACCCAATGCGTATTCCTATTGCTAAAGATGGGTATATGTTTATCCTTCCCCTTGCTGTTTTAACAGGGATTTTTTGGGCTTTGTCCTGGTTGTGGGTCACCGGTCTTTTTGCAGGACTGTTCCTTTTTGTCACCTGGTTTTTTCGTGACCCTGAACGGAGCATTCCCGAAGACCCTAATGCCATCGTTTCCGCTGGAGATGGCAGGGTCGTTGAAATTGTTCAGGAAAAAGACCCCTTACTGGATGGGGTCTATACACGGGTTAGTGTTTTCCTCAATGTTTTTAACGTTCATGTAAACCGGGTGCCCATCGCTGGAAAAATACAGGCCACCCGCTATAATCCTGGCAAGTTTCTCAACGCAGCCAGCCACAAAGCTTCCCTGGATAACGAACAAAGCGCTATTCTTCTGAATAATGGTCATGTTACAATTTTAGTCAAGCAGATTGCCGGTCTGATCGCCCGCAGAATTGTTTGCTGGGCAGAAGAAGGCGATGAGTACCAGCGAGGGCAACGCTTTGGCCTGATCCGGTTCGGCTCACGAGTAGATATCTTTCTACCTGAAGGAACAGACATAAAGGTCGAGATTGGCGATATTGTCAGCGGAGGAAGTTCCATCATTGGCTATCTAAAGTAAGAAACCCATGTACCGTAGAAAAGGCATTCATATCCTCCCCAGTTTGTTCACCACAGGAAATGTTTTCTGTGGTTTCTACGCGTTTGTCGCAGTGCTGAATGAACAGTTTTATTTCGCCGCCTGGGCCATTGTGGCAGGAATGATTTTTGACGGGCTGGATGGCCGCATCGCCCGGTTGACCATTTGGTGAACAATATGATTCGTTGGCGGACATCATCACCTTTGGTATGGCCCCTGCCTTCCTGGCCTATTCATGGGTATTAAAACCGTTTGGCCGGTTGGGCTGGATGGCCGCTTTCCTGTTTCTACTTTGCGCCACCCTGCGACTGGCCCGATTCAATGTGACCAATCCTGAGATTCGCAGTAAACATTTTATCGGCCTGCCGAGTCCAGCATCAGCAGTTGTGATAGCCTCAATCGTGATCGCCTTTGAAGACTTGTTTGCCACGCGCATGAACCCTTTCATAATGGTGATGGTGGTTTATGCCCTGGCGTTCCTCATGGTCAGTAATATCAAATACCCAGCCTTCAAACAATTCGACTTTAAAAAACGGGTGGTGTTTTCCCGTTTCCTGTTCGTGATTTTATTCATTTATGTTCTGGCAACGATACCACGGGTCGCATTATTTATTCTTGGTATCACCTATGCCATTATCGGCCCAATTGGCTTGTTGATAAAAAACAAAAAACTGGCGGCCGAGTCCAATGAAACATCCCCGCCACCTGTAAACACTCATTAGCTACTAGGCATAGGGCTGACAAAGCTTAACAAGTTATTACTACTTACTTCCCCTGCCAGTGGGCCATTGGAGAAATTTTAAGATGTCATGGATAGATAAAATCAAGGCAGGTATCGGCGGAAAAAAAACCGCTAGGGATGAAGATCTCTGGGTTGAATGCAAAAAATGCAAAGAACAGATTTATATTGCCGAACTGGAAACCAACCTGAGAGTCTGCCCCCATTGCGATTACCACTTTCGTCTGGCAACCCGGCAAAGAATCCATCAACTCATGGATCAGGATACTTTTAAAGAGTACGACCAGCACCTGACATCCGCAGACCCCTTAAAGTTCAAGGACACAAAAAAGTATAAAGATCGTATCAAGTCATTAGCTAAAAAAGGCATTTCCAACGATGCGGTGATCACCGGTTCCGGATCAATGGAAAGTTTGCCCATCGAAATCTGCGTATTTGACTTCAGTTTTATGGGTGGGAGCATGGGCTCAGTAGTGGGAGAAAAAATCACCCGCTCCATCGAACGCGCCATGGAGAACAATTCGGCACTGGTTATTACAAGCAGTTCAGGCGGCGCACGAATGCAGGAGGGCATTTTTTCCCTCATGCAAATGGCCAAAACCTCTTCGGCACTCAGCAAACTGAGCGAAATGAAAATTCCTTACATATCCATTTTGACGGACCCAACCATGGGGGGTGTCTCTGCAAGTTTTTCCATGTTGGGAGACATCATTCTTGCCGAACCGGGTGCCCTGATTGGGTTTGCCGGACCGCGTGTCATTGAACAAATCATTAAACAGAAACTTCCCGAGGGATTCCAAACAGCGGAATTTTTATTGGAGCACGGGCTGATCGATAATGTAGTCCACCGTAAAAATTTAAAGTCCACCGTCGCCCAGCTACTCCGGGTGCTGAAAAGTAGTCCTGTCCCAGAGTCCTCACCAGAAATGGAAGAACCTACCCTCACCAAACCCCCCGAACTTCTCGGAGCCTAACTACTCGGCGTAGGGCCAACTAGCAAAAGAATGAATGAACAGGCAACCGGTTAGCTCGGCTTGATGAGTCCTTGCTATTTGCATCCCCTGCTAAGGGGCCAGCGGCCGGTGGCAACTAGCAATAAACTTATCTTGGCTGGAAAAGAGGTGTCTCGGCTTGATGAGCCTTTGTCACTAAGGGTAATTATTTCTGAAGAAGTAGTTTGTCAATTTCTTTTTTGAAGGTGATGAACGGCCGGGTACCGCTGATGAGGGTTCCATTCACCATGTTGTCTGTGGTGCGCCCTATCACAAAACCAGGCGTGCCTGTGATGCTCGCATTCCTGGCATCTTTGATATCCTGTTTGATTCCCTCATCGTACCGGCCAGCAGTCAAACAGGTTTTGAAGGCATTGTTTCCCACCCCGATAGATTTTGCGTAACCAAAAATATCATCCTTGTTTAATTTTCCTCCCCCGTCAAACAGCGCATCGTGCATTTACCAGAATTTATCCTGCTCACCAGCGCAGTGAGTGGAAATGGCGGCGGCTTTGGCGTGTTGATGAAACGCCAGTGGCAAATCACGCAAAACAAAACGCAGTTTACCGGTATCGACATATTGTTTCTTCAGCTTCTTATACGCCTTCAAATAAAACTTGCGGCAAAATGGACACTGGTAGTCGGTGAACTCCACCATCGTTACCGGGGCTTTCAAGTCTCCCAAGATGGGATTGCCCAGTGTAGCAACACTGGCAGTGGTGGGTCGGGCTCTGCGTCCTTTTGCGGGTGCGGCGAGTCCCCTCTTCTTTATTTCTTTAAGTTCCTGGCGAATGCCTTTCAGTTCTTTCAAGATCGCATCGCCCTGCTCTTTAGTGATGCCTTCGGCGTAAACCTGACCAGAGCAGACAAGGAACAACAAAAGGGCGTATCGAAGGACTGTAGTCATATGACAGTAACTCCCAAAAAGGCCTTTTTGTCATTCTGAGGAGCCTGGTAGCCCACTCCTACCCCTACGGGGCATGAAGTCTAAGGAAAAATACCACGCGTGGGAAGGAAAATGAAGCAAAGACTTAGGCATTGTTCCAGTCAAATAAAGCCATTGCTATCTCCCTTCGCGGCTCGCGACTAGGCGCCGAGGCTTTTAACTGTGTCCTCGATGGACATGGCAACGCAGGTAAAGATGGGGGTGTCTTCTTTAACATACCGGCTTCCCTCGGTTTCTCTCAACTCCTGAACCAGGTCAAGGAAATCGTCCGGGCAATCGGACTCGAAAGCCACCACAAACTCGTAATCGTCAATACCAAAACTATAGGTGGTGTTCAACTTGACGGTAGGATACTTGTTGCCGATATATATATGTTCGTCCATGATTCCCTGGCGGGTGAACTGGGTCAGCAGATACCATTCGCGCGTTTTGACAAAAGGATAAATGAAAAGATATTTCGCTTTGCCAGGAATGATATGCGTTCGGTCTTCTTCATGTTCCGGGTTGATGAAGTCCATATACATCGACCGCTTGGTCATAGAAAGATAGCTATATGGGGTATTCAAATAGGCTCCTAAACCAGTCTGCAGAAGCCGGGTAGTCATTTTCTGAAACTCTTCCATACTGTAGCAGATGCGCCATATCAGGATATCTACATCGCCGCGCAGCCCAACCATGGAATAACAGAGCAAAATCATATCCAAACTATTATCATACTCTTCAAGAACATCGATGAACTCTTTCATGCCCCGTTCGCGTTCTTCCTTGGGCAATCTGCGAAACACAGGGTCAAGTTTATAGAAGGTGAAACTGACGTATTGACGTTGAACGGGTTTTCCATCGGCAGCAGCTAGCTTTTCGGCTTCCCTTTTTTTCTGGATCATTTCCATGGCTGCGCCCTCACGTTCCTGCCGGGCACGGGAAACCACAGCATCATCCACCACTGCAAGGCTCTTGTCCTTGGCATATTGCTCGATACCCCGTACTACGCTCTTGCGGACGAAAAACGGCACGTTCTTCATACGGGTCTGGGCATCATCGGTCCATTCCAGTTCTAATTCAGGCATAAATTCTTCTAATTCTTTGTCGTCAATACTCATAGTTTCTTCTCAAAGTAAAAATGGTTTTCAAATGGGTTTCGGAAACCGCCATTATATCTGAAACTGTTTAAAAATCAAACCCCTATTACCAGGCGGGGGGCCGACTAGTAATAAAGCGAGAGCGCAGGCTACCGGTTAGCTCGCCAGCAAAAGTTATTGGACGCTACTGCTGGCCGGCTGTGGCGAAAATGCTTTTCAGGGCTTAGATTAATGGGGGAATAATATCAGAGTTGGTGAGGAAATTTCTATGAACTCGGCTACTACTCTGTTGAGCACACAAAGTTTTATTGACCTTGAGAACGAGTTTGGGGCTCACAACTACGAGCCCTTGGATATAGTTTTGGCCCGGGGCCAGGGCGTCTGGGTCTGGGACGTGGAAGGCAATAAGTATCTGGATATGCTGGCATCGTACTCCGCCCTCAATCAGGGCCATTGCCATCCACGCATCCTGACTGCCCTGATCGAACAAGCCAAAAAGCTTACCCTGGTCTCCCGGGCTTTTCGTTCCGACCAGTTGGGTCCCTTCTATAAAGAAATCTGCGAAATGACCCACTCGCACAGCGTCCTGCCTATGAACAGCGGTGCCGAAGCGATCGAAACCGCCCTCAAAGCCGCCCGCAAATGGGGATACCAGATCAAGGAAATCCCCGACGACATGGCCGAAATTATCGTCTGCGCCAACAATTTTCACGGTCGAACCATCACCATTGTAGGATTCAGCACCGAAAAGCAATACAAGGAAGGATTCGGCCCCTTCACACCCGGATTTATCACCATCCCCTTTGGTGATGCAGATGCCTTGGAATGGGCCATCACCCCTAATACCGTCGCATTTCTGGTGGAACCTATTCAGGGCGAAGGAGGTATTATTGTCCCGCCCTCCGGTTACCTGAAAAAAGTGCGCGAAATCTGCGATCGCCACAATGTCCTGCTCATCCTCGATGAAATCCAGACAGGGCTCGGCAGAACCGGCAAACTCTTCGCCGAAGAGCACGAGGGTATCGAGTCCGACCTCACCCTGATAGGCAAAGCCCTGTCAGGCGGATTCTACCCCATCTCAGCTGTGCTCTCGAACAAAGAGGCTCTGTCCATATTCCAGCCCGGTGACCACGGCAGCACCTTCGGCGGCAACCCTCTGGCCTGTGCGGTGGCCAGGGAAGCGTTGAGAGTGATTGAGGAAGAAAATCTCATTGAAAAATCACTATTTATGGGTCATTACCTGAAGGAGTCTATCAGGAATATTCTCTCCCCTTATGTCAAGGAAGTTCGGGGTATGGGACTGCTGATCGGGGTAGAATTGAAGAAATCTGCCGGCGGTGCCAGAAAGTTTTGTGAAGCTTTAATGGGAAAAGGCATCCTGTGCAAAGAGACGCATAAGCATGTGATCCGCTTTGCCCCACCGCTCACCATCACAAAAGAAGAGCTCGACTGGGCTCTTGAGCGGATAGAATCCGTCCTCCACTAGGCGTGGGCCGAGAAGCTAGCCTGCGAAGTTGGGGATTGTTGCCAACTTTTTCCATTTGTTGAAGTAGTAGCGAATTCTGCCGTCTTTGGTGGGATAGATTTTTTCATACTTTTTCTCTCCGCCCTCTTCTCTTTCCACTATCACGATTTTTTTATCGAGCAGTTGCGTGGATTTCGCCACGTACAAAAAGGTATAGGGCTGGTCACGCGCTATCATGCGGTGCAGGTCGCGCGCCATGGCAACTTGCTTCTTTCTGTCATATTCCCGGCGGATTCTTGTTATCAGCCGGTCTGCCTGTGCATTCTTATATCCCACAAAGTTCAACTGACGTGGACCCGCCTGGCTGGAATGCCAGATCTGGTACATATCCGGGTCGATGCCCATGCTCCATCCTAATACCAACGCATCGAATTTGAGCGTGTTGACAAAATCTTTGAGGAACACGGCCCATTCAAAAAGTTGGGTATTGCATTGGATGCCGATCTTGCGCCAACTTTCCTGCACAATGGTGAGAATATTTTTGCGGATCGGGTTGCCGCTGTTGGTAATGAGGTTGAATTCAAAAATTTTTCCGTCTTTTTCCAACCAGCCATCGGCGTTCTTCTTCCACCCTTTTTGGTTGAGTATTTCCAGCGCAGCATCAGGATCGTAAGGCAGTGGTTTCACGTTGGTGTCGTACCAGTCGGTGATTTTCGGATAGGGTCCTGTCACCCTTTCCCCTTCCCCGTAGAGGATGTATTGAATGATGGGGTCGATGTCGATGGCCATGCCGAGGGCCACACGCACATCGCGGTCAACAAACAGCGGGTTGCGCATGTTGTACCCTATATAGGAATAGAAATAACCGAGGCTGGAAAAGCGCTGATATTTGTCTAGTTTGGAAAACCGTGCCACCTGATGCGGTTGTACCAAATAGTTATCGACGGCCCCGGCATAGAACTCCATCTCCTGGGTCAGGCTGTCGGGAATGATGCGCATGACATATTCTTCGTATTCGGGGGCACCTTCCCAATAGTTCTTATTGCGTTTCAGGCGTATCAGTTCATCGGATTTCCACTCGGCGAACGTGAACGGTCCGGTTCCTATTGGATGTCGGCCAAAGTTGCTGTCTCTCAAGGTAAAAGTGTCGGAGTCGCGCCCTCTTTCCTTGGCTTCGGCTAAGAGCCTTTCGCGGTTGAGCAAATGTTCGGGCAAAATGCCCATAGCCCAGGAGCCGATAGCTGGTGAGAACAGACGCTTGTAGGTAAAACGGATTTTATGGGGTCCCAGCACCTCGGCATTTTTCACCGGTTCATAATCGGATTTTCGTGGTGAGGTGCCTTTCGGATTCATGATCGACTCATAGGTGAACAGCACGTCGCCAGAATCGAACGGGTGGCCATCATGAAAGGTCACGTCCTTTCTCAGGTCGAAAACGATCACCGGATTATGTTCTATAATCGGCAGTATTTCTTCATATCGGGATTGTAACGCCGCCTGTTTTGCCGGGTCTTTTGCGCGGATGAATTTTTCGTAGGGGAATGTTGTGAAATATTCTTCCCCCAGCCATTTTTTGATGGGCACAAAGAAGTCCTGATCGATCTTTTCGAGGGTGAATTTCAGGCGCGGCGGTTGTTGCACGGTGTAGGTGATTTTTTCGGGCTTGTCCTTCGAGTTCATCGGAGGAAGTTCGACTTCTCCCTGCACGGTTTTTTCGGGAATGACTTCTATGAAGCGCAGATTTTGCGTCCATTCTTCATTATCCTGGAGGGCGGCAAGCAGAGTGTCGGGCCAGTCCTGTGCCGATTTCTTCCCTCCGGGCAAAAAGACGGCTGTATTTAATGTAAGGGTCGCTTCTTCAAACTGGGTCCACGATTTAGCCAGCCGAGGGCGATATTTCAGGTTCTGGTCGAGATCGATGAGACCGTCGAAAACCAAGTCGTTGATAGAGCTGGATGAGGTATCGGCACTCAAAACAGGGTTCAGTATCTGCGCATCCCCACTGGATCCCTGGACATATTTAACCAGCCGGGCCGGATTGCCCACGGCCTGCTTATCGTAAGTAGGCACCCAGAAAAAGGACTGTAGGAGAAATAAACTCAGCGCGATGGGGAAATAAATAAGAATTTTTTTGACATACATAATGAAATCATATCAAATCAATGGAGGAAACAGGGTTAATTTTCGCCAAAAATGTGCCGATAGAAGGAGCAGGTGAATCTCTTGTAACACTTTGTGTATCAATGGCAAGTCTGTTGGTTTTCAATGGCTTTTCCAAATCGGCCTGTTTTCCAAAAAAATTCTTGACTTGACCTGTATTTGACTATATTTTGAGGCACCTTTTGAGGGGGTTCGCTTTTGCAAGCACCTTTAAAATCAAAATATAATTTTAACCTTATGGTTCATCTCTTTATAGATCACTAACTATTTAGAAGGAAAAACAAGATGGCAACACTAATCACTGACGAATGTATTAACTGTGGTGTATGCGAACCGGAATGTCCTAACACGGCAATCACCGAAGGTGAAGATTTCTATGAAATCGAGGCGGACCTGTGCACCGAATGTGTAGGGTTCCATGGCGAAGAAGCCTGCCAGGAAGTTTGTCCGGTTGACTGCTGTATCCCTGATGAAGATAAAAGAGAAACTGAAGAAGAATTGCTTGAGAAAGCCGGTAAAATTCATCCGGATGATACTTTTCCGTCCCTGGATGGTTTGACCGTTGAGACTTCTCTTTTCCGCAATCCTGATCGGAAAAACGCTAACCTTTAATTCTTAATCGGGCTCCAGGTTTTGGCATCTGGAGCCTGTTTTATTCTCCTGCAAAAAACAAGGGCAGTCAGAACAGGTCATTGATGTAAAGCAGTAGGATTATGGCCCTTGACAATCACGCCTAACATCAGTCATAGTTCAAAATTCATTTGTTATTACTGCGGGGTGGAGCAGCCTGGTAGCTCGTTGGGCTCATAACCCAAAGGTCGTCAGTTCAAATCTGGCCCCCGCTACCAATACCAGCAAGGGTTTGGGGGCATAACGCCTCCAAGCCCTTTTTGGTTTCCCGCTCGATTTACACCCTATTTACACCCAAACTTCCCCTTATGGTGAGCAAAAGGAAACGGTGGGGCTTGCAGGTGGGACAAGGGGGCAACTGGCGCC
>JYMV01051880.1_pt1 | contig 23118 bp, 25 predicted proteins | sample 338911 | NCBI WGS metagenome assembly JYMV01 (sample SAMN03354496, study PRJNA234377) | hydrothermal vent metagenome | biome: Deep sea; feature: Hydrothermal plumes at the Eastern Lau Spreading Center, Western Pacific Ocean; material: Seawater | place: Tonga | collected 2009 | depth 2000 m m
TTTAAAACCTTACCAATTTCGATAACCAGGTAGTTTTGAAAGGGAAAGATGAGGGTTTTTCATTATGCCAGGGACCGTTGGATAGAGAGGATTACTAATGATGGTTTCTTGAAGCTCACAGGAGTAGAGGCGGCTCCTGGTGTCCAACCTTCGCTATTACCCGGTCTTGTTTGGCTTACTAAATCAGAGCAAGTCCCTCATACGTGTTCCTATCCTCCAGAGGGAATGATCCAATATGTCTTTGATAGTGATAATCCCAAAATTCAACATTGGCCTCTGGTTAAAAAAAAATAATGGCGGGGGTAGCAGGTTACGTTCTAAACAAATACAAGGTATCTAAGAAATGGAATGTTCATCCGGATAGACTGGCTCCAGCTTCTGCAATGGCAGAGGGGTTGGACAAATATGCCGTGGTGGCAGGTGATGATCCAGATGACTTCTATGTAAGCCTTAAAAGATTGTCACCCACTGATTGCCTGGAGATGAACGAAACACCTGAACGGATACAAGCCCAAGCAAGAGGTGAGATGGTTCAAGTCGAGGATAAAATAACGCGAGAAATATACATTACATATCGGCCTATAGTAGCTGGCGCAGATGTGGAAAGTTAAGATAATCAACCCTTGGTGTTTTTAGATTTTTATAGGGTGGATACTGAATACTTTATGGACAGGGGCAAATTCCTTACTCGCTAGGATGGGGCGTATAGCGAAGGCGGTGTTTTGGAGGATTGTCTTGTCAGTAGGTTATCATCTCAGTTCGTCACAATCGTTTTAAAGTGGGGTTTGGTAATAGCCAAATACAAAGTCGTGGACATGCCCAGGCTAAGTCGTTGACCCTATTTTGCTGTATAGCGGTTAAGGGAGAAGGTGATTTTGAGACTTTGACTGAATTAACACGCTGGACACAACCGAGGATTCCGAATTATGATGAATGTCTCGAATACTTTAGATCAATTTATGAATTGAAAAGTTGGCTGGCAAGTTCATGAAAAGACTACAAGCTACGCTTCTCGTATTTTGGATTGGGTGCTTTTTTAGTACGAACTTTGCAAGGTCTGCGGACGTGACGCTAGATATAAGCTATTACTATTACGAAGAACCGAACTTCATGGATGACACTTCCAATCCTGTTTTATATTCCGCAGGGTCGAGAAAGTGGGATGTCTCCGACGATCCTGACGATGCGTGGCAATTTCTTTATACTACGGAAGTAACTCGAGGTTGGGTCAATTACAGTGGTTCTGGTACCCTCGACAAAGATTACTATAAGTTCAGGGGTGAGACCTATGCTGGTTACCAACTGGATAAATTTACACCAATAATTGGCTTGGGGTATAGATGGTTATATGACGATAGTGGTGGGGAGACATCGTCAACGGGTGCGTTAGGTTACGACCGTCAGTCACAGTACCTGTACATCCCTGTTGGAGGTATATTCAACATTAATAAAGATATAAAAATGAAAAGTCAGTTTAATTATCTAATTGCTGGAAGACAGACATCGTATTTATCGGATGTTGCAGGCTTTAGCGACGTTGAAAATGATCAGTCATACGGTTGGGGCGTAGATTTTACTATTGATTACAAATTCTCAGGTGCAACCAGTCTATATTCATTTTATAGGCATTGGGATATAGACAAATCTGATACTGCTAATGGGACATTTGCAGGTGCATTAGTATTCGAGGCATTTGAGCCGGCAAATACGACTACAGAAGCTGGAATTGGCATAGCCTACAAGTTCTAGGTTTGAATTCTAATAATTTTGGACTCACTATTTAGTGAGGTCTAAATTTTAATCCCCCAGTTATAATATTTTTAAGGTTTCTTAATAAAGGTCCGTTTTTTAGGACCATATGAAGATAGCTTTAACCACTCGGGTGTCGGTTAATGATGTAAAAGTCTATAATTGTTTTGGTCAACGTCTTTACGGATCAAAAATACTTGCCCAATGTAGGTTGGTAAGACATGGAGGTTGTCGTGGCAAATAATGCACCTCAAAAAACGACTAGTATTTCCGTTGAGAGTTTGGATCATATTTCGATAGCTGTTCCGGATTTGGCCCAGGCTATAGACCTTTATCGTGAAAAATTCGGATGCGTTGTCTCGAACCCAATGGAACTGCCGGAGCAGGGCATTCGCATAGCATATGTAGGGTTGGGAAATGCAAAACTGGAGTTGATGGAGCCCCTAGGTTCCAGTTCTCCAATCTCAAAATTTTTGGAAAACCATCCTGAAGGTGGACTTCACCACTTCTGTTTAACTACCAACGATGTGTCTGAAGCCGCAGCAACAGCGAACAATTCCGGAATGCGGATTTTAGGCGGAGATACTCTCACTATTGGTCACCACGGTAAAAAATTGTTTTTTATTCATCCAAAAGACACACTTGGTTCACTCATTGAAATTGAAGAAACCCTGGCCAAAGATAACTAATGTCCAACAAATCTAGTAATAGTAGGAGAGAAAGAGTGAGTAGTAATAGAGACTACAAAGAAATATTATTTCAGATAGAAAATGACGTTGCATGGATCACGATTAATCGACCAGAAGTTTTAAATGCATTCCGTGAGCAGACGCTTGACGAACTAACGGATGCTGTGCGGTTTACGAGAGAGGACCCTGGGATAGTTGCCGCGGTTATAACAGGTGCAGGGGATAAAGCCTTTTCTGCTGGTGGTGACTTTCATGCCATGATGAAATTAAATCGAGATAATGCGCTTCATTGGAATGATAGAATGCTCGGTTTGGCTATGGCAATTCGTGGTCTTCCAATACCTGTGATTGCAATGGTGCACGGACACTGTATGGGTGGTGGGCATGAACTAGCACTATGGTGCGATCTTGTTATTTCGGCGGATGATGGTGTCTTCGGGCAGACGGGCGCTAAGGTGGGTGCCTGTCCCACCGTTGGTGCGACCCAATATATACCCAGATTGATTGGGGAGCGTCTCGCTAAGGAAATGATTTTCCTGTGTAGGACTTTCTCGGCTGAAGAAGCCGTAAAAATTGGGTTGATTAACCGCGTAGTTCCTAAGGCGGAATTGCGTAAAGCAACTTCGGAATGGTGCCAGCAGATAAAAGGATATTCCGGCCAGACTTTAAGAGCGACTAAAAAGTCCCTCAATTTTGAGTCAGACGAACTCTATGCTTCGTGGCAACACGGAATGGAATTACTGGCGGAAATCTGGGGCTCGGATGAGGGACTGGAAGGTATGAATGCATTTTTAGAAAAGCGTAAACCTGACTTTCATCAATTTCGGTTATTACGCAGGAAACGGGTTGATGCATATCTAGATGATCTCAAAAATGATCGTAATCGGGCACCAGCCAAGTAGATTATGCCTTCAAAAGAGATATCAAGAAGAGGCCCCTTAAGCGGAATACGGGTTATTGATTTGACGCGTATTTTGGCAGGGCCGTTTTGCACCATGAACCTTGGAGACATGGGTGCGGAAATCATTAAAATTGAACAGCCAGGTAAAGGTGATGATACGAGAAGTTGGGGTCCACCCTTTGCAGGTGACCAAGCAGCTTATTTTCTAGGCATTAATCGTAATAAGAAAAGCGTCACATTGAACCTCAAAGACAAACGAGGACAAAAGATTTTAGGTGATCTTTTGAAAAACGCTGACATTTTGATTGAGAATTTTAAAACAGGTACGATAAAGGCGTGGGGGTTTTCGGAAGAATGGTTTAAGTCCAAGACGCCCCAACTGATTCGTTGTTCCATTACGGGCTACGGTGACAAAGGACCGAAAGCGGGTATGCCCGGTTATGATTTTTTGCTCCAAGCGGAAAGTGGTTTGATGAGTGTCACTGGTGAAGAGAATGGAGGACCCCAAAAACTTGGTGTAGCAATAGTTGACGTTTGCACCGGTCAGTATGCCGCCATGTGCATTTTGGCTGCCTTAAATGCGAGGAGGAATAATGGCAAAGGTCAAAGAGTTGATTTATCTCTTTTCAATACTAGTCTTTCGATGCTTATAAATGTAGCTTCAAATTATTTGATTGGAGAGGAAAATCCTGCGCGTTATGGGAATGGACATCCTAACATTGTCCCCTACCGAGATTTTCCCTGTAATACAGGTGAAATTGCAATTGCTGTTGGCAACGATATGCAGTTCGAGAAGCTGGCAATTGCCTTGGATCACCCTGAATGGGTGGCGGATAAGCGTTTCCTAAAAAATTCTGATCGGGTTAAGCATAGAGAGGAATGTGATGGTGTTATAAGGGCTGCACTATCATCACAGAATGCAGATTATTGGATTGATTTGTTGCAGCGAGATGGAATTCCTTGCAGTAAGATCAATTCTGTTGATGACGCGTTAGAAAGTGAGCAGGCGAATGAGAATAATATGGTTTTGAAAATAGACCATTTAACCTCTGGTACTATCAGGACATTGGGCATTCCCTACAGTTTCTCGGAAACGCCAGTTGGTGTGGATTTGCCCCCGCCAATATTGGGTGGGCATACGAAAGAGATACTTAAAAGCCTTGTAAATCTTGATGACAAACAAATCGACGAACTGTCAATCGAGGGGGTCATATAAACGGGAATATCATAATCACAATCTATTGGGGGCCAAATTAATTGCATGAGGCGTCTAAGCATTGACAGAACGGATCGGCGCGCCTATTTTTTGCTAGGTTGCTCGCATAACCTGCGCAACTCTTAGAAATGAGAAAGTGTTATGAAAGTTCGTAGTTCCCTAAAAACGGCAAAGCAACGTGCAAGAGGTTGTCGCGTTGTCCGTCGCCGCGGTCGTCTTTACGTGATTAATAAGCGGAACCCGCGTTTTAAGGCCCGACAAGGGTAGGCGCCTTGGGCGTATTTGAGGGGCTAATATAGAGAACGTTGGTACCGCGCCTGATGGTGCGGTTTTTTAGTTCTGGTGGTATATATCGGTGATATGTATCGTTTGTATGATGTTTCATTTTATTTATTTTTGTATGGAGTAGCCGGCTCATGAAAATGCCTGAACCGGATCGCGATATACTTGATAGAAGCGATGAGATCATAAGTGATTTGAAAACTATCATTTCACGTGTGCCGTCAGACGGTTTAAATGCGGGGACTGTCATTTACGATGATGTTTCCTTAAGGGCATATGAATGCGACGGGCTCTCTGCTTATTGCCAGCGACCTATGGTGGTGGTTCTCCCAAATTCTACTGCACAGGTATCCGAAGTGTTACGTTATTGTCATGATAATGGCATTAAAGTGGTACCACGTGGTTCCGGAACATCACTATCAGGAGGAGCACTCCCTTTGGAGGATGCCGTGATGATTGGGCTTGCAAAGCTAAATCGTATTATCGAAATTGATTACGGTAACCGCTGTGTGGTAGCTCAACCCGGTATTTCCAATTTAGCAATCAGTGACGCAGTTGCGGAACGTGAGTTTTATTATGCGCCCGATCCATCTAGTCAGATTGTATGCTCTATCGGAGGCAACGTTGCAGAAAATTCCGGCGGAGTTCATTGTTTAAAATACGGTCTAACCACAAATAACATTCTTGGCATTGAATTTGTATTAATCAGCGGCGAGGTAATCCGCATTGGTGGCAAGCATTTGGATTCCGGCGGCTATGACCTGCTTGGAGTGATTGCTGGTTCCGAAGGGTTACTTGGAGTGATAACGGAGGTAACTGTCCGTATCCTCCGCAAGCCATCTGTTGCCCGCGCGGTTCTTCTTGGATTTTCTGAAGTTTCACTTGCTGGTGATTGTGTTGCCGCAATCATCGGTGCTGGCATTATTCCCGGAGGGATGGAAATGATGGATAAGCCAGCAATTCATGCTACTGAAGAATTTGTCAGGGCCGGTTATCCTTTAGAAGCAGAGGCTTTGTTGATTGTTGAATTAGATGGTTCCGAGCCAGAGGTAAACCACTTGATTGATGCTGTCGAAAAAATCGCCAAGGGGTTAGGTGCGAGTTATATGCGAACTAGTAAATCTGATGAGGAACGAGAAAAATTCTGGGCGGGTCGGAAGGCTGCTTTTCCTGCAGTTGGACGTATTACTCCTGATTATTATTGTATGGATGGGACTATACCGAGGGCAAAATTGCCAATTTTATTATCGCACATGGCTGACTTATCGAAAAAGTACGGATTGAATGTTGCTAATGTGTTTCATGCCGGTGATGGTAATTTACATCCGTTGATTATGTATGACGCAAATGAAAAAGGGGAACTAGAAAAAGCCGAACAATTCGGGGCGGAAATTCTTAGGAAGTGTGTTGCTGTCGGAGGTGTTCTTACGGGTGAGCACGGTGTTGGTGTTGAGAAGCGTGATTTAATGGAAACGATGTTTACCCAAGTTGACCTAGATCAACAACAAAGGGTTAAGTGTGTATTTGATCCAAACTCTCTTTTAAATCCTGGCAAAGTATTTCCAACGCTTCATCGATGTGCGGAACTAGGGCGTGTGCACGTGCGTGATGGTCGTAACCGGTTTCCCGAGATTCCACGATTTTGAACGAACTATTTGCAAAATGAATGACCAGATACTGTATCCAGGAAATGTCGAGGAACTCAGTGATCTGGTTAAATCGTCATTAGCCTCAAATACACCACTTTTGGTAAAGGGGATGGGTAGTAAGGAGGGATGGGGGCAACCAGACGGAAGTGGCCACATGGTTTCTGTCAGTAATATCTCTGGCGTCACCATGTATGAGCCCGAAGAATTGGTGATGACAGCGGCGGCAGGTACATCCATCGAATATATAAAAAAACTTTTGGAGGGGAAAAACCAGCAGCTAGCATTTGAACCGCCGGATATAAACCGATTGTACGGCAAATCGATGGGGATGGGTACATTAGGCGGCGTATTGGCGTGTAATTTATCTGGACCGAGACGCATCCAGGCAGGTGCAGCTCGAGATCATTTTCTTGGGTTTGAAGCGGTGAGCGGCCGTGGCGAGATATTCAAATCTGGAGGTAGGGTCGTTAAGAACGTTACAGGATTTGACCTTTCTAAACTTCTTGCCGGTTCTTTTGGTACGCTCGCAATAATGACTTCTATCTCTATTAAAGTATTGCCCAAACCTGAAAAAACTAGAAGCATATTAGTGTTTGGGCTAAACGTTGAAGACGCCATTACCGTGATGAATACCGCTCTTTCTAGTCCTAATGAGGTTAATGCGGTTGCTCACCTTCCTGAAAATTTGTCTGAAAAATCAAAGGTAGATTACGTACATGACGCCGGTGAAGCTGTTACGGTAATTCGTGTGCAAGGCCCTGCTCCCTCCGTTGAAGCACGGTCTATTGCCTTGAGGAACCTTTTAAGTAGATTTGGCGATATGGAAGAATTGCACTCTGACAACTCGAATATGCTTTGGACCGAAATTGCTGAAGTTGTTGATTTAATTAATGATCCAACAAAACTTCTTTGGCGATTGTCGGTTCCACCAAAGGAAGGAGCTAACATTGCAAATTCCATACGGGAGTTTTCTGACGCTGATATTTATTTTGATTGGGGTGGTGGGCTAATATGGGTTGGGGTTTTGCCAGTTGGAGGGGCACTTTCCGAGGAGATAAGATCTTTAATATCTGATATAGGAGGACATGCAACATTAATGAGAGCACCCAATGATATTCGCAGTATCACGCCGGTTTTTCAACCACAGAACCCAGGCGTGGCCGCGTTGTCGGCAAGAATAAAACAAAATTTTGATCCGCAGGGAATACTCAATCCCGGAAAAATATTGCTGCCCGGTTTATAGAGAATGCAAACCAACTTTACTTCTGACCAACGTGCGCGACCCGAAGTGCGGGAAATGGAATCAATCCTGCGTAAATGTGTCCATTGTGGATTTTGTCTTTCCGATTGTCCAACATACAGTATTTTGGGTGATGAGAGAGACAGCCCCAGAGGGCGAATTTATCTCATCAAGGAATTGATCGAGAGTGATGGTAAAAGTGCCAAGTTTGTCATGCCTCATTTGGATAAATGTCTCTCATGTTTGGCGTGTACTTCGGTATGTCCATCCGGTGTTGATTATCAGCATTATGTAGATTTTGCGCGGTCCTATATAGAGCCTTTTACCAAGCGAACAATACCTGACAGATTTCTACGTTGGTTCCTTGCGCGAACTATACCCAATCCGCACTGGTTTCGACTTTCTTTAGTCGCCGCTAGCCTATTAAGGCCTATTTCAGGGTTGTTAGGGAGGCGAATTAAGTCTGTGATCAAGCTTTTACCAAAAAAGATACCTTTAAATTCGACTTTGAGCATTCCGCAGAGTTTTCCGGCAGTGGGTAAGCCCCGCCTGCGAGTGGCTCTTCTGGCAGGGTGTGCCCAACAAGTCTTAAGGCCATCTATTAACGAAGCTACGATAAGGTTACTAAATCGGTTGGGGTGTGAAGTTGTATTGTCAAAGGGAATAGGGTGTTGCGGCGCCCTTGTTAATCATATGGGTCGCCAAAATGAAGCGCGGGAATTTGCGAAAGCTAATATTACATCTTGGAATAACGAAATAGAAGAAAGAGGATTGGATGCTATCGTCGTAAACACCTCGGGTTGTGGGACGGAAGTTAAAGGTTATAGCCATCTCTTCAAGAACGATGAAATCTGGCATGGAATGGCAGAAAGAATTTCCTTTCTTACCAAAGATATCACTGAGTTATTAACTGAAATAGACTTTCCTACAAGTGCCAACATGCAGCACCATACCATTGTATACCATGATGCTTGTTCTCTACTTCATGGACAAAAAATTGAACAGGAACCAAGGCTATTACTAAAAAGTGTAGGATTTGATGTTAAAGAAATACCCGGAAAGCATTTTTGTTGTGGATCTGCGGGAGTTTACAATCTAATTCAAACTGAAATTGCTGAAATTTTAAAATTACGTCGATTAGAGGCAATAGAGAAAATTGAAGCCGAAATTGTTGCTACCGGTAATATAGGTTGCCAGGTTCAGTTGCAAACTGGTCTGAAAAGGCCAGTTGTTCATACAGTAGAATTACTGGATTGGGCCACTGGTGGACCTAGTCCTCCAGGTACTTAGGGGGATAATTAAAGATTTACATGAAGAGGTGATGCTAAAATCCCAACATGTGAAATTTTAGAACATGTTGACCGGTCGTATGTTCTTCAGTCGTCCCTTCTCAACCTTAGCGCTACGCTATAAATACCGCCCTGTAGGAATACTCTGATCAGCCGTCGGGTGAAATTGCTATACTGATTACGGCCAAAGGTTATTAATATCCCATCAAACCGAATAAACCACTCGCTTTTTGTGGTCCCCTCGACAAACTCAACATATTTTCAACCAATCCGTTACTTGCTGCCGAGAGTAGGTCGAGATTAATCAGTGACATCCTGAGCTTTAGGTCTGCCGCCTTAGTTACGGCGTTCGAGGCATCTACTTCCTCTGATACGATAAGATCTTTTTCAGCCTCAAATCTATTGATTTTAAAGTCAACAAGTTTGATGCGCCCTTCAAGTACAGCTGCATCAGACATAATAGGGATTCCCTCAAGATTTAAAATTGCCAAGGCTTTATCAATGTCGCCTATTGCAGTTTGAACGGAAGCGTCATCGGCAAAATTTTTATAATATTCAGAAGTCAAGATATTTAAGCCTACTCGTTGTAATGTGCCATCTAGAGTGCCTGTACCGCCGTACGTGATGGCGCCACTGATTGGATCATAGCTTTCTATCGTCATACCCTCAGCTGGCATGGATTGTCCTGTCCGTTTACCGGTCCCATCAGAGCTATACTGGTAGAAGGTTTTATCGATAGCATCTAGCCGCCAATGCAAACCATTAGTATCGGTGACTTGAAAGTCTACGCCTAGAAACGCCCCCTTGATTTCTAATATGCCACCGCCAGCATTACTTGTGGGTGTATAAATATCATCCGTTTTCCAATCAGGGCCTTCGGTATTTCCAATCAAGTTTATGTTGTTAAATCCTACTAGTTGGTTTGCACCATTTACTTTACCGTTAATATTGCTTAGGTGTCCGTCAAAGCTAGTGGCGGCGGCGGTCCTATCGGCACTGGAGGAGGACCCCAGTATGTTGTTCAGATCGGTCTTAGCTCTATTAAGGTAGGTTTTAGTCCAATTAATAGCGTCCTTGGCTTTGCTGACAGCGCTAACACTGTCAGAAATTCTTTCCTTAAATGCTACCATTTTAGAAATCTCCCGCGTTGCTCGAAGGATTGCAGGACTTTCAAAATTGACGGCTACATCCGCACTCTCTTCTTTGCTTCGTTCCAGTAATCTTTGGGTTATTAAGGAGATTGCAGACATAGAATTAAACTGATTGTGTGACAACTGAGTATCCACAATTCCATTGATTGATCCGTTCGTAATGGCCATGTTAGCGCTATTCCTATTGATGTTGCTATTACCCAGGCGTGCTCATTTCACTTCTTATCTTACTGGACAAATGATTACTGTCTTATAAACAAAAATAAACAAATATGAGTTTCAATAAATTATAAAAATTTAGAGAGTGCCTCGTGGGATAATCAACAAGACGGCTTTAAATACTTTCAGTTTAAGTACAATAATTAAGTGATTAGTTTAGAGGAGAATTCAAAGATGGATGAACAAGAGGTTGCACTTATTGTTGGTGCGGGCAACGGTCTGAGCGCGTCGCTAGCCCGAACGTTTTCTGACCGAGGTATGAAAATTGCCCTAGCTGCCAGAAATACGGAAAAATTAACAGACATTGCAGTTGAAACTGACGCCAAGCTTTTTTGTTGCGATGCCACCAATTTAGAACAGGTAAATAATTTATTTAGTACTGTTGTTACCGAACTGGGAACTCCCAACGTTGTCGTTTTCAATGCAAGTGCTCGCGTCCGCGGCGCTATAACAGAAATAAATCCTGATGATGTTAAAGAAGCCTTACTTATAACCTCTTATGGCGGGTTTTTGGTGGGTCAGGCGGCAGCCAAGCTTATGGTGCCTAAGAACCGGGGTACAATATGTTTTACGGGAGCATCCGCCGGGGTAAAGGGGTTCCCGATGTCCGCAACATTTGCAATGGGTAAGTTTGGCCTAAGAGGTTTGGCACAGAGTATGGCGCGGGAGCTTCATCCTCAGAACATTCACGTCGTACATGTAGTGGTGGATGGCGGTATTCGAAGTGCAGAGAAGAATAGAATGGAAACCCAAGAGGATGACCCGGATAAATGGCTAGATCCTGATGCAATTGCGAGCACTTACTGGCACCTTCATACTCAGCATCGTAGTTCCTGGTCATGGGAAATTGAGGTTCGCCCTTGGGTTGAAAATTTTTGATGATAGAATTACATGCCAAGAGCGTTTTTATACAGGTCCAGGAGTTCTTCTTGCTGCTGGCGATCCGAGCTATCCAATTTACGTAACCTGACGATTTGGCGTAATGTCTTAATGTCCAGACCAATACCTTTGGCCTCGGAGTAGATTTCTCTGATGTCGGCGGTTAAGGCAGATTTCTCTTCCTCTAAATTTTCAATGCGTTCTATAAGAGACTTTAAACGTTCACGTGCAATACCACCAACTTCGACCATTTGGGTCTCCTAATGATTAACCTTATGAGAATTTACCCTTAAGGGCGACGTGAAGATATCTGTCAAGGCGCGCACTTGGCAATCATCTATAAACGAATGCCTACATATATTTCAATTTAATATGGACCTAAAGCACAAGCCGTCCCTTTAGATTCCCGTTTTCTAGACCTAAGGTGCAGTAAAGTAATTAATGGATCTCAACTAAATGAATATTTGAACGTTTAATAATCTTGCTCATCGTGTCAGATAGCAAATTCACCCAGGCACAGTGGGAAAGCCCCGTTGCGCCAGCGTGAACATCTAGCGAGTATGCAAATTGACTGCCTGAGTAGGGAAAGTTATCGCCGATGATGAGGTTATCAGGATGTTTTCTTAGATTAATAATCAAGGGTTTTGCTATCCTTGGATCTCTGTTCCAAAGGACACCTATATGCCACGGCCGATCCTCACCATTCATTGAAGGTGTAAACGTATGTACAGAAAATAACACTGGGGGTTTTCCTCTACTCCAAAGTCGAGAAATTTCATCGGATATTTTTTGATGGTAGGGCCAAAAATATTTTTTCATTCGAAGTGTCTTTAAAGCTTCTGACAGACCTTTATTGCCCGGTATTATAATACCATCGCTCGCTTCTGGAATTGAGTTTGGGTTCCCGGGGTGGCGGTTAGTATCTACCACTAATCGGGAAAAGCCGGCGAGAACGGCTACCGCATCTAATGAATTGGAGAGACCATGGGTTATCTTAGCCGCACCGATATCCCAACCAATATGTTTAGCCAAAGAATTTTGATCGAGACCTAAGTTATTAAGGTTGGAGGGGACAGCCTTGCTGGCATGGTCGCAAATCAACAGGACCGGAGCACGACCATTTTTATTAATGGTTTTAAAAGGATATGGTTCAGTCAAATTTAGCAACCCCATTTGTAGAATTTTCATTTTGGTGAGTTGACTAAGCTGGAAGAGAGGTAATTTGAAGGATGAGGAAAAGCAAACAAAGACGATGCTGGCTCCCTTTGATGCATACTTTTATAAACGCCAGAGATGCGTAGCCTCAATAATTTGAGAACCGTTCAGCAAAAAGCATTGATAGCGTTGTTTATAGGTGCGGCGGCTATTTCTTTTTCGCCAATTTTTGTGCGTTTGAGCGAATTGGGACCCAGTGCCACTGGATTTTACCGAATTACCTTTGCGCTACCTGTCCTTTGGGTTTGGATGTCTTTATCTAATCCAGCCAAAGGACAGCGAAAGAACCCCTCAACAAATGGTGAGTATTTTTTATTAATCCTTGCAGGACTTTTCTTTTCTTGTGATCTTGCTGTCTGGCATTGGTCGATAAGTCTAACATCTGTTGCCAATTCAACGCTCTTGGCAAATGCGGCACCAATATTTGTAACGCTTGGTGCTTTTTTATTTTTTGGTGAGCGTTTTTCAACTCTTTTTCTATTTGGTTTGGTTAGCGCCGTTACGGGTATTTTTTTATTAATGAGTAATAGTTACGGTCTAGATCAAAGGCATTTTGTTGGAGACATCTTAGGTGTTGTGACGGCAATGTTTTATGCCGCCTATATTTTAGTCGTTGGCAAGTTGAGGTCTGAGTTTTCAACGGCAACTGTCATGACTTGGAGCGGAGGCATTTCCTGTCTAATCTTAATCCCCGTAACAATACTTTCGGGAGAGAGTTTTATCGCAACAAGTCTCTATGGCTGGTTAATACTGTTATTGCTTGCTCTCCTCTCTCAGGCTGGGGGTCAAAGCTTAATTGCATATTCTTTGGCGCATGTACCAGTCGGTCTCGGTTCTGTCGGGCTATTACTGCAGCCAGTTTTAGCTGCGATGATAGCGTGGTTTTTATTTGGTGAGGTTCTACACAATTTGCAAATAATTGGAGGCATAATTGTGCTAGTTGGCATCTATCTCGCGAGAAAGGGGGCCTGAGGTATTTTGGTTTGCATGGTGGGTGATTGAATATATGGCAATACTGCCAGAAGGCGCCTTGAAAGATAAGATTTTGCCCATTCCCTTCTCCTTGATCGGGAGCATCGCCAATATACAATACGGTGAATTGTTTTATGAACCTACTTTCCAAAACTACTAATGCAGTGCCTGACGGTTTAGCTTATTTTGTTGACCAAATACCAGAGCAATCAGACTTTTTGGAGGAGGTAATCTCTGGACTTTCACAATCACCCAAGTCAATCCCCCCAAAGTTTTTTTATGATGAAACGGGCTCTTACCTATTTAACAAAATCTGCGAAACGCCAGAATATTATGTGACAAGAACTGAGATTGCTCTTCTAAACAATAATGGAACGGAAATCTCAGCTTTAATAGGTACTGCGAGCAATGTAATGGAATATGGTTGCGGGTCTAGCCTTAAGATTAATGCCTTACTTAGTGCCCTTCATGAGCCCGCAGAATATCTCGCGATTGATATTTCTCACCAGCATTTAATCCAAGCGGCTAAGAGCGTCGCAAAAACATTTCCTGCAGTAAAAGTTGGTGCGCTTTGTGCCGATTTCATGGAAATTGTGGATTTACCAAAAGAGTTTGGTGTTACAGGTAAGGCACCTTTGTTGTTTTTTCCTGGTTCCACGATCGGCAACCAAACGCCAGGGGAGGCTGGTCAGTTTTTGGGGCGAGTGCGTAATCTTCTTGGGGCGAACGGCAGTATCCTGATAGGAGTGGATCTCAAGAAAGATAAAAATATTTTGAATAGAGCTTATGATGATGCGGAGGGATTTACTGCAGCATTTAACCTTAACCTTCTTAAGCGGATGAAAAACGAGTTAAAGGCGGAAGTTGATGTTGGTTCTTTCTACCATTTAGCTTTTTTTAACGAGCAACAAAGCCGTGTAGAAATGCACCTCGTATCTAAACGAGCTCAGACTATTACTTTTGAGGGATCAACATTTGAATTTTTACCGGATGAAACCATTCATACCGAGAATTCTTATAAATATTCACTTAAAGAATTCTCAAAAATAGCAGAAAATAACGGTTTTACAGTTAGGAAAACTTGGACCGACCAAAACAAGCTATTTAGCATTCAATACTTGGTATCGGTTTAAACTAAATAAAATATGAGGTTGTCTTTTAAGTTGAATGCGACAGGTAAGAGTATGATAAATACTCAGAATTTTAACTCTTTTTTCCTCCTGTTAACTTCCTCACCCGTCATTTCATAAAATTGTTCTGAGCTGATTTTTTTACAACTTTTAATAGGAAAATTACCTTTTAAAGGTTGGTTATTTTTTCCGAGCATTTCAACCATTAAGGTCTTCCTGTTTATACGATAATTTAGAGGAGTAGAATAATTGCCAAATAGGTAGTGGTCATCTGTAACGCCCTCTAATTTGGGTCCTAACACAATTTCTTTAACGTCCGTATGTTTGTGAAAATTTCTCCTGCTATCCGCTCCAAAATAAATAGCATAAGGTATATCGGAAAACCGTTCCTTCTGGACCATATAGAAAAGACTTAGTTTGCCTCTAACTAATCGGATTTTTTCAGCTTCACACTGAATGGAAATCATCGGTATCTTAGTATTAATAAACCAAACGACACCCCACCCACTTAAACCCAAAACGACTAACACCAAGAGTGCGGCGGCGACCCATTTAGATATCCATTTGGTGTATTCAATCAATGCATTCGGAGGGTTGTCTTTATTCACTAGAGAGCCCATTGACCGGGAGTTAGTCCAATAACTACCAAATATATTATGAAGGGTTGATTTTTCACTGTTCCATTCGATTATTTATTATACATCCCAATCAGAGATAATGTCTGGGTTAACTAAAGGTATTGTTGCCAAACAATGGTGCCGCCGGAAGGAATCGAACCTTCGGCCTCGCCCTTACCAAGGGCGCGCTCTACCCCTGAGCTACGGCGGCATGATGATAACGTGTTTGTGAGAGGACTCAACATGACATATGAGGTAAGCCTCTACAATACTCCCATAAGCTGCTACGGTGATTTTCAGAAGTTACCTCACATTATCTTACTTACAAAAAATAAAATCAATCGATGGAAGAAACGGAGTGGCCAAAAGAACTAAACAACAGAAGCCTGGACTTAGTAATAAAGGATTACTTCGTGCCTTGGAGCGAGAGGAAATGTTGGCTGTGGAATTGCGTAAGAACCTAAAGCGCCGCCGGGTCCGGAACGCTTCAATGGCCTTAAACAAAAAACCAACGGTGGCATAATATTAGGTTGCTTTTTAGTTTTAGTTTCAACTTTCCAGTGCAGCATTTAGTTCTAAACGGATAGTGATCATCTTATAGGTATGGATAGAATACGCATTCGCGGAGGGAACCCGCTTCTTGGAACGATTAGTATTGGGGGGGCGAAAAACGCTGCCCTACCGCTTATGGCGGCATCGCTTTTGACTTCTCAAAAGTTGACTCTCAGTAATCTTCCACATTTGGTAGATATAACAACAATGGTTCACTTGTTGGCCGAATTGGGCGTTGCTATCAGCATGGATGGTAATGTTTCAAATGGAGGAAATTTCGGTCGTGCACTTACACTAGTGGCGTCCGAGCCCGTCCAAAAAATTGCACCATATGATCTAGTTCGTAGGATGCGCGCATCGGTATTGGTGTTAGGCCCACTGTTGGCAAGATGGGGGCAGGCAACGGTGTCTTTGCCTGGAGGTTGCGCTATTGGCACGCGACCGGTGGATATTCACCTGGGTGCTTTTAAGGCACTGGGAGCGGAAATAGAACTTAAAGAGGGCTATATTAAAGCGCATGCAAAAAAGGGTCTTAAAGGAGCCAATATTTTATTTCCCTCGGTTTCTGTAGGAGCAACAGAAAATGTAATGATGGCGGCGACCTTAGCTGAGGGCGAAACACAAATTTCTAATGCAGCCAGGGAACCGGAAGTAGGGGATCTTGCTAATTGTCTCGTCGCCATGGGGGCCAATATTGAAGGTATCGGAACGGATACTCTCAAAGTCACCGGTGTTTCCGAACTTAAAGGTGCAAATCATGAAGTAATTCCTGATCGCATAGAGACTGGTACATATGCTGTTGCCGCGGCTATGACCGGAGGTGATATTATTATGAAAGGAACGCGATTAGAGTTATTAAATGCTTTGGCAGATGTACTTGCGAAAGCTGGGGTCGAGATTGCAGGAGACGGTACTACGGTACGTGTGCGTCGAGTAAATTCAAGTTTGAAAGGTACGGACCTCATGACTGAGCCATATCCTGGTTTTCCTACGGATATGCAGGCTCAGGTTATGGCTTTGTTGGCGATAGCAGACGGTGCGTCAATGATTACCGAAACAATCTTTGAGAATCGTTTTATGCATGTTCCTGAACTGTGCCGAATGGGCGCGGATATTAATGTTTGCGGTTCATCTGCTATCGTGCGCGGTGTTCCTACACTTTCGGGCGCACAGTTAATGGCAACGGATTTGCGTGCATCCGTTTCTTTGGTGTTGGCAGGATTAGCAGCGAACGGAGAGACTTTTGTCAACAGAGTATACCATCTTGATCGCGGTTATGAGCGAGTGGAAGAAAAGCTTTCAGCCTGCGGAGCTGAAATAGAGCGGATAAGTGACGGCTAATTAACATGTTAATATGGCAGTTTAAAAAGTGTGGATCTTAAAACTTTCCGGATTAGCATTAGCATCCAAGCCCCATCACCTCTGGCTTTATTGATAAAAAACGTTTATTAAATCGCCCTTTCTTGAAAAATGACTGGAGTGGTTACTCGTGCTAGCTAACGACAAGCTTATCTTTGCTCTGCCTAAGGGGCGAATTCTTAGAGACGTTATGTCTTTGGTAAATAAAGTTGGTATTGAGCCCGAAGCGGCTTTCGAGGATGGTGATGATCGTCGACTAAGATTTGCTACCAACGATCCAAACATTGATATTATTCGAGTTCGTAGCATCGATATGGGCACTATTTTGTCCTTCGGTGCGGCGCATTTTGGAATCGCTGGTGCGGACGTGCTAACGGAGTTAGACTCGCGTGAGATTTATGCTCCTCTAGACCTGAAAGTTGGATTTTGCCGAATGGTGGTAGCGGAGCCAGTTGATCTTGCAAGCCAAGACAATCCTACCCGTTGGAGCCAAATTCGCGTGGCAACCAAATACCCACAGATAACTCGTCGGCACTTTGCTTCCCGGGGAGTTCAAGCGGAATGTATAAAACTTCACGGCGCCATTGAAATTGCGCCGTCATTGGGTCTTTGTAGAAGAATAGTGGATCTTGTTTCTACGGGTGAAACACTTCGTGCTAACGGATTGGTGGAAGTTGAGCAGATATCAGTTATTACGTCGCGTCTGGCAATAAATCGAACGGCCATGAAAACCCGTCCTGTGGAGATGACTGCTTGGATTGATCGTTTCCGTGAGGCTGTTGATGACGCTTATAGCTAATATTAGGAAGCCTGATTTTGAAAAAATATTTGGCGAATTCCTAAATTTAAAGAGGAAAACGATAGCGAATGTGGATGCCATTGTTGAGGCTATAATTGAGCAGGTTCGCCTAGATGGTAACGCAGCTTTGGTCGAGCTTACAAAAAAACATGATCGGCATGACATCGATACAAATACGTTGCGATTTACAGAAGATGAAAAAGCTAGATCGATCCGATGTTGCACTAAAGAACACCTTAGCGCTCTTAGCGTTGCTACCGAACGTATCAGAGATTATCACAAAAGGCAGCTGCCTGAAGATTTAGATTACGTTGATGCAACCGGAGTTCGGTTGGGATACCGATGGAAGCCTATCTGTGCGATTGGATTATATGTACCAGGAGGTACAGCTTCTTATCCCTCGTCCGTATTGATGAATGCTTTGCCGGCTAAGGCAGCGGGAGTTCAACGTATTGTTATGGTGGTACCTACTCCTGACGGTGAAATTAATCCATTGGTTCTAGCGGCTGCAGATATCGCCGGGGTGGACGAAATATACAGAATTGGTGGAGCTCAGGCTATAGCCGCTCTTGCTTATGGGACAGAGTCTATAGAGGCGGTAGATAAGGTCGTTGGACCAGGAAACATTTACGTTTCGGCCGCCAAAAAGATGGTTTTTGGTCAGGTGGGTATAGATATGATAGCAGGCCCGTCGGAGATATTAGTGATTGCCGACGGGAGCAATGACCCAGATTGGATTGCTGCCGACCTTTTGTCACAGGCAGAACACGATACTTGTGCGCAGGCGATACTTATTACTAATAGCAAAAAGTTAGCGGAACAGGTACGTATTTCAATCAATCAGCATTTAAACAATCTTTCCCGCGCTGCAATTGCAGAAGAAAGTTGGCGGACGTTTGGCGCTATATTCGTTGTTGAACAACTTGATCAAGCCATACCTCTTGTTGATAAGATCTCTCCCGAACACCTTCTATTGGCGGTTCAGGAACCAGATGCTTTGGCTAATAACATTAAGAATGCCGGCGCCATATTTCTTGGGCGGTATACACCGGAAGCGTTGGGTGATTATGTGGCAGGTCCAAGTCACGTCCTTCCGACCGATAGGAGCGCGAGATTTTCTTCTGGCCTAGGGGTGCTCGATTTTATGAAACGGACTAGCCTAATTGGAGGTGACGCCAAATCCTTCAGGGCTATTGCTCCAGCAGCATTAGCTCTTGCAGAAGCTGAGGGATTGGATGCACATGCTTTATCCCTGTCTATCAGGCTGGATTCTGATAATGGAGGATAGTCCTTTAGAGATTAAATGTTTAACCTTAAGTGTTTTGCAAATTCGATTTTGATCTCTTGGCATTTCAATATCGGGGCGTGCAACAATAAAATATTGGATAACACCACCTCCTTTGGTCCAGTCGTTAGTCGTGAGGAAAAGAGATTAAATGGTATTTATGTTTGAAAATTTTTCTACTTTGGTTTCCATAAGGTGCAATCTACTCGGAGAGATTTGGTTAAATAGACATAGTAGGGTATGAGATTTGTGAAATTAAAGGTTTGAGAAAAGAATTTATTAAATTCCATTTGATTGAGCTAATAACGCTTGATTTCCCAACTTAACCAGATCAATTTGATGGCCTCAAGAACAGCTTATGGGTGATTTATGGCTAAAGAAGAATTACTAGAATTTGAAGGTACTGTTACCGAATTGCTCCCCAATGCAATGTTCCGCGTAAAATTGGAGAACGAGCACGAAATATTAGCGCATACCGCTGGTAAAATGAGAAAGCATAGGATCAGAGTTTTGGCTGGAGATCGTGTCAATGTTGAAATGACCCCCTATGATTTATCTAAAGGCCGGATTACCTTTAGGTTTAAATAGTATTTTATTGACAGGGGAAAATGGTCCGATGACGGACCGATCATATTGTTCCTTAACGCTTGCTTCTGCATCGCCTCGGCGGCTTGACCTTTTGCGCCAGATAGGCATAACGCCAAATAACATTTACCATCCAAATATAGATGAAACACCAATACCAGACGAATCACCGAGGCGCTTGGTTGAACGCCTCGCAACTTTAAAGGCTTTGGCAGGCGCTAATAAATTTTCTCGAACATATGTCCTGGGTGCAGATACGGTAGTTGCGTGTGGACGAAAAATATTAGGAAAAGCTGAGGACGAACAAACTGCCCGCTCCTACCTGGAATTATTGTCGGGTCGTCGTCACCGCGTATTCGGGGGAATTTGTGTCATTGATCCCGCTGGAATTATTCGATCAAAGGCGGTTGAGACAATAGTTACTTTCAAAAGACTCGAAGAGAAAGATATATGCCTATATTTATGCGGAAAAGAATGGCGTGATAAAGCTGGGGGATACGCCATTCAAGGGCGTGCTGCTGCTTTCGTAAAGAAAATTAGTGGGTCTTACCCAAATGTTGTTGGATTACCCATATATGAAACCGTTAATCTTCTTGTTGGCATGAGGTATAGAATGATCGAGGAAATCTAATCGATGACCCTGGAAGTATTTATTCGGACAGGTCCAGGGGAAAGAAGGGTTTCTCTTACAAAAAATGGTAAGTTAAATCGGGTTCAGATTGACAGAACTGGCGAGAAAAGTGCGGTAGATGGGATCTACTTTGGACGCATTACCGAAGTTAATCGAAGTCTAAATGCTGCTTTTGTTGACATTGGTATGGACAATGCGGGTTTTCTTGCGGCTGTTGACGCCCAAAGTTTCGACCATTCGCGAGAACGACCTAAACCCATTGGGCAGCTGTTTTCTGAAGGTGAGACTGTCTTGGTACAGGTGACACGAGATTCTTTAAATGGGAAAGGGGCAAAACTTACTACCAACCTCAGCATCAGTGCATTCAATCTTGTACTTAAACCTGGGCGCCCGGAAACTTCTGTCTCGAGGCAAATTGAGGATCAGAAAGAGAGGGACCGCTTGGGACGCATTCTTCAAAAAATCTCGCTATTTGACGCTGGCTTTATAGCGAGAACCCGAGCCACATTTGCATCGCAAAAAGCATTGGTTCGGGAAGCTGAAATGCTTGGTAGGGACTGGAATAACATAAAATCTTTGAAAAAGTTGAAAAGGCCTCCTTCCATCTTGTTGGAACCGCCAGTTCCTTTAATAAGTTTCCTGTTGAATTCATATGAAGGTGAGTTGGAACAGATACGGGTGGACGACAGGCAATTATTTGCGGACATTCAGAGAGTTCTTGACAGAAGGGTTCCGGAACTTTTGCCGGTTTTGGAACTTCATGATAGCGTGGAAGAAATCTTTGCTATGCACGATTTGACTGATCAGTGGGAGCAAGTCATTTCTAACACCGTGCAATTGCCGTCAGGAGGTTCCCTTATCATTGAGGAGACGGCCGCGATGACGGCTATTGACGTAAATAGTGGTAAACAGGTTCATGGAATACGCCCCGAAGAAAGTAATCTGGCGATCAATATTGAAGCGGTCACAGAAATAGCTCGACAGGTTACACTTCGCAATTTAGGGGGCCAGATAGTTGTTGACCTTCTTTATCAAAAACATCGCGAGAAGCGAGCATTAATAATGAAAACTTTCCAAGAGGCCATCTATGAGGATAGGCGAAATATTAACTTGATTGGTTTTACACGTCTCGGCATGTTTGAGCTTACGAGGCGTCGTCGTGGAAAATCTTTAAATCAGAAATTATTTAAACCCTTGGAAAACCTAAAATCGCCTCTCACATTGGCGTTGGATGCTCTTTATCAGGTTAAGAGGGAAATGCGCATTAATCCTGGAAAACTATTTTTAATTCATACTCCTCCAGAGGTGGCCGAGGCATTGTGTTCTGGTCCAGCGTTAGAAGCAAAGTTGTTATTGGAAAAGGAGATGTGTGGTCCGATTGAAGTTAAGACCAAATCAGGACAAGCTTTTCCAGAAGTCAGTATAATAACTGATATAGGTGGGCATTAAGTGCAAAGTTGATGGTAGTTTAATGAAGTCGTTAGTCTCCTGAATGTTGAGGTAGTATTTAAATGAAAAGCCTCACATGTCCCCTCTGTGGCAAAAATGCTCAAGATAAATATAGGCCTTTCTGTTCTTCTCGTTGCGCCAATTTAGATTTGGGTAATTGGCTGAATGAAGATTATCGAGTTTCAGTAATTGAAGATGATGATCTAGACGACATTGAGGATGTTTGATTCGGATAATTACTTCACAGTCTACTTAAAAAATTTACGAAGGAAGGCATCGGATTGGTCTTTTTAATATCCGGTCAGCGTAATTAATTGAAGCTCTTTAGTATATCATCCAGTTTAGAGAATAGGTGCCCGAAGCTCACAAACCTTTGGTTCAAAAAGTGCTGCAGCGGTTTTATTCTGTAATTCTCCTAAAGTTATATCTACAACTTTTTCTCTAACTACGAGACCTTCTTCCGTTACATCAATAACCGCAAGATCGGTAAAAATTTTATTTACCACTCCCGTTCCGGTTAGTGGGTAGGAACAATGCTCCATAATCTTGGGTTGGCCATCTTTTGTGCAATGCTCCGTCATTACAAATACCTGTCTTGCCCCAACTGCCAAGTCCATGGCTCCACCGACGCCAGGTGGCTTGGTGTTGTTAAGAGTTGCCCAATTTGCAAGATCTCCAGATTCGGAAATTTGAAATGCCCCCAGAACGCAGAGGTCAAGGTGTCCACCCCGTATCATAGCGAAGGAGTCGGTATGACTAAAATAGCTTCCTCCTTCTAACAAAGTCACAGGCTTCTTCCCTGCATTAATCAAATCCCCATCTTCTTGTCCTTTATCAGGTGTGGGGCCCATTCCCAGCAATCCATTTTCACTATGGAATACAATTTCGCGATCTTTAGGAATATAATTGGCTACCATTTCCGGCATACCAATGCCTAGATTGACATAACTTCCTTCTTTAATTTCCTGAGCGATGCGCCACGCAATTTGTTTTCGGTTAAGTGCCGTGTTCATCGTTCTTCTCTCAATTTGATAACCCGGTCGACGAATATGCCAGGTGTAACGACATGTTCAGGGCTAATTTCTCCGAGCTCCTTGATTGTTTTAACTTCAGCTATCGTCAATTTTGCGGCCATAGCCATTGTAGGGCCAAAATTTCTTGCCGATTTATTATAAGTTAAATTCCCCCACCTGTCTCCGGCATCGGCTTTAACGAGTGCTACATCCCCTTTTAATGGTGTTTCAAGAACATGAAGCTTGC
>JYMV01034030.1_pt1 | contig 23115 bp, 27 predicted proteins | sample 338911 | NCBI WGS metagenome assembly JYMV01 (sample SAMN03354496, study PRJNA234377) | hydrothermal vent metagenome | biome: Deep sea; feature: Hydrothermal plumes at the Eastern Lau Spreading Center, Western Pacific Ocean; material: Seawater | place: Tonga | collected 2009 | depth 2000 m m
GGCTGTCAATGTGTCGCGAGAAGATGTTACTTTTATTTCTTTTAATTCCTCTATTTCTTCGGCGAACAGGTTTTGTCCTGAAGATACTATGAGCAAAGTGAAAATAATAAACTGGGCTAAAAGGAATTTGCTGGTTTTCATTGTTTTCTCCCTCGAGATGAAAGAACCGGCAGGTCTCCTGACTTGGGGCTATCTACTCACCGCGCCTTCCCATCAATAATGACAGTGGCTGACTACGGTTTTCGTTCCCTTTACAGTTGCGGGGCAGTGTTGGAATTTCACCAAACTTCCCTTGACCGGACTTGGTTTTAAATAACTCCTGAACTACTGAAGCATCTTTTTAACTGCTTCCATATTGATGGAAGTTTTTACTAAATCCGCAAGCTTGTCGAGCTCACGGGTTCTAAACTGTGCATAGTCAAATTTGTTTTTGGGCTCAGAGTATCCCTTCTGTTTCCTTATATATTGCAAAATATTTTCGCGGAACTGGTCTTTGTCTAAAAAACCGTGCAGATAAGTGCCGAAAACGGTTCCAGCCTGGTTGCTGATCCCGGAATTCATAGGATTGTCTCCCTTCTCGGCTGAAAAAAGCACCGGGTAGTCTCTATTGAACTTGGTTCGGCCCATATGGATTTCGTAACCTTCGCACGAGATTCCCTCCGGGAACACACGGCTCTTGACAGTTTCAAGTTGTACTTGCCGGGTTAATTTCTCAGGTACTAGTGTTGTTTCAAAATCGAACAGGCTCAGTCCTTCAGCTTCTTTTTTCAGGCTCTCCATATTATCAGGGTCTTTTATAAATTTTCCGAGCATCTGGAATCCGCCACAAATCCCAAGAACCATAGTACCCGCTTGATGGCACTTTAGAATTTCACGGGTCAGGCATTGTTGATTCAAAAAGTCCATGTCATCAACAGTATTCTTGCTACCGGGGATTATGATTAGATCGGGGCTTCCCATTTGCGAGGGATGATGGACATATCGCAGCGAAATAGAAGGATCATGCGCAAGTGGTGACAGGTCTGTGAAATTAGACATTCGAGGAAGTTCGATGACAGCGATGTTCAAAATCCCTTCGACATTTTGCTCGGCTGAATAAAACCTTTGCGGCATGGAATCTTCTTCGTCAACAACCAAATCTCTGGAGTAGGGGACGACCCCAAGAATCGGCTTGCCAACCATTTTCTCAAATTGTTCGTTGCCGGGTGTCAAAAGGTCGAGGTCTCCGCGAAATTTGTTGATGATGAATCCCGTTACTCGATTCTGCTCGCTGTTAGAAAGTAGGTCATAGGTGCCTTTGAACCAAGCAAACACGCCACCTTTATCGATATCACCGACAATCAATACCGGAGCCTCTGCCTTCTCAGCGATGAACATATTGACCAGATCCCATTCCCGCAGGTTTATTTCAGCAGGGCTTCCTGCACCCTCGATAATGACCAGCTCATATTTATTTCTGAGTTCATCGAGGGATTGAGTGACGATCTCTTTATGTCTTATATGACGCGCATAAAAATCTTTTGCGTTTCTGGAGCCTTCTGGTTTTCCCAATACGATTACTTGCGAATTATTGTTTCCAGAAGGTTTCAACATGATCGGGTTCATGATGACCTCGGGTTTCAATCCGCAAGCCTCCGCCTGATAGGCTTGGGCGCGTCCCATTTCTTCTCCGCGTTCGGTGACGAAAGAATTCAGGGCCATATTCTGGGCCTTGAAAGGGGCTACTTTGTAGCCGGCCTTATAAAAGTAACGGCAGAACGCCGCCGTCAAAAGACTTTTCCCGACACCGGAGCCAGTTCCTTGAATCATCAGAGTTTTTGCTTTCATAAATTCATATCTGTCTTTTTCTTTTCAGGAGCCAAACGAAAAAGGGGCCTCCCAGCATGGCGGTGATAATTCCCACCGGAATTTCTGTCGGAGCGATGAGGGTTCTTGCCACTGTGTCACAAACGATTAAAAAACTGGCGCCAAACAGCATGGAAGCGGGAATCAGAATCCTCAGGTCTGAACCAACAATCAGCCGGACAGTATGGGGAACGATCAATCCAACAAAACCGATGGGGCCGGTGATTGACACCACCGTTCCAGTGATGAGCGATGCTGTGATGAAACCGATCTTCTGAATTCTGGGAACATTGACACCTCGACTGGTTGCAGAGTGAATACCCGTGCTGATGAGGTTCAGATCACGGCTAACGTATCCGAGAAGACCAATCCCCAGAAATACCATTGGAGCTATCGAAAAGACGGTTTGGTAATCGGTTATGTCGAGACCTCCCATCAGCCAGCGCAAGATTCTGAAAGACTGACTGAAGTCAGAGATATAATGTAGAAACATAACCATTGCCGCGAAAAAGAAATTGGCCGTCACTCCTGCTAGAAGAAGTATGCCGGTGGGGAATTCCCCGTGCCGGGTTCGCACCAGACTGAATACTAGAAAAACAGCTCCGAGCGCTCCCAGAAATGAAAAAAGAGCGACCATGGGAAATCCGAGAATGATCATATTTAAATTAAAGACGATGGCAATGACCGCGCCGAGCGCGGCACCACTGGAAACTCCCAGCGTAAAAGGTGCTGCCAGATCATTTCGTAGAAGAGCCTGAAAAATGGCACCCGCTACAGAAAGAGCCGCACCCGCTAAAGCACCCAGAAGAATGCGCGGTAAACGAACCTGAAAAAGGATGTTTGCATCGAGATTATTATTGGCGTGAACGCCTCCGGAAAGAGCATTCATCAGGTTGATTCGAGTGGAGCCAATCATGGGCGTTACGCATAAGGTAGCCATGAACAGTAAAAAAAATACGATTAACGTTATTTTGTAAGAATAGGGTTGCATGCTGTGCGCAGTTATTGGTTGTTTATGACGGGGTGTACCAGAATGCCGCCATCAAGAGTGTGCAGGTTGACTTCGACCCCGTAAACATTTTCAATAATTTCTTTTTGTAAAACTTCCTCAGGAGTTCCATCCTGAACAATAGCTCCGTCTTGCAAAAGAATGAGACGCTGGCAGTATCTCGATGCCAGATTAAGATCATGCATGGCCATGATCACAGTAATGTTTTTTTCCTCATTCAAGCGCTTCAAAATATTCAGAATCTGGACCTGGTACTTAAGGTCAAGGGCAGAGGTAGGTTCGTCCAGTAACATGACTTCCGGTTCCTGGGCAATGGCGCTTGCCAGCATGACCCGTTGTTTTTCTCCGCCACTGATTTCATTAAAATAACGCTCGGCAAATTGCAGAGTCTGGGTGGTCTCCATTGCATGCCGCGAAATCCTGTAATCTTCCTCACCTTCAAATGAAAGCGGAGAAAGATAAGGATGCCTGCCCATCAAAACGATTTCCTGGATGGTGAACGGAAAGACCATGGGATGTTCTTGCGGAATCCAGGTGATGGATCTTGCCAACTCTTTCTTGTTGATGGATTTAGTCGGACGGTTGTTATAAAAGATTTCTCCCTGATCGCAACTCAACACTCCTCCCATGAGTTTCAGAAGAGTGGATTTTCCAGAACCATTGGGTCCTATTAGTCCGATGAATTCCATTTTGTTGACAGAGAAACCGACGTTTTTTAATACGGGTTCTGAATCGTAGGTGAAATCAAGTTTTTCTACCTGCAAAAGAGGGTTCATTGTGCACTTCCTGCTTTTACGGTTTCGGAAAGAGGTGAATAACTAAAAATCTCAGGGTGAAGGGCTTTGGAAAATTGTTCAAGGATATGTAGTAAGCGGGGACCGGGAATAAGAATATAATCGGCGCTGATATAATGGATCTGCTCTGTCTGCACTGCTCGTATTGAAGGGAAACGTTTCCAACCTTGTAATCGCTCTTTGATCTGTTCCGGTGAAAGTCGTGATTTTGGCCCCGCTTCAATAATAACTTCCGGCGACTTTTCTATGATGTATTCTTTCGTGATCCGGGGGTATTGAGCCATGGTGGGGGGGATAATATTTTTCCCTCCTGATATTTCGAACAGCTCGTGCAGAAAAGTTCCTTGTCCTGCCGCGTATAAGTCCCTTCCCGGGTCGCTGCTATCTCCCAAAAGAAGCAGGGCTTCTTTGGGAGGAACGCCTTTTAATTTATCTTTATAAAAATTGATTCCATTATTGAGTTTGTTCAGTAGGCGCTCAGAATGTTCCTCGATTCCAAGTGTGGTTCCGAGAAGTTTGATGGTGTTCAAGATGTCTCCCAAAGTGCCCACTTCGAGGCCCATCGATCGAATGCCCAGTGTCTGGGTATTTCTAGCCATTCTGGAGCTATGAGATTGATGAAGTACCAGGTCGGGTTGTAGAGAAACCAGAGTTTCCATGCTTGGATTGATCATGCCACCAATGCTGGATAGCTGACATGCTTCGGGAGGGTATTCACAAAAGTCGGTGACCCCCACCACTCGATGGCCCAAGCCTAAGGCGAAAAGGGTTTCGGTGATGGAAGGGGAGGTGGAAACGATCCGGCTTGCGAACTTGATGTCTTTACTGCCTGCCCAAAGTGAAGTTGCAGGAAAGAGGAAGAACAGGAATACGACTGCCTTAAAGTTAATACCAGCAGTTCTGTAATTGATTTTAATGAAATAAAATGGAGCAAAAGTGAAATATTTCACCGGAATATTCTCGTTCCAGCGAAATGAGGGGGGGGCAAAGCACGGAGCTCGGCTTAACTCACCTCAGGCCGCGAAGGTTTAGTTAATAGGGTCAGAATCAGGTGTTCTGGCTTCCGGATCAACCGAATTCCCGCGCCTTCCCATTTGAAAGCAAACAGTGGCGAGTTGCGGGATTCGTCCTCGGTTACAGCGGCGGGTCCGCGACGGATTCTAACCGTCTTCCCTGCGACCGACCCCAATGAATCAATGGATCATAGCAAACTATTTGTGAAAGTCAATCGACTCCCAATTTATTCCTTTAATTCAATGGGTTTATCAGGAATTAAAAAAGTCGCACAAGTCCTGCAGGTTTTCCGAGTTGACTTCATGAGACTGTGTGGTTTCTTTGGATTTCACCAGATGGCCATGGCTTTTCATTTCATCCAGAGCATGGTCGGCGAGGAAAGAAGGAACCACCTCATCGTTACTGCCGAATATTCCGAGGATGCGAAGGGGCTCTTTCTTCTCAATAACCAGGTCTTGCAGTTCCGGCAGGAAGCCGCAAATGGAAGCCACTTTGAACAGCGAGTGTTTTCCAAGAAGAGTATAAGTCAGGGACGCGGCCCCTCCCTGTGAAAAGCCCCACAAACAGGTTCTCAGTTCTCTCTCGGGATTATTATTTAAATAATGCTTGTGGGCGGAATCGATGACTTGCGAAGTATAGGTGATAAAACTTTTCACCGTTTCGCTTTGCCGGGGGCCATCCTCCCACCAACTCCAAATGCCATCCCCCGCATTCACCTGTCCTTCTGGAAAAACCATCAGGGTGTTCTGGAGTTTTAAGCGGTTTCCCTGAACGAGCATGTTCTCAGGAGTAGAGCTTGCGCCATGAAAACCGATTAAAAGGTTGACCGGTTTTTCGGGGTCAACTTCGCTTTCACCTAATATGATTTTCTTGTTATTCCATTCAGTCGTTGAGTATCGGGTTGTCATACGTCTGATTCTTTAATTTGTGATTGAATAATATCCCCGGCCAGTGTGATCGCATCCTCCCGGGTGGCTATGTCGCCCAGCACTTGTGCTTTTTGGACGCAGTTCAGGATTTTACCAAAAAGCGGGGAAGGAGAAAGGCAAAACTTATGAATAATATCTTCTCCGTTTAGTAAGGGTTTTTTATTCATTGTCGGCAGAAACTGACCGTAATAGAATTTAAACATGCGGTTGCAGAAAAGAACCCTGTTTTCCGCGTCAGACTTGTTTTGTAAAGAGAAGCCCGTAGTGAATAAGATTATAGAAGCCAGTAGTTCTTCATGAACCTTTGTGGTCAATTCGTAGGTTTCATTTTGTCCGAGACTCCCTTTTAGATATGCCTCTGTTAAAGACCTGGCCCCGTTCAGAGTCTGATCTATGGACTTTATTTCCGCATTGCTGGGATTGAGGTTCAATCCATGGGTATTAGAAAAGCTTTCTATTGCCTCGGTTTCTGATATCGGGCTTTGATCCACCCCCTTTAGCAAGACTGAGAGCCTTAAGAGATAATGCTTGTTGAGAAATATGTGAGCGCTGAACTTATTCGCATATTCGGGGAAGATTTCCCCGGGGTCTTTTAAGAGCGATTCCAGTCTTTGATATTGGGTGATGGTTTTGACTTCATCAGATATTGGGAAAAGGCAACCCAATAGCCCACAGCCATGCATACTTTCCAGTAATGAAAGGGTGCTTGCGGCTTTAAAAAACAGGATCAGTTCGTGCCAAATTCGTTCTGGAGCAGATTTGTTTAATTCGGTTTTATGCAGGGAGATTTTGCTCAACGTATCCTCAACAATTTCAAAATCCAGGGTTGCCGCAAAACGGAAGGCGCGCAACATACGAAGAGGATCAGACGGAATAATTGCTCCTTCAAGCACTCGGATTTTTCTATTTTTTAAATCTTCCTGCCCCTTATAAGGGTCAATGATATCTTTTCTGCCGGACAAGAAATCTGATAAGAACATGCCCATAGCATTGATGGTGAAATCCCGTTGCGATAAATCTTCTTCAATATTCCTTCCCTGCAGGTCGGTGAAGTCGAGATGCCGGTTTTGGTCCAGAACAACGCGGACCGTTTTTCGACCGGGAGTTTTATCCAGAGGTACGCAGGTGAAATTCAGGGAGTGGGCAAAACCGGTTCCCAGTTCTGCCGCATTTTTCCCGGTCAGGTCGAAGTCGGAACAGGGCCTCCGGGATAGGTAATCCCTCAATGTTCCTCCAACCACAAAAAGTTTCTGGTTCCGGATGGTGGAAAAATTCAAAAGCTCTGACAGGATGGACTGGGTCGAAGAATCCATAGTTTTAAAAATAAGTTGTTGATCAGCGATGATTTTATTGTACAGGAAATTGAGGAGGGGGGTTTTCTAAATCTGGTTGGGAATACTCACGAAACAAGGGATGGGGTTAAGTGGGTCGGTTGATCAGGCTTCCCATCCGGATGAGAGACGGACCTGTTTTGAAACAAAAATTTTCCCATCTCTTTTCACAAATTGTAGATCGGTATTTGTCAATGCTCCAATAATTTGTTGGAGATTTTCAGAAGGTTTACTTTGTGGATCCTTAATTAAAAATGGGATCATTTCGTCAATAGAATCCCGGACCCGGTCACTTTCAATGATATATCCCAAATAGGAAACCTCGACGTCGAGGAATTTTTTGACCAGTTTAAGAAGATTGTTTCCAGCCATCAGATCTTTGCGGTTTCTCACTCGGTTTACCACGAGACCGGGAGTAAAATCATGGATTAATGAGTCGAGGTTCTCCACATAGTTGGGAAAATGTTCCTTGAATTTTGAACGCAATAATCCCGTGGTGTAGGATTCCATATCGGCATTAGTTGGATTGGAATGATCTACCATTTTCTGGATTTTTGGATAAGCTTGGAAAGCAAGCGATATCTTGCGAAATAGGGCAGACCGGATGAAGCTGAAGGTTTTCATGACAGAAGTCATTTCCGGTGTCGTCAGTACCACGCCCTGCGTGCTGATATTGAAGAAATCAATAACATTGTAGTTGGTTCCCGGGCCTAAATCAAGGAGGATGGTATCGGCTTCCAGTTTCTTTATGAAAGAAATTATGGTGCCGATTGAATCGGAATCAATATTTGCGCTTCCGGGATTGTCTCCCGCACCACTGACAAATTTAAGATTACTAATGCCGGTATCAAGGAGAAGTGTTACAGGATCGATAATATCGGTATTAAAGAAATCTTGGAAGCCGTGTTCGGGGTTGCTGATACCCAATAGGGCGTGAAGATTGGATGCGCCGAAATCGGTATCCATGAGAATAACTTTTTGTCCACTCAAAGCCATACCTGCCGCAAGATTGGTGCAGACAACACTTTTCCCGCGATAATGTTAATTGGGCTTGTCATTTGGTTTATGGTTTGAATGTTCTGGTCTCCCTAACAGGTTATTTATGTTTTTTCTGGTCTTTCATGAAAATAAACGATTCCAGCAAATCCATATATTTTTTACTGTCCGGGGATACACCTGCGGAAATGCTCGTGTACCGTTTGGGTTCTGCCAAATTCTCTGGAGCATAGTACGGAGTTTTCTTTTCAATAGGCGTTGGGGAACCAATAGGGTCAAGGGGTTGATAACGGTTTTCAAAACGTGTCTGCAAAAATTTAAGCCGCTCTATCAGGCTGTCAGTTTTTTCTGGAGAAGAGTATTCTCTCTCTGGTTCTAGACCGCCTACTTCCAATTCAGGTTCTAGAGATGCCAAAATTCCCGAGTCTGAGAGCTCTGCAATTGGGGTGTCAGAAGATTCTTCTGAAAAAGGGGGGGGTTCGATTTGCTTATCTGGAGAATCATCACCAAGCGCTTTTTCCGGAGAATCTTCCAGGAAATACTCCTCCTCGGAGGAATAATCCTCATCAATGGTGGTATCCCCGCCAATATGAATTTCACTCAAATCTTTGATGGAGTTCGGGATCTCGGTGGGCTCATCAATTTGTTGGGTCAGTTGATTGATAGTCCGCTCCATTTCTTCCTGAAGATCCTTAGTGGCTTTGTCTTGTTCATCCTCGTCAAGTTCAGAATAGTTCGAGAAGGGGTCATCGGCGGACAGATCTTCATCCAATTTCATCAATTCTCCTTCCTCTTGGAGCTCTTTGATGGCCTCATCGTGGGAGGAGTCATCGAGATTGAGTTCTGAGGTATTCTCATTTTCCTCTTTTTCCCAGTCAGGCTCCTCCGTCATGAATTCATTCAGCTCTTTATCAAATTTGTTTTCCGTTAAAAGTGAGCTAACAGGCTCTGCAATTTTTTCAAGATCGATAGTTTCTTCGCTATCAGAGGAAGGTTCAGAAGGCTCAAGCTCAAACTCCTCTAATTCGGCCTCAAAATCTTCTTCCGCTATATCTTTTTCCTCTATGTCATCGAGAACCTTCACATAGGCGGGTGAGGTGACTTCATCATCCGCAAACAAAGGTTTCGCCGTATCATCTTCATCATTAAGTTCGGGTTCAGGCCGACGAAGCCTTCTTGGATCATCTTCATCGTATTCTTCCTCCTCCATTTCTTCCATCAATTCATCTAGTTTTTGTTCGCGTTCTCTGGAGATGCTCCTGATTTTTATCAGGCTGTATGGGACAAGAAAGAGTGCGGCAAGGGAAATGCCCATATAGAGTGGATTGTCTTGGAGTTGAATAAGATAAGGTTTGAGAAATTTGAAAGCTTCTGTATCTTCCAGACCGAATCGGGAATTCAGTTGAAACCAGATTTCTTTAAAAAACTCAAGGGCAGTTTGTAAAAATTGTTCGATCATTTTTATGGGGCGGGTTGGGGCCCGAGAGAAAGACCGTGATGCAAGAAGCTTCTCTTTGGCAAAAAAGATGTCCTCTTTTTAATTTAGGGTTATTTTTTTTGCCTGACCTAAGTCAAAAATATCCTGTTTTGGCAATTCTGCCTCAATAAAATACAAGAAAATTTTAAAGTCTCACCATGGTTTTATTCCGGCCCTCATAATAGCACAATAATCCAGAAATGCAGTAAAATTAATTACTTGGAAGGTTTTTATAAGGGATTTTAGATGTTATAATTGGGTCGCGTTTCAGGAATATTTCATTTTCGGAAAATATACTTATGGAAAAGTTGTCCGTCACAATCATTACCAAAAATGAGGAGAAGAATATTACGAGATGCCTCATGAGTGTAAAATGGGCCGATGAGATTGTTGTGCTGGATACACATAGTACGGACCGCACTGTGGAAATTTGTCGGCAATTCACCGATCAGGTTTTTTGCGTGGATTGGCATGGGTACGGTAAACAGAAAAATTTGTGTGCAGACCGGGCTAGCCATAACTGGGTGCTGAATATTGACTCGGATGAAGAGATCACTCCAGAGGGGGCTGAGGAAATAAAGGAGGTTCTGCGGCGGGGCGTGCCCAAATATTCTGTATACCATTTTCCTCGGAAAAACTTTTTTGCCCAGCGCTGGGTCCGCTATGGCGGGTGGTACCCGGATCGAATATCCCGACTTTATGACAAAACGCAGGTAAGTTTTACTGAATCCCAAGTGCATGAAAAACTTGTTCCCGATGCCCATACTGCATTATTCCTTTGCTGGAATGGAAGACTATATTGAGCGGCAAAATCGATATTCAACCCTTTATGCCCGTGAGAAAATGAGTAATGGGTTTCGGGCGAGTTGGTCACATCTGGTTCTTCGGCCCCCTATGGCATTTATAAAAAACTACTTTATTCGTCAAGGATTTAGGGAGGGATTTTTAGGGTTATTTCTAGCCATGGCTTTTGCTTTTTATACTTTTTTGAAATATGCCAAAACCAAAAGTGTTTGATGTTTTTTAAGGGGGTCTCTATTTAATTGGTAATTTTCTCTAAGGCAACGGCCCTTATTTTATAAGGGCCGCGCCAAAAGCAATTTTTAGAGATGCGCTTATAAGAGTTCACCCAACTCTTTTAGAGTATTAAATTGTGACAGGGTTGAGGAATTTGAGCTAAAATGAGATTACGTTAAGGTTTTGCCGTTTACAGGTTATGTCCCCGAATTCGGCCCCTCTTACATTTACCGTTTCATCCTTGATGGATCCATCAGACCAATCCAGGAATTCCAGAGGCTTTTTTCTTGAATAAAACACAATTAATGATATTAATGACACCGGTCATTTTATTTTCCCTGACGGTACACGAATATTCCCACGGTAAAATGGCCTTACTGCTCGGTGATGACACCGCCAAACGCCTTGGCAGGCTTTCGTTTAATCCCCTACGGCACCTGGATATTCTTGGGGTGCTCTTTTTCTATTTTGTGGGTTTTGGCTGGGCCAAACCCGTACCTGTAGACCCGAGGAACTTTGTAAGTCCACGTCGAGACATGATGTATGTAGCTATTGCCGGGCCACTCTCCAACATTGCTCTTGCTGTAGGCTGTAGTTTTTTTATTCGTTTGATTTCCCCTGAGTTTTCTTATTTGTTTGTTATTTTAGCTTATGGTATATGGATCAATGTCGCTTTGGCTGCCTATGTATCCCTTGGATGGGGCCAGCGTGCTGAAAGGAATGGTTTCTCAGAAAATCGCTGAAAGAATGACCAACCTGGACCGGTTCGGGGCTTTTCTGATTTTAGGGGTTTTTCTGCTGGATCATTTTGCCCACACGGGGATTCTCGGAACCATTTTAATGTTACCAATCAATTATTCGGTACTTTTCCTGAGCCAGGAAACGTTTCCTATGATTATTGAAGTTTTAAGGGCGAGTTTTGCCTGATTTGGACGGGTTATATCAATGAAAGCAAAAAGGATATTGAGCGGAATGCAGCCTTCAGGAAAACTGCATCTAGGAAACTATTTTGGAGCCCTCAAAAACTGGGTGAGTCTGCAGGATGAGTTCGAATGTTATTTTTTTATCGCGGACTGGCATGCGCTCAGTTCTCTGTATGAAGACCCCAAGCGTATTAAGGAGTATTCTTTTGAGTTGGCGGTGGACTGGTTGAGTGCTGGACTTGATCCGGATAAAAGCACGCTATTTATCCAGTCTGAAATTCCCGAACACGCCGAACTCCACATGATTCTCTCCATGATCGTACCGGTTCCTTGGCTGGAGCGAAATCCGACTTATAAGGAAAAGCAGGACGAAATTAAAAATGTGGATATGAGTTCATATGGGTTTTTGGGGTATCCTGTTCTTAAAGCAGACTACGTTCCAGTTGGCATTGATCAGGCTCCGCATCTTGAAATATCGAGGGAAATCGTCAGGCGGTTTCACAAGCTTTATAAAAAGAAAGTCTTCATCGAACCTGAAGCAAAAATATCGGATATTCCCAAGTTGAACGGAGTGGATGGAAGAAAAATGAGCAAGACCTATAATAACGCCATTTTTCTTTCTGATAGCGAAAAGGAGATTGCAAAAAAAGTTCAGTCTATGCTTACGGACCCGGCTCGTGCCCGACGAGAGGATCCGGGTGATCCAGATGTGTGCAACCTGTACCCGTTTCATAAAATCTATTCTCCGCAAACGATGAGGAATGAAATAGAATCCGATTGCCGGACGGCAAAAATTGGGTGCGGGGACTGCAAAAAGATGCTTACACAAACGATGCTTGAAGGCATGCGGCCGATGAGAGAGAAACGGGAGGAGATTCTTGCCCGGCCCGGTGACGTAAAAGAGATCCTGCGGGAAGGCACTCTCAAGGCCCAAGCTGTGGCCAAATCTACCCTGGAGCAGGCGAAACAAGCGATGAAACTGACGTAGGAGCCGGCGAGCCGCCGGGGGCAGTATAGTAAGGGCTTGTCAAGCCGAGAAGGTCTTTGGCTAGCCAATATAAAGTTATTACCCCTCCGGGGCATGAAGGTTGAGGAAGAATATAACGTGCTCATTGGGCCCCACGCCTAGTGGTTGCCGTAGAGAAACTTATTGAATAAATAGAAATCCCCATCGTATATACCTTATGGAAATGAAAGACACACTTAATTTACCCAACACAGATTTTCCGATGAAAGCTAACCTGACCCAGCGAGAGCCAGAATTATTGGCCCGTTGGGAAAAGGAAAAGCTTTATGAAAAAATCCGCCAGTCTGCCAGGGGTAAACCCCAATTTGTTTTTCATGATGGGCCGCCCTATGCCAACGGTCATATTCACATTGGCCATGCGTTAAACAAACTCCTGAAGGATTTTATTGTCAAAATCATGAATATGAAAGGGTTTGATGCCGGGTTTATACCCGGATGGGATTGCCATGGTCTTCCCATTGAACATCAGGTAGGTAAAAAGCTAAAAGAAAAAAAGCTGAGCCTGGAAAAATCAGAAATCCGTAAACAATGCAGGGTTTATGCCCAGGAGTTTGTCGGTATTCAAAAGGAGGAGTTTAAAAGGTTGGGGGTTTTTGCCGATTGGGAGAACCCTTATCTGACGATGGACTTTTCCTATGAAGCGACCATTGTGCGGGAGTTTGGGAAGTTTGTCCAAAAAGGACTAGTCTATAAAGGTCTCAAGCCGGTGCATTGGTGTACTTCCTGCAAAACAGCTTTGGCTGAAGCCGAGGTGGAACATAACGAGCACACCTCGCCATCAATCTATGTAAAATTTCCAGTGCAGTCTGGAATTCCCCAAAGTGTGGGAGTGTTGAATTCTGAAAAACTGTTTATGGTTATCTGGACTACGACCCCCTGGACCCTTCCGGCCAATCTTGCTATCTGTCTGCATCCCGAGTTCATTTATGTTGCGGTTGCCCATGGGGATGATACCTATATTGTGGCTGAAGATAGATTGTCGATGCTGGTATCTGAATGGGAATGGAAGGATTATAAAATATTGGGATCTTGCAAGGGCGCAGACTGGGAGAATGCGGTTTGTCGTCATCCTTTCATAGATCGAGAATCTAAGGTCATCCTGGGTGAGCATGTTACCTTGGAGCAAGGAACCGGCTGTGTCCATACCGCGCCGGGGCACGGACAGGATGACTATATCGTGGGCTTGAAATATGGCCTGGAACCGTACAACCCCGTTGATGACGGAGGTGTCTTTCGGCCTGATGTGGAACACTTCGGTGGAATGTTTGTCAGGAAAGCTAACCCGGAGATCATCCAAAAACTCAGGCAGGATGGTTTTTTAATTCATGACGAAAATATCAAACATTCCTATCCACATTGTTGGCGGTGCCACCAGCCCATTATTTTCCGGGCAACCAACCAGTGGTTTATTTCAATGGATAAAAGGGATCTGCGTAAAAATGCCTTGGATGGAATTGGCCGCACCCAGTGGATTCCGCAATGGGGCAGGGATCGGATTTACAGTATGATTGAAAACCGGCCCGACTGGTGTGTTTCCCGGCAAAGATCCTGGGGAGTTCCGATTACTTTATTTACCTGCAATGCCTGTGGGGATTTTATAAATTCCAGCGATTTGTTCGAACGAATTGCTGGAGGGGTGGAAAAGTACGGGGCGGATTTCTGGTTTGACAGTTTGCCTGAAGAACTACTACCTGAAGGAACGGTTTGCCAATGTGGAGGAAAAGAATTTTCCAGGGAGGACGATATTCTAGATGTCTGGTTTGATTCTGGCGTCAGCCATGTTGCGGTTATTGAAAAAAATTCCGAACTCAACTGGCCAGCCGATCTTTATCTCGAAGGCAGTGACCAACATCGGGGATGGTTTCACAGTTCATTACTGGAATCAATCGGGACAAGAGGCAAGGAGCCTTATAAATCGGTGCTAACACATGGTTATGTGGTGGACGGGAAGGGTAAAAAAATGTCCAAATCAGCAGGTAATGTGATTGCTCCGCAAAAAATCATTGACCAGTATGGTGCGGAAATACTCCGTCTTTGGGTTGCATCAGAAAACTACCGTGAAGACATTCGCGTTTCCAATGAGATTTTAAAACGGCTTACGGAATCATATAAGAAAATTCGTAATACCTTGCGTTATCTGTTGGGGAATCTTCATGATTTCGATTGCAAGGAAGATCAGGTGCCTGTGAATGAGATGCTCGAGCTAGATCGGTATATTCTTCATCGCTTTAATATTTTGAGGGAAAAAATATTAACTGCTTATGAGAACTATGAATTTCATGTGTTTTATCATTCCTTCTCAAATTTTTGCATTATCGAGTTGAGTGCGTTTTATCTGGATATCATAAAGGATAGGCTATATACCTATCCGGCTAAATCCCGTGAACGGCGTTCGGGCCAAACCGCCCTGCATATTCTTTTAATGGGAATGGTAAGGTTAATAGCTCCCATACTTAGTTTTACTGCTGAGGAGGTCTGGAATCATCTACCTAAGAATAGCGTGGATGAAGAAAGTGTTCACATGTCTCAGTTTCTGGATCCAGAGAATGTAAGTTTTGATGAAAACCTTGTAAAGAAATGGGAGTTTCTCGTTGAATTAAAAGGTGAGGTGAGCAAGGCACTGGAAACCAGCAGAAGAGATAAAATTATTGGTCACTCTTTAGATTCCATTGTTAAACTGGAATTGCCCGATAATTTCAAGGCCATTGTTAAAAACGATGAATTGAAATATATCTTTATTGTTTCCGAGGTCGTGTTAGTCGACAGTATAGGCTCTGAAGAGAAAATATTTGAGAGTGATTCATTACAAGGAGTAAAGGTTTTTTCGGAAATGCATCCTGGGAAAAAATGTGAACGTTGCTGGCATTATTTTGAGCCAGATGTTAAGGAAGGAAAGGCAAACGGTGAGATTTGCTCGCGTTGTGAGGATCATCTTCAGACGGCAGGAGCATGAGTGGCTTGAGCAATAAATATTTCCTTCTATTTGTTATTTCTGGGGTCTTGATTGTGGTGGATCAATACACCAAGTTCATGGTTACGCTTCATATTCCCCTCAATTATTCGGTGGAGGTGATGGAAGGCCTTTTCAATCTAACCCATATCCGAAATTCCGGGGTGGCATTTGGGCTGTTTGCAGACCAGCAGTTCGAATATAAAGCTCTGATGTTTATAGCTATTTCTGCTATCGCAATTTTGGCGATCCTTGTGATTTTTCATCAGAACCCTAAAGAAAAAAAACTGGTGCAAGCCGGTTTGATTTTGATATTTAGTGGCGCGATTGGCAACCTTATTGATAGAACCCTTCATGGAGAGGTGATCGACTTCTTTGATTTTGTCGTCAACGGGCATCACTTTCCAGCTTTTAATATTGCGGATTCCTGCATAACCATTGGCGTAGCCTTAATGGTGGCAGACTTGTTTAGCTGGAAATCGCCACCTGACTCCTCTGCTAAAATTATTTGATTCCTGTCCCTTTTAATTTTCTTTCCATGCCTAGAAAACCATTAAAACTAGTGATGATTCGGAGGGGTAAAACCAAAGTCAACAACGTATCCTCACAAAACCTGATCACCTTCATTAGGAAAAAAGTTTTACTTGGCACCGATGAACTTTCCGGGGATGGTAAAAACTGGATTCGGATTGACCGACATTATCAGCTACGAAAATATTTTCTGATAGATGAAGAGGGGCAGGCAACAATGGAGTTGGCGGGTAATCCCAAACTTGAAGATTATGACGAGATGGGCGAATTAAGTCCTCCTTCCCGTCTTAAAGGTGATCTTGAGGAATTGGCTGGTCTTTTGAAGGATATCAATGGCTGACGGAATTTTTCCCTTTTAAATTTTAAAATTTGTGGCTGTCAAATTATATTCTTTAAATTCAAGGGGGTCGATGGTTTCGGGGTATAAGACGTTAACGAAATGTTCCGCTGCTTTGGAAGAACGATGTAAGGTCAGAGCTACTTCATCCTTGAATACCATAATATGTAAAAAAGCATAGGGGTTTAGTATTTCCTGTTGTGCCATGTAAAAAAGGGTTTCCTTCTCATTTTCTTTAACATGGTCTACCAAAGCTTGAATCGCTTTTTTGCAACGGTCTATAGCATGGGGCCGGATCTGATAGCGGGCTGTCATTAGGATGGGCATAAAAAGCTCCTTTAGAAATGGGGAGGGTATCCGCTAGTTTTATTCAGGGATTATATGACAAAAATATAAAAACCGGCAGAGAACTCTATCGGTTTAGAAAGTAGTAGATTTCCATGAAAGAATTACTTGGTGACCAAGTTTTCGGCTTGTGGGCCCTTTGGGCCCGCGCTGATTTCAAACTCTACTTCTTGCCCTTGGCCTAAAGTTTTGAATCCTTCAGCCTGAATTGCGGAAAAATGTACAAATATATCTTCTCCTTCGCTTGTTTGGATGAAACCATAACCTTTTTGATTGCTGAACCATTTTACTTTTCCAATAGCCATGATGCGTCCTTTCCCGGAAGTGTAAGCAATCGTCCTTTAGCATATGTTTAAAAATCATTCAAGGCTCTACATCAATGCAGATAATGTCCTTATAATATGTACCTGAATGTGTAGGTATATCCTAATGTGTGGACCTAATTCTGTAACTCTAAAAATATTAAATATTTATTGATATGGGGGGAGTTTGAAATGAAAATGGTAAACCCAGAATCCGCAATTATCCTGTTGGTTATCCCCCAAAACCGTTTTTGTGATGAACAATTATTAGAATTGAAATCTGTTTTTGAAGAGATACCGCTGAAGACTATTATCCTTTCCAAGTCAGGAAATGAGGCTGTCGGAGAAAAGAAAACAAGAATTCTTCCTGATGGGATTTTAGTTGATTGGGATAAAAGGTTATCCCCGAATAAAAAATACGATGCAGTAGTGGTTATAGGAGGGAAGGGCGCTAAAAATTCAATATGGAATGATCCGATTCTACCGCAAATCTTAACGGATCATTTTCGGGCGGGTAAAGTGGTTGGGGCATTAGGACTGTCAGTGGTTTCTTTGGCTCGAGCCGGACTCCTTAACCGTCAGGAGGTTTCTGCTCCACACGATGAAAAATGTATTCGAGAACTTGAAGATGCCGGAGCGTTCGTTGTGGAAGAGCCCCTCATTTCTTCTAACCGTGTTGTGACGGCTGGAGATGACTCCAGTGGCAGAGTGTTTGGAAAAAAAATTTTGGAACTTTTAGGTTTCAATTGAACACTGCATTTGCTGTCCTTTGGGGCCATGTTTTATTCATTTGACCACCTCGGAAATATAAAAGGTTAAAGAATAAAAGGTGGGGAACTATCTATAGTTTGTGAACGACATATCAATTCCAAAGTCTTTTTCTTTCAGGCTTGCTATGATTGATTGCAAGTCATCTTTATCTTTTCCACTTACCCGAACCTGGTCGTCCATTATCTGGGCTTGAATTTTTTTCAATCCCAGGCCTTTTATAAACTTTACGATTTCTTTTCCTTTATCCTGGGGAATTCCCTGCTGGATGGTAATAACCTGTCGGACTGCATCCCCAGAAGCGGATTCAACGTTTCCATATTCTAGTGCTTTAATGGATACCTTCCTTTTGATGAGCTTGCTTTGCAAAATATCGATGACAGAATTCAATTTGTGTCCATCATCAGCATTAATGGTTACCTGGGCCTTTTTCGAATCCAGTTCAACCTTGCATTTACTTCCCTTGAAATCAAACCTTTGTCGGATTTCAAGCATTGTTTGGTTACAGGCGTTTTGAACCTCCGCCAGATCGGTGGTGGAGGCAATGTCAAAGGATGGGTTTTTAGAGGCCATATTTTATATTATTGGTTTTTATGTTTGGATAATTGGATATTAGTTGGTAAATATCCATTGCAGTAAAATAAAATTATCAGATTACGCCATAAGCAACCATTGCTTCGGCGACTTTTACAAAGCCAGCTATGTTTGCACCTTTAATATAATCGATCATGCATAATTGTTTTTAATCGCTCCTCCAGTTCTTCCCTTTGCCACGAAAGGCGAATGCTGTTTTGGGTCATCTCAAGTCCGGATACCGCGACGCCTCCCGCGTTGGAGGCTTTTCCGGGTGAGAAAATGATTTTGGCTTTATGGATAGCTTCAATCGCATCTTTAGTTGTGGGCATGTTGGCGCCTTCCGCGATGGCCTTGCATCCATTTTTTATGAGCTGTTTGGCATCCGGTAATTCAAGTTCATTTTGGGTGGCACAGGGAAATGCCAGGTCCGCTTTTATGGACCAGGGTCTATTGTCTTTATGGAATTTGCAATTGAATTTTTCGGCGAACTCAGCAATTCTTCCTCGGCGGTTGGTTTTTAAATCAATAATGAAATCCAGTTTTTCTTCGTTCAATCCATCAGGGTCATGGATAAACCCGGAGGAATCAGATAGAGTCAAAACTTTTCCCCCTAAATGCATTATTTTCTGGGCGCAAAATTGGGCGACATTCCCGGATCCTGAGACAATACAGTTTTTTCCCTCAATGGAGTCGCCCTGATTTTTCAGCATTTCTTCCATAAAATAGGCGCAACCATAACCCGTGGCTTCTTTTCGTATGAGGCTTCCGCCAAATTCAAGGGCCTTTCCGGTCAAAGTTCCTGTAAACTCATTTTTCAGGCGCTTATATTGACCGAACATATAACTGATTTCCCTTGCACCCACCCCTATATCTCCTGCGGGAACATCAACGTTTTCGCCGATATGCTTTGATAGTTCTGTCATAAATGCCTGACAAAAACGCATGATTTCCCGTTCCGACTTTCCTTTTGGGTTAAAATCCGCTCCACCTTTTCCGGAACCCATGGGAAGAGTGGTCAGGCTGTTTTTGAAAGTTTGTTCAAAACCCAGAAACTTGAGAATGCTTAAATTGACAGAGTGATGAAAGCGAAGCCCCCCTTTATAAGGTCCGATGGAATTATTGAACTGTATGCGGTAACCCCGGTTGGTACGGACATTTCCTTCATCATCTTCCCAACAAACCCGGAAAATTATTGTTCGGTCCGGTTCGGTCATTCGGGTGCTTGTTGATGAAAGGAATGACGTTGGCGGCCACTTCTTCAACCGCTTGATGAAATTCTATTTCTCCAGGATTCCTTTTTATTAAACCTTGCATGAATTCATCGAGATCCAAAGTCTGGTCGGGTACCATCATTCTTATTCTCCGGTAAGTGAATTATGAGCTATAGAAATATAAGTATCCTATAATGATTTGATATTTTCAATTCGGGATTGTAATTACCCGAGATTATAATTATATGAAGAAACTAACAATTTTCAACTCTTTTGATCTTTTTAATCATGAATTCTCAATCTCATCCCATTTTAATAGAATTGTCAGAGCAGCTGCTAGAAACTTCAACAACTTTCAAATATATTCAGGGCCCAGAAAGCTATTCCCAGGTTGCCACTCAGGCACAGGAGGAGTTTTTTGGAAATGGACTTTCTGGAAGGGATCAACTAGCTCAATATGGTTATGAAAATTGGTTGAAGGATATGGAGGAGGAAGATCGTTTGTACCTCATAGGAACCCTCAGGTTAGTCATTGATTTGGCGGAAGAATTGGCGGAAGAATAACAAAGCACCTGCTTTTATTTGCAGATTGGAATGGGTTGGGTAGGAGGAAACTAGCAGTTTTTGGACGGAGGTGTTATGAACTATCTTTATACTTTCTTGGCACTTTTTGTGGGATTCCTGTTGCCAGTGCAAGTTGGCATTAATGCGGAGCTGGCGCGGTTTGTCAACAGTCCGCTATTAGCGGCGTTGGTTTCCTTTGTTGTAGGTGCATTATGTCTGTTGGCAAGTGTGGTATTGTTAAAAGTTCCTTTGCCCGCGATTGGCAAGTTTGTAGCAATGCCTGTTTGGGTATGGGGGGGAGGTCTCATCGGTGCCGCGGTGGTTTTGGGGTCCATACTTGCAGGACCCAAAATAGGAATGCTTGCCCTGGTCGGGTTACTGCTGGCTGGCCAATTAATCGCATCGGTTTTAATGGACCACTTTGGATGGTTCGGTTTTCCCATTCAAAAAATGAGTGAAGCCCGATGGCTCGGTATCTTGTTGTTAATGGGCGGATTCTTTTTGATTCGAAAGAATTAAGTGACTCTCTTTTTATGCCCTGCAAGGGTAAAATAAAGACATTATAATTTGCCCCCGGCGGCTCCTCGCCGGTTAACTTTTTTAGAGGCTGAATAAAATGAGTACAACCACCATGGTGGGTTTTTTGGCAGGGTTCTTAACTACTATTTCGTTTCTGCCCCAGGTGGTGAAAACATGGAAAAGCCGGTCGGCCTCTGATCTTTCTTTGGGCATGTTTTCCGTTTTTAGCGTGGGGGTGATGTTCTGGCTGGTTTATGGGTTTTTAATTCAGGAACCTCCCATCATATTTTGGAACACGGTCACCCTGGTTTTAGTTTTGGCTATCCTTACCATGAAACTCAAGTTTGACTCCTGAAAGATTCAGTTACTTTTTTCAGGGATGGAGCCGTCCCACCACTTACCCCATTTTACGGAGGAGATAAGGGATTCAAAATTTTGATGCGGATGGTAAAAGACAGAGTAGGCCCCCTTTTCTTTTTCAACATCCGTCCACTCGCCTGCGGCAAATGCTCCGAGGTCATCAATTTCTACCATCGAATCATCCTTTTTTACAATGACCAGATAACCATGGTTAGTGCGGAAATCTTCCAATCCGTACAAAGTGACAGAAGTGCCAGCAGGTCCGGCCAGATCTGCTACGAAATAACCCGACCGCAAGCCAAGATTATCATAAGGAAAGAAATCAGTCCGGTCTTTGTTTTCCACAGAACTGACCAGTTCCGCACAGTGTCCACAGAGACCATAATAAAAGAGGTCTTTTTTCCAGAGGTTAAGTTGTGCCTTGCCAGACGCAAATGCGGCAGTCGGAAACATCAGAATAAAAAGCAGGATGATGAGTTTTTTAAATCCGTTCATAGTCCGTCTCCTGGAATCGAGTTAAAAAATCTCGCTACAGGGGTTAGTCCCGTTAACTCCTCTAACCTTATTATAAGAACCTAAATCCTTTGATTCGTTATAAATTAACATAGTGAGGTGCTGCCCGCGGTATGATGGTAGGAAAAAAATCTGATCAAAGAAGGTGGTTATGGGTAGGACTATAATGATGTTGATACAATTAGCGGTACTTCTTTCCCTTTTAGGGGTGGCAGGGTGTAATTCAAACACAGAAGAAACGGAATCTGTTTCAGGAATAAATAATCCGCAGATGGATGCAAAAATATTGCAGGCCGTTGCCAGACGGATGAAGAGCACGCTTCCCCAGCGGCTTGATGAAATGACAACTATGGTAGATGTTGAAAGCTCCGACCTGACTTTGACTTTTTTTACGTTATAGATGATCTACCATTTGGGAAAATTGATGAAGATGATTTTTTGGAGCGAATGATCGGTCAATTGGCCCAAGGTCTTTGCAATGATGAGAAGATGCGTTCTAATTTAGAATCCGGATCGACCTATGCTTACAATTATCAAGGTAATGATGGCTCACTTATTGGTGAAATAGAATTAACAATCGAGGAATGCGAAGATATGGATGGATGAAAAAGAGCAATAGAAAAACCTGGGGAAATTTGCCAAAAGTGGACCTGAGAATCAAGGCAAAGAAAAAGGGTTTACGAGAAAACTCGCAAACCCTTGTCCTTATTGGTAGCGGGGGCCAGATTTGAACTGACAACCTTTGGGTTATGAGCCCAATGTTTGCTTCTTTCCTTGCAATTCCCGTAGTATCCTATAACATAGTAAATAGTTTATTTGTACGCAGATAAAGGGTTTCCCGGGCTTTGTTGAAAATAACGGGAATCAACGGGAAATACATTCCGGGTGTAAATAGGGTGTAAATGGGAAGGGGCTACCATGTGGATCAAAACTCGTTTTCAGGGTGTTAGGTACCGAGAGTCACAAGATCGCAGGATTAGAGTCAAAGGGCATTACCGTCCAGATCGGTGTTTTTATATATATTACAAAGTATCTGGTCAATCAATTAACGAGAAAATCGGTTGGGAGTCCGAAGGTCTTTCAGGCGAGCAAGCCCGTGATATTCGAGGCACCATTACTTCCAACATTCGCAAGGCAGAAGGTTATCGGTCTTTAAAAGAAAAACGGGAAATTGATCAAGCCAGTAGAGATAGCAAGGCGCAAGAAAAACTTCGCAAGAAAAAAGAAAATGTCCCGTTTTCTGTTCTAGCTGAAAACTACATTGACCTTTTGAAACGTGATCGCAAATCATGGAAACCCGATGCCAGTAGATACCGAAATCATATTTCCCCAGAGTTAGCTGATACCCCAATAAAAGATATTGATCGTTTCGTTGTAACTCGCCTTCGGGCGGGCTTGCAGAAAAAAGGATTGGCACCTAAGTCTATTTTTCTTGTCCTGACGTTGATTCGGGCCATGTTCAACAAGGCACCATTGTGGGGATTGCATACCGCAGAGAATCCAGTCTCAGAAGCCTCTAGGTTGGATGACAAGTTCCTAGAAGTTCCTGATAACAACCGCACGAGATACCTGACCAATGAAGAAGCGAGAACGCTTCTAGAGAGCCTTGCCACAAAAAGCACAGATGTTCACGACATGGCGTTTCTTTCTTTATACACAGGAATGAGGGCAGGGGAGATTCTCAAACTGCAATGGAGGGATATAGATTTTAAGAGCAGTTTAATTAGAATCAGAAACCCAAAGAACGATGAAACCCGCTCTGCCTTCATAACTCCAG
>JYMV01027447.1_pt1 | contig 23110 bp, 18 predicted proteins | sample 338911 | NCBI WGS metagenome assembly JYMV01 (sample SAMN03354496, study PRJNA234377) | hydrothermal vent metagenome | biome: Deep sea; feature: Hydrothermal plumes at the Eastern Lau Spreading Center, Western Pacific Ocean; material: Seawater | place: Tonga | collected 2009 | depth 2000 m m
GAAATATTGTTCCTTAGAACGTTTTGAATGTGAGATGAATTCAGGTAATTTTACCAGAGAGAGAGAAATCAAGGTCTGGGAAGTAGTAGCCAATGGCTATGGTACGCAATTAAATAAAGTAGTTTATTCAGAGATATCCAAAAATGTATAGCGCAAATGTAAAAGAAGGTAAAAGTGAGTAATATAACAGTAATAAATCGATCTGGTGGAAAAGAACCATTAGAGCTAGATAAAATAAATAAAATGGTAGAGCTGTGTGCCTATGGTCTCGACGTGTCCATTTCGGAAGTGGCAATAAATACGCACATTAAGCTTACGGATAATATAACTACGGAATCAATCCAACAGACATTAATAAAGTCAACTGGTGATATGATTACGCAAGACGCACCTGATTATGCTATATTGGCAGGTCGTCTTTTGGTAACTAATCTCCGTAAAAAAGTATATAAGTCTTTTGATCCAATTGACTTTTTAACATACATAAAAAAGAATACCGACTCTGGCGTATACGACAGTATATTGCTCGATAACTATACAGAGGATGAGATAAATGAATTGGGGGACTATATTGATTATGAAAATGATATGGGCCGCTCTTTATCGTCTATAACCCAGTTAAGCACTAAGTATTTAATACGAGATGTCAAGACCGGCGAGTTGCTGGAGATGATTCAGGAAACATTTATGATAATCCCAATGGTGATTTTCTCAAGTGAAAGTCCCGATGTTAGAATGGACTTAGTGAAGAATTTTTATTCTGCATTAAGGGATGATGAAATTTCATTGCCAACTCCAATAATAAGTGGCGTAAGAACCAAATTAAGAATGTTTAGTTCTTGCTGTAAAATAAAGATGGGAGACACCACCGACTCCATCCTTGCCTCAGAGTATGCATTAAGTCTAATGACAGCAAATAGGGCTGGTATCGGCGTTGATATGGCACCAGTTCGAGGCGTATTGGCTCCAGTAAAGAATAACACCGTCAAGCATACCGGCGCATTACCACTATTAAAAACAATCGAGGCCGCTTCCAAGCAATTTACCCAAAATTCATTAAGGACTGGTGCAACAGCAGTCAATTACCCAATATTTAACTGGGAAATAATGGATATTTTGGAATATAAAAACAACCAAGGTTCAAATACAACTCGTGCAAGATTTATCGATTATTCAATTGGTGTGCCCGATTTGTTTATAAAAAGAGCGGTAGCAAAAAAAGACTGGACACTCTTCAGTGCCGAGGAAGTTCCAGAGCTTTTTAAGGCATATACATCAAGCGAAGAATTTGAAAGGGTGTATTTGAAGTATGAGTCCAACAATGACATAAGAAAGCGCGTAGTTCCAGCAATAGATTTATTTAATAAGCTAATAAAGGAACGGGTAGGAACGGGAAGAATATACATAAATTTCCTAAACAACGTGAATAATCAGGGTATGTATAAGGAGCCAGTAACGCAAACAAACCTTTGTTCTGAAATATTCCTTCCAACAAGACCCGTTAAGTTTGCTGGTTTGAAAAAAACCAAGTTCGAAAACATAAGGGACTATGATTTGGACAATGGCATGATTTCTCTATGCATATTGGGTTGTGTAAATTTCGGAAAGTTAGATGAAATAGATAGGTTGGATGAATTAACTAATTTAATGGTAAGATTCTTGGATAATCTAATTGATGTCCAGGAGTACCCAATGGACGCGACCGAGTGGCCAACCAAAGGCTATAGATTTTTAGGAATTGGAGTGAGTGACTTCGCCCACTTCTTGTCAAAAAACTCAGCCATACTAGGAACTAAAAAAGCCTTGGAGATAACACATCAGTGGGCCGAGAGATTCCAGTTTGGACTAACGAAGGCGTCGATGGAATTAGCCAAGGAGCGTGGAGCTTGCGAATATTTTGATCAAACTAAATATTCAGACGGTAAGCTCGTTATAGATACATACAATAAAAACGTAGATTTATTAATAGAAAATAAATTAGAATGCGATTGGGAGTGGCTTAGGGGTGAGATTGCTAAATATGGCATGAGAAATACCTCTTTATCGGCAATTCCACCAACAGCAAGTTCTAGTTTGGTAAGTGGTTCGACTCAGGGGATAGATCCAGTACAATCCCTGACAGATACATATGAGTCAGCGGATTACACGGTTAAATCTATTGCGCCCGGTATAGAGAATTCATATATGTATATGAAGGCATGGGAATTTCCAAACGCAAATAATACAGAATACTTTAAACTAATGGCAATATTAGCAAAATTCATTGACCAAGGTATGAGTACGAACCAGTGGTATAATGTTGTTGGTTTGCCAGGTAAAATACTGGATAGTAGTAGGGTTAAAATAGATATTTTAACGGCATGGAAATACGGATTAAAGTCCTTGTATTACATAAGGACAAAAGATAAAGAAGATTCAACAACTAAACAAGAAGACTCGTGCGCAAGTGGTGCATGTTCTATTTAAGGGAGATAAAAAGTGAGCTGTAAAATTTTTTCAATGGGTGCGCCCGTAGTAAGTAAAGAGACAAGATTGTTTTTAGGAGATAATAGTTGCCATGCTAATATCCAGACATATCATGATCCAAAGTATCCATGGCTTCTTGAATATGCGGAGCAGTTGCGAGCAGTTGGAAATTGGTCAAAGTTTGAAATAGATTTATCGAAAGAAAAAACAAATTTCGATGAGCTGGATCAGCGCACTCGCCACATATTTGAAAGCGGACTAAGATTCGCAATTTGCTTAGATAGCTGTGCAGGAAGGGCTCCGTTGGAGTTATTCGTTAATAATGGCCTCAGTAATTGCCCAGAGTGGGAATTATACGTAACTAACCACCAAAATAATGAACTCTTACACTCCGAGTCATATACAGAAATGGTAAGGGCAATTTACAATGATGTTGACGTATTCATTACTGACATAATGAAAGATGAATATGTTCAGAAAAGGGCTAAAACTATTTTATCGGCTTTTGATGACGCCACATCTGTTTTTGATAGAATGGCTGCTAATAATACAGTTAGACAGTTAAGCCCGGATAGCGACATTCCTTATCCAGAAATCACCGAAAAAGCTGTTAAAAAAGCCATTTATAAATCATTAATGGTTATAAACATGTTTGAAGGGATTAGATTCTTCTGCACATTCGCAACGGCTTGGTCTTTTTCAGAGCAACCTACTAAATACATGCAGGGCTCATCAAACATATTTAAACTGATAGCACGTGATGAAATGATACACCTTGATGTTATCCAGAAGGTTATAAACCAATTAAATTCCGAAAAAGACGAGGGCTTTAAGGAAGTTATAGCTGAGATGGAGGATGAAGTATACGATATGTTTAGGACTGCATACAGCGAGGAAATGGATTGGATCAAGTATTTGTTTGATGGTTCTTCTCCCCTAATAGGAATGAATGAGTCAATTTTATCTTCATATATGGACTACATCTTTACAGTAAGAATGAGGGCCATTGGTCTAGACTCAAATATTATCGGCGTTTATCAAGATAAGAATCCACTGCCATGGACAAAGAATTATTTGGATAGCACAGATGTAAAAACCGCACCACAAGAAATGGAGAGCGTTAGCTATATTGCCGCAATCAGTCTTGATAGCGAGGAAGAACTAGATTTAGATATGATCTAACTCTGTGGAGTTCAATATGAGACTAAATATAGCCAAGGTAATAAAAGAAGAGTTTATTGAAAAGCTCTTCACCACTAAGGGTAAAACCACAAAGCTCGACTATATCATTTCACTGATTTTCGCAAATTTATTATATGCGATAGTTTCATATTTCACAAATTTATGGGCTGATTTATTTTTGGGGTTAATACATGCCCTTATCATCTATCCAATAACAATAAGAAGATTACGTGATATTGGAAGAACGGGGAAGACTCTTCTTTGGATATTGACAATAATAGGGATCCTATACGTAATTTATCTGTTGATATTTAAAGGATCTGTTGTCAATGCTGGTATTGATAATCCAGTAGTAGTTAATGACAATAAGGAAGCGTATCTTGTACCTGAACAAAAATATGAGAATGAAAAATTATATTTTATTATTTCAATATTTGTAATTATATTAGTATCATTTATTAGTCACTACTCCAATAGTATTTCACCCCGATCATTGTACTTAAATTATTCAATAATAACCCCAATAATATTTAAAGATGCAGGCGTTAAATCGGCAGAGATATCAGAAATTGATGAGGATGGAATTGTTGAGGTTTCGGTGATACATATTCCAATGGCGTCACATGAAAGGGGATTTTTAAAGGAGATGCTTGTGCAGGTGCATTGTTTGGATGATTTTTATAAAAGTAATGCATTATTTACTTTATACGATGCTAAGTTTATGATCACTTTAAGTGAGGCAGTATCTGGCTATGAAGATGTTATAGAGGTTAATAATGAAATATGTGATTTAATGAGGGATAATATAGCCGATATCGAGTCACAAGAGAATTCCGCAATAGATAGTTCTTTTGAATTAAATAACCAACCAAATTATTAGCCAAATTTATTCACTTCAATGCCTTTCCACATCTTAACAAAGTCAGAAGAGTTTGCTATTTCCTTTTTAATGATTGCAGCGTCTTCACTATTTTCTGAAATAATAGTTAGTAATTTATTATAAAAGTAAAAGTCTGATTCAAATATGTGAACTGCAAATCCATTGTCTAATATCCTCTTGACGGCACATTTATACTCACCAATATTTGAAATGCCGTGCTCCTGAATGTCAATGTTTATAAAAACCTCTTCGTCTGTCTCAACGTCACATTCCCTGCACTCTATAAAGAACCCCGTAGCAGATATATTTATTATTTTAGCCGAATAAGAAACAGATTTTTTGACAACCGTACAGTTGCTAATCCACTCAACTCGTGTGAATTTTCTGTTTTCATTTTCATCTTCTGGGCTCATACTTTATAATATTAGTCTTTGCAATATGTTAATTTAACGAAGTAGATAAAAAAGTCAATATTAATATTATATAAGCACCTATTCATTTTTTAAAAAAAAAGTGTAAAGTATTTCTAATAAAACATGTAAATTGGGGCAGTAATGGCTTTAGATAATGTAGGCTTAAGAGATAGTGAATTTGACAAAGAAGAACTGGAACTATTCCAGGCTGACATCAAAATCAAAACCCAACAATTCAGAAAATACAAATTTCTACATCCGCTTTTAACGATTGCTATGAGAAGAAGGATAATCAGCTTAAAGAGGGGTTTGATGGAGGAGATTGAAAAGGCCCATACAAAGGTTGGTGGAGATGCCTTTGGAGATTTGCTGATGAAGGTTCCGCCAAATAAAGCAGACCCTAAGTCGTATGAAAATTTCATCTTGGGGACAGATGAAAACATGAACCCGATTTTTGTAAATAATCTAAATCAACATATGGCCCTATTTGGAGGTTCTGGTTCGGGTAAGTCAGTATTTCTATTTAACCTGATGCGCCAAGTGTTAGACTCAGGTGGAGGTTCAACGTTTATAGATGGAAAAGGTGATAAGGAGATGTTAAAAGACTTTTTATCATGGGCAAAACAATACGATCGCTTAGATGACGTATTTATCTTAGATTTTTCCGAAAAAGACGAGAAATCAAGGGATCCAAAAACCGGCTTGGTAAATACTCCCACGACAAATACATTTAATATTTTTAAAGCGATTGGTGTTCAGAAGGCCTTGAAGGTATTGAAAGAGGTAATAGCAGGGAAGTCAGATGGAAAAGCTGATTTCTTTAAAGAGCAAGCATTAGGTTACTTCGATAACTGCGGCTTAATATTGAAATACTTAGAGCAAAAAGGTGTGAATGTTCATTTGGGTGTGTTTAATGAGCTTACTGACTTGAAGGCACACATTGTTCAGGGGATACCAGCTTCTAATCCAGAGGCACCAGAACATCTCCAGATTCCAGACCAAAAGCTTATTTCTGTTAATGTATTAGATGGCTATGAAAAATTCTGGATTCCACCAACCTATGGTGCTAAGGAGGGGAATTCATATGTAAATCAAATTTTGGCTTCTTGTGCAAAATATGGATATTACATAGAGACAGATCCAGACGTAGACTACGATCCGATGGGCGATAACCCACAAATATCAGATCAGTTACAGCAACAAATTGGTGGTTATGCTGGTCAAGAGCTAAATAAGCTAAAAACAATATCAGATGCATATGACCATATATTTAATGCCAATACATCAGACATTAACTTTAAAGATGCCATTTCACAAGGTAAATTAATTTACGTTCGAATACCAAAGATGAATGTAAAGCAAAACGCTTCGAAAATAGGCTCTTTCTTGATTAACTCAATTGTAGACGCTGTATCTGAGTCACTGGGTGGTGATGTAGGGCGCGTTACAGCATCTCCTGTATATTTATTGGTTCTGGACGAGCTTGGTGCATTTGTGCAAGACTCAATTGAGCCATTGGAACAACTGCTATCGCAAGCGCGCTCTGTAAATATTTCAACGATTATATCCTCTCAGGAGATAGCGGGACTATCGGATGGTGGAAAAGACATATTTAAAGAGAAGATCATGTCAAACACGGCCACCAAGGTTTTTTTAAAGCTAGATGATGAGGCTACTAAAAACATGGCCACGCCGCTAATAGATAAAACAATCAAAGAATTAAATGATGAGGGATCCTTGGTAGAGAAGTTTGATCAGAATGAAATTTCATCATTTTTATCAAAAGCCAAAGATGGATTGGGAGTTATAGCCAATAGAGGATTTTCTCGCTTCCTGACATCATTTAGCCAGCCAGATCCTCAAAATAAGGTTGAAGGCATGAAGCTCCTAAATAAATAAGGTCAGATAAATGCTGGAATATAAAATAAATTTAAATGAGCCTCCCGTGATTATAATGGACGTAGTTAACTTCATTGAATTAGCACATAATCCAATTCGGGTAGTTCTTATTTTAAGGAGTGAATTCTCTTTATTCTTGGGAGATAAGAATATAGCAATAGAATATATAGATGGGCTTATGAATGCCATTCCATACTCAACCGAAATTATTCCTGATTTTTTAGATAAAACTATCGGCGGTCCTGATAGAGTTTCTGGACTAATAGAAAATTTTAATAAATCATTTCAAGTGACCATCAAAGAATCGGAATATTTTGGCTCTTTGTTGCTGGACCCAGATTCCAAATCAAAATTAAATGAGTACATAAAGGATCCATTCTCTGAAAAAGCCGAAAATGATTTTTTAGGTTCTTTAGAATCTATCGTTTCGGAGTCCGAGGGGCGCCTAGATAAGGAATATGAATTATTGAAACTGTATATGGCAAGGATAATCACCTAGAAGCCATGATTGATATCAAGAAAGAAGGCTACGTAGCTGTTCAAAATAATAAGATTCCATTAAGGAATTATCTATTTTATCTAACATATAGTAATCGGGCAGCCGTCAAAAATAATATTTCTGAAGTAGACTTATCTAGCAATGATATATATGGCGTAGCCGCAGGGTATAGTAATAAAATCAACAAAGAGTTCTCAAGGGAAACGGGAATGGACAAGGGCGAGATGGTAATGTCATTTTCCCCGGAACTGTGCGCTTTATCAACAAAGCACAGATTTAAAAATAATCTAGAAGATTTTAAAAAAGACTTTGAGAAAAAAGTCACAGAAATTTTAAATACTCACCTAGAGCAAAAAGAATACGCAACTTTTATCCACGAATATGATTCCACCCAAATGCGAGTTCACGCTCATATTATATTCTACCCATATGTAGATACAAAAGAGAATATAAAAGTCGGCGAAGAAATAAAAAAAATAAAGATACCACGAGTTTGGGTCGAGCCAAATAGATTGGAAAATATAAAGAAAGACTTTAATAGTTATGCCCGTAATTTATATAGTGGCTTAGAGGGTATGGAAGAAGAAGTTGTAAGTGGCAGTAATAATACAGCCACCGATGAAGATATAATGACATTGTTAAGGCTCTCACCTGCTGAAAAGCCAATTTATAGCAAAGAAGACGCCGAAAAAGTATTACCAAAGTCGACATATGGATCAATTAATGAAAAAATACAATTTCTCAAAGAAACCCTCGATGATGACGTAATAGATACAAAAAAAGATTGGAGTCAAATAGTTGATTACATATATGATTTTGATGATGAGGAGGTGAAGTCATTATTTTTCAACCATCCAGCAATAGATAAAATCATTAAATCTTTTTCTTTAAACAAATCCGTAGGGAAATACTCAACAACTTTTTTGAAGCTAATGAGGATAACTAAAGACAAGGCTCTATTGAAAATAATATTAAATAAGTTAAAGTCCAACAAAGCCAAAGAGGTCAGAAATATAGTTTTAGAAGAATTTTCAAAAGACTTCGAAGAAAGGCCAAGGTATAGATCAAAAACACAGAATTTGTATATGACATGACAATAGTAGAAGAGAAGCATTTAGAAACATTATATAATCAAATAGAGATCCTAAAAGGCGAGATGGTGATAAGCCAGGAGTCATTATTAGAGAGTGCACCCGACTTTATTTATAATTCGATCACAAGCCCAATAGTTTATAGGGCTGTATCTGAATATATGCAATATAAGATGGATCAGGCCAAGACGGATATAGAAAGATCTGATCTGGCAAAAGAAAATTTTTTAACCATAATTAGCTCAATTAGTTTTTCAAGAACCCAAAATCAGATTTTATTAAATGAAGATGCTTCTGAATTCATATTATATTACTTTTATTTAATAAACAACAGTTGAAAAAAGCATAAACTTATATATAATTAGAGGGTTGCAATAGCAACATTTTAAACAAAATAAATAGAAAGGGGAAATAAAAATGATAAAAAATAAAATGAAAAATTTAGGATATGTAGCAGCAGCTACATTGTTACCAGTTACAAGCGTTTTGGCAGAAGATCCAAAACAGATGAATGAGATCGGTGTCTCAGTGGCGAAGACTATATTCACAGAGGCTAGTTTGGGTAATATGGGTGCTATAATGACGGCAATTGGTACTGTAATTGTTATCTGGAAAGTTGGTCAGATGGTATTCGGTGGAAAAGAATGGGCAGAAGAAGTTAAGATAATAATGGGCGGCTTGCTTCTTATGATTGTCGGTACTAATTTCCAAGCAATCTTTGAAATGGTAATGCCAGGCTTAGGTAAATAGTCGTAAAATAAATGTTATTTGAAGTAGTTAATATAAAAATAACATTTAAGATGCTGGAATTGGTGAATACTGATTCCAGCATTTTTAATTGGGTGGAATAAATGTTATTCAAATTAATCAAAATACTAATAACTTTTTTGATGCTGGGAACGGTTAATGCCGATCCCAGCATTTTTAATTTGGCAGATAGGTCCCCGCTCGAAACAGAATTTACAAGTGGCGATGAATATATATCCAGCCTATATACTACAGGTATAAATTATGATACAAGTACAATAGATAGCTTGTTAATAACTAGTGGTTATGAGCCATTAGGCGGCGGATTTAGCAATAATATAATTAAAACAAGAACAGTTGTAGATTTAACCAACCCGTTCGGTGTAGCGGTTGATGGATGTGGTACTGTAACAGCAAATCTTGACGAAGCTCTTGCAGTGTTGCTTCACGCCCTAACAAACGCATTGGGCGTCATACCAAACCTTGCTGGTAGTAGAATGTTTGGTCTTCCAAATTTTGATAATCCAAAAGAAGTATTTAATTGGGTATACGATATGACCACCACAGTTATGTGTCTTGGAACCAGTGGCGTTACTACTGCGGTTGAGGCTGGGGTCAGGGCAGCACCAGCGATGATTAAGAATTTATTATCAACATGGAACCAAGAAGAAGAGGATAATTCCACAAATACCCAAATCGGTGCTCTATGTGGCTATCTGCAAACAAAAGATGATTGGAACGAGAAAAAAGGACAATCAACCAACAAAAACGCCGAAAGTCAAACCGCAGCCGAACTAGCTGAATTAGGAATTATCGAACAAAACAAGAAATTTCATAAGTGTAAAACAAAGTATGAAGACTATAAGACCTATCTAAGTGAGCAAATATCTTTATTGGATATATATAGAGATAGGGAAGTAGAAGGCATGAAGACTTCATGTGATTTATTAGATGCCGAAGAAAAAAAAGAATCGGGAGATGCATTATTGCCTAATAAAAAGACTTGGACCTTTCCAAACCCTTTTTATCTTGATGTGGTGGAGCCAGAAATTTTAAGTCTTGATTTTGGTGTAATTGACGTGAAAATGAAATTTAACGAAAACAACAAAGCCGAAAAAACCGAAATAATAATAGACAAACAGAAGCTTTTAGATCAAGTGCTGAATATCCAGGGTAAAATTCCTTATTACACATCAAAAGAGGGCGCCATAGCGTCTAATTCTAATTATGTAAAAAACAACGAAATTTCCGACTATATTTTTGATATAGGTATTAATTACGCCAATATTGTAACAGGATGTTTTAACGGCGACCCCAGTTTCGATCATGTTTGTAAATCGGATGAAGTAGAGTCATATTTCCCAATGGAAGTGAAGCCAACTGTTGCTAATCCTTCTCTTTTGGAGCTAGTTTCGAAGAAAAGGATGTTTTGCGATTTGACCTATTTTAATAAAGATAATAAAGATTTTTTACTCTCGTCTATCGGGCTCGTGACACTAAAACACTACGAATCAAAAGGTATTGATGACGAACCATCAATGGATGCTTTTAAGGCTGCAATAAATACAGTTATATTGGGAGATTACTGTAAAAGTAAGCTTGATATGGATTTAGCATTATTGGAAAAGACTATCCTCTTATCACTAAAAACAAAAGTTGATAAAATCAACCAAAAAGAAAGGGGCCTGTTATCAGCAGCAAGGATATGGAAGGATCAGGAGATGGTAGTCGCAATACCAGCGCAGTATGGAGATGAAGATGTAATAAAAGTCTGCAACGTACATAAGAAACAAAAGAACTTCTATATAGCAACAATAATTAAAAATACAGACAAAACCAACTCGACCATCGCAAACATACATGAGATCCAGGCAAAACATAGTTTTGGTAAAGTAATCGATATAAAGTCGTTAGAGAAAGACTTAATGATAAAAATAGACGGTCAGTGGGATGAGTGTGTAAACGGTGATAAAAAATGTAATTTTATAGAAAATGGCCTTTATTCTCCATTTGAAATGGAAATGCTTTGCGACGGTACCCCAGATATGAGTGCGTGCGATGTGAATAAATTATCATGTGGTATTAATTTTTCAGAGAAGGAAGCTTCCGAAAGAGAAGATAAGCTGTATGTCGATGATGACAGCGAAACCAAGCCGAAAGGTAAATATGCTATATATAAATTTAAGCAGAAAGAAGCCAAAGATAATTTTTCTGAGGATGATTTTAACGAAAAGATGCAAGAAGGGTTTACGAAGGATATTGATAAAATATTATACTTTGCGGCCAACGTTTTGTCCCCAGCTTCTAAAGATTTGGAAATTTTTATAAAGACAGAAATAAAAAAGATATTGATATCATTGAGAAATTAAATAGTTTATATAATATAAATATATGAAAATAATAGACCAGGTAAGCAAAGATATTTTTTCCGCGAACAAAAAAGTAGAAAAAATGGACAAAGATAATATAGTAGTTATATTTCAATTTATAACAATGACAGGTATCGTCGCTATTACTTTTTTCTTGTTATATTTTACTATATCTAAACTAACAGTATATATGGATTTTAAAACTCCACTTCCAATCATACCAATGGAGATAATGATCGAGCAGAGGGTTGTTGATAGACTATATGCGAAGCAATTAGTCGGAGAATTTTACGACTTGTATACGGGTTTAGAAATTGATTTCTTTCTTAGGACATATACCAAGAGAGATCCCCGACCTAATATAAAAGCAGAGATAATGAAGAATGTAATAAGGTCAAACGCCATAATGTCTTATGATATTTTGGAGGTTCATCAGGAATACGGCACCTCTTCCTACGATAAAGATACTGGTAATATTATATTGACTGATTCTATGTTCTTGATATTATTGAGAGAACATTTTATTTCGGAATCAGAAAAAGTAACATCAGACAGTCGCGCCATAGTTGTTGAGGTGTCACTTGACAGGGATAAGGATATAAGAAATATTAAGGTAATGAAGAAACATTATTTGATTGACAAGGAACTTTTTACTAATTACATATCGTCGATTAATCCAGATAGCATACAAAATAATTTATCATACAAATCACCTCTAACACCCCTGTCAATGTCATTTATGGAAATTGATAGCTTGTCATTTGGAGATTTAAAAATGACACTCAATATGGATGGTGAGCCTATTGCTCATTCTGTGCTTACGATGAATGGAGAGAAGTACATGGCAACCGTTGAGTATGCCCGGTCTGGCAATCCTATATTGATAATAGAATAATGAAGAAGAATATATACTTATTAATAATATATTTTATATCCATGAACGCCTGGTCTGATGGGTATAATATTGATGTTTTACCACAAGAGCCAATAACTATACCAGATAATATAGTTATTGATTTTTCCAACCGTAGGTCACGCGAACAACCGGTATCAAAGATGCCATTATTTACACAAACTTGTGATAACATAGCTTATTCTGGTGTTATCGAACAGCAAGTTATTTCATTATTGACAGACGTTAAGGATTTTGTTACTGCAGTAACTGATCCTGTAGTTACGGTTAATAAATTTGACGCAGGTATTTTCTTATATGCTTTTGGAAAGTGTTTTTCCGCCTCGACCAAGGAGGTCTTTGGAAGTTGCAGTGACCAGAGGACCGGGGAATCTTGCATATCAGACACAATTACAGAAGTTTTTGGAAATACGGACAAGGTAGCTACCGTAGCGGCTGGTATGGAGGGTTCATTACAAAGCACAGGTATAACTACAAAATCAGAATTTTCTTTATCCAAATTATTTACAGCGGGTTCCAATATAATACCAACTATGATAGATAATGGATGGTTTGATATTACTTTTGAGTGTATTAACGAGGAACGCCAAAAAGTATTAAAGTTTTTAGATGGAATTTTTAAAAGAAATTACAAGATAAAGACTTCAATAATTAGCAGCATCAATAAAAAGTGCGAGGTTTCAGTAAGGGAGGATGGCGATCCAACGACTTGGGGAGATATTTACAATTTAAATAAGGAGCAAATGGGCGGCGAAACCTCTGATTTCATGAAAGCTGTGGAGGATTATGTATCTGGATCTATAACGGAAATTCCTGAAGGGCAAGTAAATTCAGCCGCTTTGAAGAGGGAAATAGATAAGATGAATTGCTATGACGGTGTAGGGCCAGCTAATTGTAAATCTGTTAGTGAAAAGGAAAATATTAAGGATCTTTCTAAGTATAGTATAGATTCTAGCAACAACAAAGATTATCAAGGAGAAAAGGCTATAGCAATAACTGCACACTTTTTTGATAAAAACGCTGATATAATAGATACTTATACCAATGAGGTTGCTAATACCATTAACCCTATAAAGGGAGTGTTGGATGCATTAGTTCCACAGGATGGAAATCCAATAAACCCTGGAATCTTTACTGAAATACCAGTAGAAAAATTTATCGTAGAATTTAATAACTTAAAAGATAGGCTGAATATTCAGCCTGGATCTTTACTGTATAGAGAAATTAATAATATTTTTTATAGAATGTCTCAGCCAATGTATTTCCTTAAGCTGAAGAGAACTAACGGACAAAAATTTAAATTACCTAATGGTGACGAGGTTGAATTACTTCCATTACCAAATCCAATAGCAGAACCGAGTGTGGATCCGTTTAACAAGGATTTCATACGATACTTGGGTACAGGTGGGAAGGATAATTTGAATGTTATAGCTAAAACATACACTGGGAAGTATATAATGTTGGACACGGGTTTAAGCGAAGTTAAGCATAAATCTATACTTGGTTTTTATAGGTCTTTGGTATCAGCCTTAATAGTTGCTACAAGCGAAGATGAGGTAGATTTATGGACAGGTTTATCTATATACGATAAAGAAAGGTTGGTTTCTGATGATACTTATAAAGCAATCAAGAATTCACTTGATACGGCTATTGATGTGCATTCTCAATTTAACTATAAGCATATTTTGAATGATGAATATGAGCTATCAAAGCAGGCTGGTTATAGCAATGCCGCGCTTGAATATCATATGATAAAATTTTTATTAGTCAAAAGAATTTTAAAATTGTTATTTACTATAGAGGGCGACCCAACGACTGATAGCGATAATATCGAGGTCGAGAGCATTGAGAGATATCACCAACTCCCCAACGATATGTTCTATGGGTTAATTTCAATGGAAAAAGGATACTCTTTGCCAAGACGTAATCTAAATAAAGATGTTTACTATTTGGTATCTAGATTTTATAAAATATTATCTAGCCGGTATATGGCAGGCGACATGATAAATTTAATAAACATAAAGACCAAGCAAATAGAGGAATATAATAAATTTAATAAGTTGGAGATTCGTGTTAACACTCTTTTAAATTTAGTAAGGACAACAACCAAAGAGAATGATATCGAAAGTTTGCAGGTTATTGAGGATATAAGGTAGCTTTTTTGATATTGAATAATGGGTATCATTATATATAATCTACTTATTATTTAAAGCACAAGGAAAATTAGCATGGGAAACCCAAAAGACAGTATGCCATTTGATGATGATTTGGGAGACTTAGATTTACCAGATTTTGGAATTCCAGATGAAGACATATTTTCTGGTGAATCTATTGGAGATGACTTATCGGAAAATAATTCTGATAACGATATTGATTCTGATAGTGATATTTCTATGGAAAATGACTTCTCTGATTCTGATTCTGATGAACAACCCTCGAAGTCTAAAGAGGGTAAGGGCGAAAATAAGGGCCTGAAGCAAAAAATAATAATATCATTTATCGCTATTATCGCTATGGGTGTTATGTTTTGGCCGTCCGATGACGAGCCTGATGTTGTGTCAATTGAATCTTCTAATAGTCCAGCCAGTAATAGTTTAAAACAGGGAGATATACCTACGAAAGAAGGTACAACAATTCAAACAAAAAGAATCAAAACTGTAGTTGGCCCAGACACAGATTTCAAACGCGCCTACACATTAGAACAAATCAATGAGTCTAAGAACATAATTGAAGTAATCGAGCAAATGAAAAGAGACTTGGATACTTTAAGAAAAACCGGAAGTGCTAGAAAGGAAAGCTTACAATCGTTTAAGGATTCCCAAGACACAGTATATAAATCATTGGCCGAGTTAAGCAGAATAACTTCTGCCTACGAAGTTCCTCTAGATGACGGCGGCGAGGTAAGACCTAGCTCTAGTGGATTTGGATATACACTTATATCTGGTGCTGGAATTCAGAGTAATGCAGCTGATGGTGTTTTTATAATGATGAAAAACGGATACTTAATAACAAATAAAAATGATTTATCAATGATATTTGTTATGAGGGGAAGAGACGCAGAAGGGAAAATCTCTAATATATATAAAATATCACCAATACACGGGCTAATGGACAAGTCAAACGACACAAAAGAGTTAAAAAACGTCCTTGCCCTGATAAAAAACCAAAACCCAACAAGCAAGTTGGTAGTTGAGGCGATGAATAACATGGTGTTATTCTTTAATTCCAAAGGACAGATAGCGGCGAGGAAGTTATATAAGAATATATTGAAAGATTCCAAAAGGTATATTAATGAGGTAAAGGGCAGCAGCAGGCGAGTAATAGGATTTGAAACTAGCGATTTTGTATTATATGATTTCAGCGGAAGTCTTGTAAAAATAGATGGCATCATTGCGAAGATAGAGGGAATTTCCCATGGCATAAAAGCTAAATACGTAGAATATGCTGGAAGTGTAGAGGTGGAGGGCCCCAAGGTCATCGAGATTATATCGGACGGCGAAGTGATAAAAAGGATTGATATAACAACGGTTGAAAGTGTATTATTGCAAACAGCAACTGTTGGCAAAGATAGGTATGTTTCAAAGAAAGGAAATATATATATGGTGGATATTGATCGCCAGAAGTTGTTACAGGGACCAGGAAGCATTTTAGCAACCGTTGAAGATGGTCAAATAGTCGGCGAGAAAATTATATTAAATGAATCTCAGTTAAAATATTCAAATTTATCATCCCTAATCGGTATGACCTTGCAAGCCAAATCAGGCAAAAGTTATAGGGTATCAATCGATCATTTAGAGATTATGCCGTCTGGAGAAATAAAGCTATTTGATGATTTTTTAATATCTTCAAGATCTGATTTATTATCCAAATCAAAGATATTTATAGATAGAATAACAAGGATAGAATCCACCGGAAAAGTTGGTGGAAGAATAGTAACAAAGAATTCAATAATAGAAATCAGGAACGATAAAGAGGCCACTATAATAAGCAAATTAGATAAAAAAACCAAGGTTTATATTAATCCAAAAGTTTATTTTAATAAAGAATATATTACAATAAAGATTCCACCAATTCATTCAGTAGATAGGGAAGAAAAAAAGATAAATAACAAAAAATATCTTTCAGAGGAGATAGTAGATCTCGATAGATCTCGGTTTATAATGGATGGTGGAATTTACTTTAACCCAACCGATCCAGTGATAAGAGTAACTGATGTAGAAGTTTTAAGTGAAAAAGTTATAGACATAGAGAGTATATCTGGATCTGTTTTTGATTATATTTATTACGTGGATGAGCAGACTGGTAAGATATCGGCCAGCTCAATAGGTGAATTTAAAATAAATCACAGCAGCGCGAAGTTTGATGTTTTTAATGATGCAGATAGTAAGAAGACAATTGCAAAGGTCGATCTAATAAGAAAGAAGAAAGAGGTTATGTCTTTCGGAGAGTTGATAGCAAAAAATGATTATTTTACAAAAGTATATTTTAATACTTCTGGCGGTGATATAATTAAAGTAAATTCACCAAATTCAATAGTTTATAATGGCATAAATCTTCAAATATCGTCTGGTAAATATAATGCCAAAGTAGGCTTACTAATTATAAGCTTGCCTGACAATATGGCATCAAAGGATAGGCGAAGGCTATCTATAAATTCATCAACTAGTAAAATAGAGCGTTCAGTAGCATCTATGGAGTACATAAATGATAGTTATTATGATGATAATGTTGTTGTCTTGACCTTAGATAAAAACAATATCGTAATAAAGAAAGATACTGATGCGGGCCTTTCCTCATGGACTAAGGTATATTCTAGGGACGCTGATATATTTAAAGGCGTAATTGAGTTGACTATAAAGGCCATAAATCCAACAGGAAAACCAACAGAGGAGGTTGTTTTGGATTTGAATAAAATAACTAATATAGGCGATTCAATGAAGCAGGATATGATTCTCGAATACAATAGTTGGAAAACCAAAGCTAAATCTGCTGGACAGTCAAAGAGCGTACAACAAATGAAGGCAATGGAGAATAGAAAGATTCTTCAAGAGAGATTACAGTCAGTAGAGGGTAATATCAACGCCATGTTAACGAAAGGTTTAATTATTAACACCCACCAAATGACAACTGCAGACGTAGAGAAGCTTAAAGATGAGAGTAAGGAAGCTGGATTATTCGCATTCGAAGTTGGAACTGAATTAACATACACCATAAAGAAGTCCGTTGAAATAGCAGATGGCGAGGAACTATATATTCATACCGATCTAGATCAATCGTATTTTGAGGATCGGGAAGGTAATACATTGGAGATGCAAAACCCAGTTTTAGTTATTAGGGTTACCGGAGATTTTAATAAGTCGCAAATAGTATTCAGCCCAATTGAAATTGTATATACTAATTACAGTGGCATAAGAGAGATTTTAATCGTCCCAGAAGGCTCAACAAGAATGGAATACACCGAGGAGGGTTCCGATTACTCTCTTTCAGGCGTCCCAGCTTATTATGTTAATCAAAAAATCCGCGAATTGCCAACAACAGTTATGTTGTCAACATTGCAGGGCGTGGTTGATAGTATGACCGCTGACGACCCGTTGAGTTCTGGATTAGAAGGGATGCAAGACTTAGTTGGTGGAGGCGATGCTACTACAGCCGATGCCTTTACCGAAGGAGTGGCAAGCGGAGCTTCAAGTGGTATTAAGGAAATACTTGAAGTATATAAAGCTAAAGCGAGCGGAAAGAGAGATATGTTAATATCCTCAGGTGATATAGATTTAAAATCATTATTCATAAGGACTACGCAAATGAATGCTCCCGATGGAAATCAATAGGGGGGTAAAATGAAACCAAAAGTGTATTTTGCCAAAATTCTAAGTTTCCAGCGCTCTTTGAGTCCAGGTGAAATTTGGACAAACGAAAAATTATCTATATACCGCGATGTTCCAGTAAAGCCAAGTAATGAGGTTGCTATGTGGGGTTACGTTAGGCATATGACAAAGCAAATGTTTACTCATAAAAATAAAAAATATTTACGTGAAAAAGTAAAGATCCCTATCGGCGTAGTGCAGATGGCAGAGCGAAGGTTCGAAGATATTTTGTATCCAGTGTGGGGTGACCTAGATATAAAAGATACGGATTTACGTGAAATAGAGAGAATGAATAAGGACGATGAATTAGAAATTCCACCAACCGTGATTGAAATATTTGATATGCAGGTAAAGAAAGCGCGACCAGTAATAGAGGTTGGCAAAAGGTCAACAGAAGATCAGTTGGTTATGCCTGAATATTTGATTATAGATATATATGCAGGTGAACTATCTAAGTATTTCAGAAGTTATTTAGATTTTATAGATTACTTGTTGGAAGAGGGCAAGCTACGCTCTCTAGTTATTGATGAGAAAAAAGAAAGACATTTTATTGTTGGCATATAAGTATGTTAATAGATAATTTTTTTAAAGAAGTGGAAACCGAGATTCAAAGCATAAAGGGCGTAGATGAAAGGTCCATAATATTTAGGGTAGGAGACAAGCATTATTTACATATATGTTCGGATATAAAGTATCCACTGACAAATTCAGAGTTGCTATATGATAATTTGTTATTCGAGATAAAAATAAATGATAAATTAATGGCGATTAAGGGTATTGATAATCCATTTTTCGTTTCAAGTAAGAATGAGAAGATGTTGGTTAAAGAGATACGAGGAGTCACCGCCCCAATATTTGTTACCACGGGAACAATTGTGGAATTGAGACCAAAAGAAATAACTTTTGAAAATTTGAAATTTCTATATAAGTACTTTTTTGGTTTGGACGCAGGCGTTGGATATATATACTCAGTATTAATATCAAGTGACTTCGAGAAAATATACCAAGAGGTAATGACTTTTCCAACAAAATATGTATTATTAGATAAAAAAGAAAGGATATAATAAGATGAAAAACATGAAAATAAAAATAATAATGGTTATGCTAACCATAATGATGTCAGGAATTTCCAATGCTGGATTTTTTGATTTTGATTTTTTTGGAAATAGCACCTCACCCGAATTAGCTTCTGAACAAAAAGTAATAACAGAGCATAATTTTATTGCAAATGTGCAGCCAATGCTAATGAATGAGACAGTTATAAAGGATTCTGAATATTTAAAAGATCATTATGAAGAAATTTCTCTTATTCTTAGATCATTTTCTAGCCTTGAAAGAAATTTAAACGGTTATGAAGAAAAAAAGGTAGTTACTAATTTAAAGAATTTTTTTAAAGATAAATATCTATTAACTCAGGCCGATTTAATCCAAATCAAGAAGAATTTAAACGAAGTAATAAAATAAAAAATGCAAAATGCCGGCATTAGGAGTCAATATTATATAATATTTTCCATACTAAGGATGGGTAAGGAGCAGACACGTTTGTTTCCTTTGGTTTATTCTGATAAGGTAAGCGCAGACAGTGCCTTCAAGGAGATTTCCGGCGATAGTGTGGTTTCTGCTTCTTCATTTGGACTTGAATTTGATGATGCAGATGAAATTGGAGTGGATCCATTTTTATATTTGGAAAAAACAATAATATCTGCTGATGAAATGGTTAGTGACGAAACAATATTGGGAACGGCAGAGGGAGTAATAGAGTCAAAATTTATTCCTATGGATTTTGTATCTGCGATTTATTTCAAAAAAAATATAAAAAACACCGAATCTTCAAAATATATAGATGAATTGATAAAGGTGGCGGGGGTTTTACTATGATAAGATTTATATATATATTATTGTTTTCAATGGCAATGCCAGTTACAGCCAATATAGACATAGAATTTTTTTCAAATTCAGAACTTATAGATGTGGAGGACCGTAAAAGCCGTGGTGTTTATGGCAATGCTGCAAGCCTTGCTGGCACGAATGAGGATCCAATAAAGACGTATAAAGATGATTACCGAGAATTAATAGACTCAATAAGGATGCCGACCGTAAATCTAGATGCATTGACTATAGAGGGTTCTTTTCCCAAATTAGGATCAGGCGGAGTTGATTACTCGGCAGTCGTGGTTCCTCAGTATATAGCAGATTCAAAGTATCCAATAGCAGACATTTGGTCTTCCGAGGCAATCGCATATAGAAAGCAAAATTACCTTGCCCAAAGATGCAACAATGAAAGTAATAGGATAATGGCAAATGCTGGTGGAATGGTTTTTAGTACAAATTTTTCGGGCGTAGTTGATGGTTGGATACAGGGCATATCGAATGCAGAAAATGAAATAAAATCACAAGTCTCAGGCCAAGTTTCGAATTTTTTCCAAAATATATCGAGGATGCTTAGTCCCGGTTATGTCATTGAACAAGCAGTAGGCGCTTTTGCTACGGGTATGGCTGAGTTTACTTGCGGAAATTGCCAAAAAACGAAACTAGGATGTGGGAATCAATTTTTGATAGCAGAAATATCAAAATATCCAAAAACTCAGGCTACATATGAGAAATTAGGAATTGATGTTGGTAGTGTTACTATTAGTGAAACCCAAGAGGGATCGTATTTAGAGGTAAATGTTGGGAGCGCAAAATGTCCATCAACTAATATTATTAAGGGGCTTGCGGGAATAGTAAAAGGTTCTGGTGTTCACACAAAGGAAGAGGATTCATCTAAGGTGGATAAAATGGTTGATGAGGGCGAAGCCACGCTAGATGCTAATACTATGAATGCGTGCGTCATTGCTGAAAGAAAACTCATTCTGGACATAATAAAGGATGCTATAAATGCATCTCGAGGGTCTTTAAGGGCGGTCGTGGAAACTCAGGATGCTTGTTTTATTGAAAATTCCCAAAAAATCAATTTGTATGAAAAAAGTGATTATTCAAAAGAGGAAGAGGACAACTATTTTGATAAAATAAATAATTTTATAGAGACCCAGGTAAACGATCCTGGACAGAAATTCACTAATACTGTAATGGATAATATAGACGCCGGTATTAAGATAATAAACAAAACAAAATCAGAAACAGATATTAGGAACGAGATATCTAAGGTTCTTAAAATTAGAGAAGGCGCCCTTTCCCAAGCCATCACACAGTTAGATAAGTATGATTTTATTCAAAAGAAAATCATTGATTCACCCGATTCCACTATAATAAAAGACATCACCAGCCTGATGATGGATGATATATTTATTGTTAGTCAAATGAGCATATTATCACAAAAGGATTTTACTAGGCTGATCGAGTGTAGAGATAGCAGCCTAAGGATAGAAGGATCTGTAACTGGATTTGAAATAGATTGTGTTAATTCTAATAAAGTTCTAACTGAAAAAGAAAAGAAAAAAGTATTTGAAATTCGTGATGAATTCTATACGGATTTAGATTTTTATAATAAAGTTTTTATGGATTCATTGACCGCAGGAGTTCCAACCAGTTCATCATTAATGTGCAGTGAGTTCGATGTGCCAACGGCTGATGATGTGAATCGATGCCATGATCTATCATATATAGAGCATTTAACGGGAATTAAACCATCTGAGTTTGATCCAGACGCTACAAAGCCGCCTTGTGAGTGTAATAATTATGATATGTTGCTCGATTTAGTACCAAACCCATATACAACAGCTAAGATTTTGTTAAATTCACAAGGATTATCTGCATTACCAAAGCCTCCGAAGGGAGCGACAGGATCGGGGTATTTAGATGATTTAAATTCGAGCGTCGATCATTTGAAGGGTATCTTTATAATGAATGCAGCAGCAAGGATTTCGATGGTGCAGTCAAGGCAAAACAGATATCTATACCAAGTCGGACTTAACTCTCAATCTATCATACGAGATCGACTAAAAGAGTATTTTGGTTTGATGAGGAATTAATTGATATGGCAGACGATGATTGGAAGAACAAAGGCAAAGGAAAATCGGGCTTTAAGCAGCGCGCACACGAATCACAAGATACCAAGTCTAATAGATCTCAACAAAAAGAAGAAGATGCTTTAAATGCCTTAGACTATCAAAAGTCAGTAGAGGAGCAGGCAGTTAAGTTGCCACTTCATGAGCGAGCAATAATATTAGGAAAGTCATTTAAATTATATTTTCATATAGTGATGGCAATTATAATTTATATACCAATTATGATGACTTTTGCGGTATATATGCTAAATCATGAAGGATTTATATTAGCCGGAATGAACCTAGAGCTGGTAGCTAATATACAAATGAAATATACCCAGATTATATTTTTCGCTTGGATTCCTGAACTATTAACTATGTTTGGAGAAAACCCCGATATATATTTTGAGACAATAGTCGATTATTTAATACAGCCATTTTTTAACTATACCCCCGGGTATGAAGAGATGTATTTGATGTCATCAGCATATATGTGGCTTCACCAAATAGTTAGCATGGGTTTTATATGGATGGTCGCCCTGGCTTTAAATCGTAAGTTTTTAGCAAAGCCAAAGACTCTCGGTGAGAAGTGGGAGTCTATTTTTGATAAACAATATGCTCGTTCCAATCAATCACAGACAGATAAGACAGGAAGAATACAGGAAGCGACAAAAAAATTAAGGGATTTGAAACCATTTTTGGCAGAAGTTAAAGCCGGCGTTGGTGGAAGTAAAAAATACGTAAATACATTCGTTCATTTTCTCCCAGTATATCGCTTTTTTTTCAATATTCAGGATTCTA
>JYMV01047753.1_pt1 | contig 23109 bp, 22 predicted proteins | sample 338911 | NCBI WGS metagenome assembly JYMV01 (sample SAMN03354496, study PRJNA234377) | hydrothermal vent metagenome | biome: Deep sea; feature: Hydrothermal plumes at the Eastern Lau Spreading Center, Western Pacific Ocean; material: Seawater | place: Tonga | collected 2009 | depth 2000 m m
TGTATTTAACGGTTTCCCATCTACTCTTTCAATGGATTCAATTGGTAGCAATCTTGAGTTTGATTTGGGCTTGGATTCAATTATTCAATCATATGCAAATATTTCTGTGACTGTGCCGTTAGGATCAAATTCGTATACAAGCGCGTTTTCGTTCCCAGATGAGATTCTTGTAAAAGATATTAGTGTTGCAATCGATTTGGATACGCTAGGAGACATAGTAGTTCGGTCTGAATTTGGCCTCTATGGTTCAGTTTCAGCGACCTCATTAGCAGGTATTTTTGATTTGAAAGATAGAATACGATTCAACAAACAATTTTTAGAGGCAAAAAAGCTTTTTAAGGGTGCTGGGTTCGAGAAATCTGTTATTACAGAAACAACCAGTGCAATTACTGATACAGTCTCAAGCGATACAACAATGGTAGATTCGGTTTCTGCTGATACAGCAAGTGGCGCTATTAATGATAAGCCTACCATTTCTGATACAGTCACTTCATCGCCGGATTCATTAACAATAACCCAGCCCGCTGATACGCTTAATTCTTCTGTACCAAATACAACGGTCAATGACACCAGTAATATAGTACAGCCTGACAGTGCAGCTGTAACACAAGAAGAAGAAACCAACACCGAAGAAGAAGGTTCATCGGAACAAACCGATAACACACCATGATAACCAGGCATAAAATTTTCCTGGTTCTATTATTATATAGCTTCGGGTTCTCTCGCGACCTAAAGATTTTACATATGGAGGGCACCTTTGATTTAGATGAAGATGGTCAATATGAATTTGTCGCAGTTGAGTTCGATAGAATTAATGGTCACAGTGTTTCTATGATAAGATATTATGAGATTGATATTGATGGTTTCCAAAATCTAACCTGGGAACTAGAGTTGCCGGATGGATTACTGGGCAGTTTTGTTGGTGTAAGGCTTGCTGACCTAGTTGGAGATGGTGTCCCTGAATTAATTGCGGTTGCCAACTTATCAGCAAATGGCGATGAAACTATACTCCAGCCCATAATTTTCTATTATAAGTGGTACGATGATGGTTTTGGAGAAACTCCGGCAGGGTTTTTAAACCTTGGAGATGAAAAAGGTTTTGTGCGTTGCAACAATTTTGATGTATTTAATTTGGATAATGACGACGATCAGGAAATCTTATTATCCCTTGGTAGCCCGTTACGGGGACTTTCTATAATTGATCTAGATGAAGAAGGAAATTTGACAATGATTGAGCGTTTGGAACCAAGTGCTTTGAAAACGGGTATCGGTTTTGTTTATGGAGCTGCATTGGATTGGAACCGTGATGGCTACGATGAAATCCTATGTTTTAGTCCTGAAGGCAATGTTATGAAAATTCAACCATATTTTAATCGTAATGGCCGTCTGGTGTTAGGAGAATCAAAGCAAGTAATTATAACTGGGATGAATGGACCACTTCCTATGTCGTTAGCCGTTTCCGATTGGGATTCCGATGGCTTTAAGGATGTTTTATTGCCTTTTCAATCTGGACATGTTGTTTCTATGACTTTGTCCCCCGCTACTGTTGCAGTTGAGGTATTACCTGTTGATGCTGGCCCACTATCTGATATGAATGTAGTCGATATCAATTTAGATAATGTTGCTGATTTATTACTGATTTCTGGTGAAATGAATATGATAACTATGGTGATGGGCTCGCTGGATGCTGTTGATCTAGAGACAAGTTATTTTACACTTGAGACTGAATCAACCGGAGCACAAGTTTTTGCGACGATTCCAGTAACAGACGGAGGAGATTATACTGGGTTTATCATTGCATCTAGTTGGGATGGAGAAGAAAGCAGTGTTTTTTTAACAGAGCTTGGCAAACCGGAAATTAAAATGTCTGTACCTGACGAGGAGGATATTGTAGCGGCTCTTGATGAACAAATAGACCTCATCGATTTATTTCCAGAAATTAAACACGCAATGGATCTACCAAAGATGCCCAAGCCTATTACTACAATAGGTCAACACTTACCACAAGATGTTCTTCCACGACATGTATTATCACTGAACCAGCTATTTACTTATAAAATACCAGAAGATGAAGCACGAGAATTCTATAGTTTTCGCTGGCTGATTCCGCCTCCCAAAGGCATGTTTTTTCATTATGAAAGCAGATCAATACAATGGGTGCCTGATGATACGCAGCTTGGTGCATACAAATTAGGATACCGTATAGAAATGAAGGTTGGTGAATCTGTATCCCTTGAAGCAACCATAAGAGATTCTTTACTCACCTATCAAATGGTGCCGGAATTGGAAGGATATGATGAATACGTGTGGATATATGTTAATGATCCACCTATGTTTCTCACCGCTCCGATTGGTACTGAATTTGTATCGAACACTACCTTTGCCTATACACCTGTTGTCCGTGATCGTAATATTGATACTAGGGTTAAATACTATCTTGAATTAGCGCCTGAAGGCATGGTTCTGGGTGAAAATGGTAGCTTAGTGTGGGAAACAGATAGTGCGGATGTCAGTGTTTACGATGTGCGTCTTGTGGCCACAGATGGTTTTGATCGGGATGTGCAGGAATTCAAATTATTCGCCCGCGCTGGTGTAAAGATTATATCAAGTGCACCAACAGATTGGAAGGTTAATCAGCCCTACCAGTACCAAGTTGAAGTATGGCGCCCTGAGTTGGCGCAAGAAATGAAAGTTGAATTATTGCACGGGCCAGTTGGTATGGCTATAAATAATAATTATTTGATCACCTGGACACCGGAATTAACACAGTTAGATACACAATACTTTGCTGTAAAAGCAAGTCATGGCGTAGCACAGGATACGCAAAATGTAGCAGTGTTTATAAATCATCCGCCAATAATATCTGCTGCACCACCGGCAATGAATGTAGTTAATGTTGGGGCTACGTGGGATTTTCAGTTGGAAGTATCAGACCCAAACATTGCAGATAAAATCACTGTTACTGCTATCGAACTTCCTGATGGTATGCGAATTGATCCATTTACTTGGCGCCTACGGTGGGACCCCACTAATGAGGAACTTGATTTTTCTCATATGAGGCTTGAAATCACAGATAGTAAAGAAACCTATTTTATCGATGCTGATTTTTATGTCAATGCGCCAATTAAAATTGTATCTGTTCCTCCAATGACTGGCAATGTTGGTGAACCGTATCAATATCGAATTTTGAATTCAGATAAAAATAAGGGATCACTATTGCCTTACGATAAATCAATTCGTATAGATAATATTGAATCAGTTCGAATATATTCTGTAGATATTACTGATGATGTCTATCAAGAAAATATTGGTAGATATATTGGAGATTGGGGAAGCGCGGAAGCGATTTACCTTACTGATCCCGATAAACCAGATGCGGCATCTTTCTCTAGACTCAATGTAAAAAAATATGTACAGACAATTTTCTGGGAAAATGATAGACTGTATATATTAATCAAAACAATTGATGATCGTACTGTAGGAATCAAAGATTTATTGTGGGAATTCTTTCAAGGTGCAAAGGGAAAACCCCCCAAAATAATTGTCGAGCGACTGAGCTCAGTACGGTATACCTTGCTGGAGTTTCCAGATGGTATGGAAGTTGATGAATACTCTGGGGAAATAAACTGGACTCCAAGTAAAGAACAGTATGATTCCCATATAATTAAGCTTCTTGTTTCAGATGGGTATACAAGGGATGAACAATCATTTGAAATTTATGTTAATCATAAACCTATTATTGTATCCAATGCGCCAAAATCAGCCCTGGTGGATGAAGTATATAGATATCAAATTCAGGCAGAAGATAAAAATTCGAATGCAGAATTAATTTATGAGCTATTAAAAGCACCACAAGGTATGCAAATGACCGAAGATGGTAAAGTGGTATGGATCCCGCGCGCTGCGCAAATCAATAATCATTTATTTACAGTGCGCATATCTGATGGATATGCCGAAGATATTCAGAAATCCCAGATATTCGTTAATATACCGCCATCAATAATTTCAATTCCGAAGCCTATAGCTCTTACAGGATATGAGTATACCTACAAGCTTGTTGCGGAGGATTTAAACAAGGATAAAATAAAATTTAAACCAATCAAGTTACCAAAATACGCTACCTTTAGTAAACGCACAGGATTATTGAAATGGCGCCCAAGAAATAATCAGCTTGGACCAAACGATGTTGTTATTGCTGCAATAGATGAACGTGGGGCAACAACGGCCCACGAGTTTAAAATTCATGCTTTTGAAAATCCAAGCGCGCGGCAATTTGTTAATGCCGGCTGGCCATTGATGCTAACGTTTGTTGGAATGATATTTGCCTGGGGCGTAACGCAGATTTAATTAAAATCTAATTTGTTCAATATTTCATGCTGCCCCTTTTTTGATAATGAAAATCGTATGGGTAGAGCATAGACCTTTTTGCAAATTTCATGTTTAATGGTTCGTAGCTTGATCAGATCTTTTTCTGTAGTAACGATAAATCCTGCATCTTGTTTATCCATCGTTGTTTTAACGATCTTTAAATCTAGTTTACCATAGTAATGATGATCATCAAAAGAAATATGGTCCAGAATATTCAAACCAAGTTTTTCTAATAACAATTCAAATCCCATAGGATCACCAATTCCAGAAACAGCTATAGCACGCTCATTTTGCATAGCATTAACTGATATTATGTTTCCTTTTGTACCTATGAGTGAGTCTGATGGTACAATCTTGCTATTATAAGAGATTATTTTTAACGATTTTAGTTTATTATATATGAAATGTGATGGACGCTTTATATTGGTTTTGGTTAAGATTGTAACATCGGCCCTTTTTAAATGGTGCCAAGGTTCTCGCAATAATCCATAAGGTAATAGTTTATATGCAATACCAGATTGGTTTGAGTTTAATAATGCTATATCCAGGTCTCTATACAATGTGCGATGCTGAAACCCATCATCCAATATGATTACATCTGGATTAAAATGTTTGACAATGTAGATTCCACCGCGGTAGCGATTTTCATCAACAACAAGGGGTATACCTGGTAATTTCTCTGCCAATAGTGCGGGCTCCTCGCCAACCATTTGCCAGTTTTTAATATTGTTATCACTTGCAGATACAACAATAGTCCCTGTTGTTGATCTACCATAGCCCCTGCTAAGAACAGCAACACGTTTTCCATGATTTTTGAGTAGTTTGGCAAAGTATATAACAGCTGGAGTTTTCCCCGTTCCACCAGTGGTGATATTCCCAATGCTAATTACTTTACAAGGAAGACTACGACTTATGAAAACTCCCTTGTTATAGAATAAGTTTCTCCAGAATATCACTCCCCAATAGAATAGTGCTAAAGGAAATAGAAAAATACGATAGTGAGGGTTATTGATATAATTATACGCCGACACGCCGGTTTACCTCTAATTCAAGCATATCCATTGCTCCCTTAACTTTTGCTAGGCAATCCTCAAATTGGTCTTCTTCGCTGAATGAAAGTGGCTCTCCATAAATTACTTCTATTCTTCCAAAAGGCTTAGCCACATAAAAAGTATCCCAGTTGGTAAACCCCCAGCGCCTTGTAGAGAGCGCAGCAGCGGGAATTATAACAGCTCCTGTACGCTGTGCAGCTTTAACGATGCCTGCTTTTGGAATTTTTGCAGGGCCTTTAGGGCCATCCGGTGTCATGGCAACTAGGGAACCTGGTTGGTTCAATGCGTCTAGTATTGCCTCATATGCTTCTCTACCTTTGTCCGAACTTGAACCCCGGATTACGTTCCAACCCATGTTAGCACAGATTCTGGCTATGATTTCTGCGTCAAAATGTGTTCCTGCTACTGCGTAATATTTTTTATATGCTAACAGTTTTACAAATGTTAGTACTCTGCCATGCCATATTGATATGATTACTGATTGCCCCTGTTCAATTAATTTTTTGTAATGTTCTTCCCCTTCTATATTCCATTTATTTGTATTATACAATAATAATACGAACCACTTACCTAGTTTTGCCATCAAGAACAATTTTAAAGAATTTATCATTAAAGTCTGTTTATGATAGCTTCAGCAGCACGATCGTAGGCCCCTGGCATACCAAGCGTGCGTCTTACTTTTTCATATCCTAATAACATTTTTTTTCGTTCTGAAGTTTTATTTAAAAGGGGGATCACAGCATTTGTTAGATTTTCGGGAGTCATTTCTGATTGGATAAATTCTGGAACGATAATCTCATTGGCAATTAGATTTACTATCGATGCGTAAGGAACCGTAGCCATCTTTTTGGCAAAAATCCAAGTTGGTAGTGAAAAGCGGTATGATACCACCATGGGGATATCAAGGACTGCAGCTTCTAATGTCGCTGTACCAGAAGCCACCAATGCAGCATCACCGTAACACATTGTTAACTGGGGATCATTTTCTTCAATTTTAATAAAATCTGGTATATTTGGTAGAGTTATACCAGGTGCCTTGCCGACAATTACCTGAATGTTTGAAATATTTGATTTTATTATTTTTACTGCTTTAATATAAACAGGCCAATGTCGGTTTATTTCCTGCTGCCTGCTTCCAGGTAGAAGCGTTAGTATAGGGGATTCGTGATTTAGATTATGGGTAGAAAAAAATTGGTCAATTGTTTGTTTAGGTGGTTCTAATTCGATAAAAGGATGTCCAATAAAATCCGCTTTCACACCCTTGTTCTCGAACCATTCCTGTTCAAATGGAATAATGGATAAACACTGATCAACACTATCCCTCAAAATAGATACCCGGCCTTCTTTCCATGCCCATACCTGAGGTAATATAAAATAGGTTACAGGTATGCCTAATTGAAATGCTTCCCTGGCAAGCCGCAAATTGAAGCCTGGGTAATCGATAAGAATCAAACGATCCGGATTATTTTCCCGCAGCCAATTAACTGTTGTTCCCATAACTTTGAACATGTGTGGTAAATGCTTGATTACTTCAACGAAACCTATAATGGCCAAATCATCTATATGCTCAATAATCTGGACATTCTCATTAGCCATTCGGTTACCTCCATGACCGGTAAACTGGATATTTGCGACATGTTTTTTCATAGCATGTACCAATTTAGATCCATGTAAATCACCAGATTCTTCACCAGCAACGATAAATATTTTCAGATGTTTTTTCTTGGCCATTATTTTAAAAGATCATTGTTCCAGCAATTGATAACGCATATAAATAAATATAAAAAATATAACCACATTTTGAAGTGTTCGTTTTTCAGTACGCATTGTTTCAAGTATTGTCATAGGTTGTCTAATATCATATGATTCCCAACGAAATAATCGAGGAAATATTCGGGGCACATTTTTCGAATAATCTAGGTATGTTGCACCGAAAATTCTGGTCAATGTTTGTTCTTCAAGATTAATGATCAGATAATATTGGATAATAAAAAACAGCCACGTTAGCATAAGTATTGCCAAAATATTACTTGCACCAGCTATCAGCACTATACCAGTATACATTAACATATTTCCGATGTATAACGGATTTCTCGTATGCGCGAAAGGACCTGCAGTACACAACGTTGATGCACCGACTTTTGTCGTTCTTGTTATGCTGCCAGCATAGCTTACTGCCCAAAATCGGATTGATTCACCAAAAATGATGCATGCCAGGCCAAGCGATACGTATGCGTCTGCATGTTGAGCATTATAAAGAATTACCGCTGCTAAAGGTATGGGAGTATAGCTTCGGTATTTAAAAAAAAAGTTGCCAATATTCATTAATGAAGATCCTTAAGGATCAGATCATGAATATTTGTTGCTAATTCTAAAGCATTCTTTCCAGCCAGCCCATCGACAATTGGAGTAGCGCTACCCTGCACACTGTTAGCGAAATTTTCGAGCTCTGCTTTTAGTGCATCCAATGTAGGTATTTCTGGTTTTTCATATACAATTTTTTTCTTTTTGTCCCCATATTGAAATGGTACATCTTGAATAGCATCCGGGTCAGGTTCCTCTGGATCTAAAACACGGTAAATCTCTGTTAAACCAAGTAAAAAGTCGATAGTGATATAAAGATCTTGCTGAAAAATTTTTGCCTTGCGAACATGACCCTGTGCAACTCTACTTGAAGTTATGTTAGCAATTGTACCATTCTTAAAGCGTATCCTAGCGTTAGCTATATCAATTGAATCTGTCAAAATAGATATACCATTTGCATCAATACTCTCAACATTACTGTTAACAAGAAACAATAATATGTCAATATCGTGAATCATTTTGTCCAATACTACAGGGACATCGGTACCACGAACATCATATGGGGCCAATCGCTGGATTTCAATATACTTTGGTGATATGGAATAGTTTTTTAGTGGGATCAATGCTGGATTCAATCTTTCTATATGCCCTACCTGAATTAACACGTCATTAGTATTCGCCAGTGTTAGTAACTGTTCTGCTTCAGCTACAGTTTTAGTGATCGGTTTTTCAATAAATACATGTTTTCCTACGTTGATACAGTCTGAAGCGATATGGAAATGTGTGTCTGTGGGAGTTACGATTGAAACTGCATCACAGTCACTCAGTAGTGCTTGCAGTGAATCATAGGGTTTTACCTTGTATTTTTCTCCGATAAGTACTGCTCTAACCGGATCAATATCGTAGAATCCCACGCATTGTACATTTTCCATTTCAGCAAAATGTTTTACATGATGCTCGCCCAGGTGTCCTACGCCTACAATACCAACACTAACTTTTTTATCCCGTTTATTCATATATACAATTGATACTTAGTACAAATTAAGGAAGTCAACCTTTCATATGAAAAAAGAAACTCGTTCTTATTCATATATACTATAGCATGTCGAAATATCTTGCTTTTCGATGGAAATACATTCAATTTTCTGAGCAGATTTCCTAGTATGGTAAACAATAATTACAATGATTATCTAGTTTGCTGATGGCCGATAGCATTAAAACAGGTATCGGCTTTTTAATTCCAGTGGGATCATTGGTTGGTTTTATTCAGTCCCTGCTATCCAATGATTATATAACTGGAATTATCTTTATCATTGGGGGAATAATGATCTGGATGCTGTATATATTAGTGGTTGAATCAACTACTCCTGCACTTATGGGAAATATATTGATCGTATTTATTGTACTGTTGTCTTTAGCTATTTTCCTTAACTATGGTCTCGCGCAAAATATTTGGGGCGGCTATGAATTAAAATCAGATGGATCAATAATCGCCCTCCTTGTATTATTCTTTGGGGGTTTAATTGGGATGATGTTCCGGCAGCATCTGCTGGGTACGCCAGCACCAAGTTTAAGCGCAGAGGATCGGGACATGGTAAATAAAGCATTGCAACAAAGTAATAATGGTGAATCAACATATCCTAAAGTAATCGTTGTCAAGCAGGAAGCACCACCGGTTAAAGAAGACGAAGAAGAGGACGAAGAAGAATGGGATTATTCAAATATGTATGCCTATCCACCTGAGTATTATGAAGATTATTATGAGGACGAAGAGGACGAAGAGGACGAAGAGGACGAAGAAGATGAAGAATAATTTATAGTTATAAGAAAAAATTTAAAAGGGCAGGTTTTCCTGCCCTTTTTACTATCTCTCCGTTTTCGTCATCGCCAATACAATATTCGTGCTGCCAATAAATGCTTTGTGTTGTTCCCCCGTCGCTTTTATATAATAATATAGAGTAAGTACATATATTATGTGAAACCACCATTCATTTACTTTTCCTAGAAAGAATCCACCATCCAGAATTACCGTTGCCATAAATAGTATGGTGACCATAAGCGTTGGTGGATACAACTTGCGTTTTATACCCAGGATTCCTTTGTAAAACCTGTCTCCTATCTCTTGGTTGGCCTGGGTGTATTCCTTCACATTGACACCTGTGCCTACAAAGAAAAAAATGACCAGCGTTTGAGTAGCTATGAAAATAATGCTGACCAACAAATCCAAAGTAATATGGTGCGTGGGCCAGATATTTACATAATGGTTTATACCAATCAATAGGATTCCTATCCCTGAAATGATTACCAGTATATAGGATGTTATCATGAAAAACCACATGTCAGGATCTAGACATTGAAATGGAAATAAATACAATCACCATCTTGTACCACATAGTCCTTACCTTGTAGTTTAGCCAAGCCAGCATCTTTTACTGCTTTTTCCGATCCTAGACGTACTAAATCATCATATTTAAATACTTCTGCTTTGATAAAACCACGCTGGAAATCAGTGTGAATCTCGCCGGCTGCATCTGGAGCAATTGTTCCTTCTTTGATGGTCCAGCTCCGAACCTGTTTTGACCCTCCCGTGAAAAAAGTTTCTAAACCTAAAAGCTTGAAAGCGGCATGTATTAACTTATACAAACCCGGTTCAGATAAATTGTATTCCTTTAGAAACATATCCTTTTCATTATCGGAAAGAACAGCGATCTCCTGTTCAAGTTTACTGCAGAGGCGGATGGCTAGGTTACCTTCCTTATTAGCGAAATCTGCCAGTCTTTGTTCTAGATCACCCCGTTGTGCGTGAGCGATCTCTTTTTCATCAACATTTGATACATATAGGATTGGCTTGCGTGTTAATAAGTGTAATGACTTAATTATGGCAACTTCATCTTCACCGGTAGGGAATGTTCGCGCTCTATGTCCTCCGTTACAATGTTTTGATAGACGAGAGATAACATCAAATTTCCTTTTCTCTACTTTACCACCAAATTTTACCAATTTTTCTGTTTTTGCATACTGCTTTTCCAATGTTTCTAAATCTGCTAGTAGCAATTCAGTTTCAATGATTTCTGCGTCCCGAACTGGATTGACCGATCCTTCTACATGGGTTACATTGTCATCTTTAAAACAGCGTACTACATGTATTATGGCCGCAACCTGTCTGATTTGTCCCAGAAATCGGTTACCTAGACCCTCACCTTTGCTAGCACCCTCCACAAGACCAGCAATATCTGTGAACTCTACCGTGGCCGGAGAAACTTTCTGCGGTTTAAATATAGTTCTTAGTTTTTCTAGGCGTTGGTCAGGTAGCTCCACAATTCCAATATGGGGATCGATCGTACAAAAGGGATAATTTTCCGTTGGGACGGATGAAGCAGTGAGTGCATTAAAAAGGGTAGATTTACCAACATTGGGTAAACCAATTATTCCGCAACGTAAAGCCATAGATTAGTATGACTGAAAGTGATTAAAAAGAATCTAATGCAGGATCCATACCACTGTCCCACACCAGTTTTTCGAATAAACCAACCTGTAGATCTTTTGCGAAGTAAATGGTTTTATCTTTCATTTTTAATACAGCATCCCCCCAAGCCATAAAGGTGGGTTTCGTAATAAATTTTTAATGTTAATTATATAGGTAATCTTATAGTGGTAGGGTCGTACCTGGCCCTTGAATTTTAACTCTTTTACACATAGAGCCCTCCGTTTTACTGTGCCTCCAGCCCATGATAGATAAAATCCAATTAATTGCCAGAAACCATCCCGCCCCAAACACCCAGGCATGACCGGGTCATTCTTAAAATGACATTTAAAAAACCATTGTTCTTTAACTATATCCAGCAGTTCTTGTTTAGTATAAGAGGACATTTTATCCATGGTTGCTTCCCAATTTCACGCGGAATTTATGCACGAATATTGGTTTCCATATTACTCTTTTGTGTTCTTCATTTGTGCAGGTCTTTGTCTTGTCTAAATTCACTCTAATAAATCGGGAGTTATAATGTCTGATTGGGTATTGATATTAGGATGTTCAACGGGCCATGGCGGTGCCACTGCAGAACGTTTAGCTAAAGATGGCTATGGCATTATTGGTTTTCACTTTGATCGTGGTGATGTTAAAAAAGAGGCCGAGTCGCTGAAACAAAAGATCTCCAATATTAATAATGGTAAAGTTCATTTTTGGAATATCAATGCAGCCGCTATTAAAACAATGGATGAATACATACCTAAAATAGCCGAAATAACAGGCGGAGATTCGGTGAAATTATTGCTGCACTCTATTGCCTTTGGGACTACGACGAACTTTTTTTCTGACAAACCAGTTACTCAAAAACAAATGGATATGACAGTTCACGTCATGGGCAATTCCTTACTGTACTGGACACAAAAATTATTTGACGAGGATTTGCTTGGAGAAGGTTCTCGCGTGGTAGGCCTGACCAGTGAGGGCAATTATGTAGCCATGGATGGATATGGACCAGTGAGTGTAGCTAAAGTCGCTATGGAAGCTATAATACGACAGATCGGGTGGGAATTGGGTAAGCACGGTATTACAGCCAATGCCGTACAGGCAGGAGTCACGCCTACGCGTGCGCTTACAAAGATAACTGCGGATTGGGAAGAATGGGTAGAAAAGACCAAAAGACGTAATCCTATGCAGCGCACCACTATGCCAGAGGATATAGCTAACACCATATCATTACTGTTACGTCCTGAAGCAGATTTTATCAATTGTTCAATTATTTATTGTGATGGCGGTGAACACCGCTCCGGATCTTTTTAGTACGATTATATTTATCTAGGAAATTGAAGCCTAGGAAGGCCCAGTATTATTACTCAGCATTATCTGCTTGCGGATAAGCCTTATCAGCTCGTGTGTATCGGTATTTGGTTGTAGCTGAAAACTGGACTCCGCAGCGTCTAAAGCAAAATCCCACCAGCCTTTTTTTGTATACATTAGTGCCAGATTATAATGCGCTGTGATAAGATTCTCATATTCTTCCCGAGATAATTTTTGAATAGACGGAGGATACAGACGAATAACTTCACGATACTCCGCTATTGCTTCATCATATAATCCCTTGGTGTTATACCATTTGCCTAGTTCTAAATGTCTACCGGGATCAACCTTGTTGCAACCGGTTAAAACCAGTACAAGGGCCGAGAGAAGGATGGTTTGGTATGATATAAGCCTAAACATTAGTTTTTGACTACGTTGGAATTTCCACTTTACACGATTCGAAATGCAAGGAAAAATATATTAACTAATTGTGTGGGCAATCGGTTGGTTATCTAAATGATGTTTGGGGTCCTTAACCCTGAATATGAGAAGTAGTATACCGATGACTAAGAAAATACCAATGCCAGTTAATATTGTCTCGGTGCTGATTACACCACTTAAACCGCCAACTATTGTGATGGACAAAAATGTGAAAGGGGCCAGGCTTGTGTCCGTGAGGGCCATGTAAATTTTATTGTCTCCTTCCTGAGCAAAGTCATATATCAAATTCATTGCAGATGGCATAAATGACCCCAATCCAAATCCAAGAAATACAAAGATAGTATATACAGATAACATATTTGTTGCTAATAACGCCGTTATAACTGCTGCGAGGTAGGAAAAAAATGATAACATTATTCCAATTTTATGTCCATAACGATCACCTATCCAGCCGGCGAGAAAACTTCCAATGCCTGATGTTATTACATTGATCACAATAAAAATACCAGCTTCACTTGTATCAAAACCAAACTTATTCTGCGTATATATTGCGTAAAGACTTATTGCAGGATAGTTTGCTGTAAGAAAAACTCTAGCGAGGAGATAGTTACGAAAATTGGTATGTGTTTTTACGATAGATTTTGTTTCCGCAATTAAATCAGCTATCGTTCTTTCTTTGCGTTTTGTTTTTGGTGTATTTATGCGGTATCCCATAAACAGGATTGTGGCTATTGTAATACATCCAAAAAAAATAAAAAATCCCCAGCCAAAATTTTGTGGAAATGAAATATTACTGTTTAGTATTGCCCGAACGGCAAACCCCCCGATAAATCCACCAATACTATTCCAAGCGAAAGAAATACCTAAATATGCACCGCGTTTTTTCTTGGAAAATGTATGATGTAAAAATTCAGTCCATATGGGAATAATTATACCAATACCAATACCATAGAATATGAAGCACGTATAGTAAAATACCCAGGCATGCGGACCAGTTGGTGCGATAAATGCAAAAATGAATCCTGCACAAAATATAGGCGGTAGAGCAAACATATGTGCGCCAATAACGGCGCGTTTTATATCAAGGATATTCCTTCCAACAATAGCAGTAAATAGTTGCGGAAATGCAACTAAAATTGACCACAATCCTGCGACCGATAAGCAAATTCCTTGTGGTGCACCAAGTTGTTTTAAAAAGAGCGGTATAATAGCATAAAGCGTATGAAAGGCAATACCAAAGCCCCAGCTAAATTCATGAAGACAATTTAATATTAGATTATGGCGATCATCTTTATTGGATACACCAGGCATACTGGTTTTTAATTATCTTTTGATAAATATATCATTGAAGATAATAATAGTACTGCCCCGAATAATTGAGCTGGTTCCAGACTACGCCCGCGGTAGAACCAATCAATACACATGGCAGAAAATGGCCAAAATAATTCATATAGCGTTGCATGCGAAGCGGGAAGACGATCTAATCCATAGTAATAAATAAATAGTGCTACAGCTCCAGTTGAGCAGGCAATCACCAGTAATATTTTCCACTGCATAGTGGTTAATTCCGTAATCATTGCTATATTATTTGAGGCAACAATCACAGCCATACATACAAGTGCTGTTATAATTAATCTAAGAGAAGTAATTATTTGAAATGATATATGTTTAAGGGCGTGTTTTCCTAATACTGTTGAGCTACCCCAACTGAAAGCCGCCAGTAATGCCAATAATGCTGCAATGATCATTTTATCATTCCAATCTGCAATTGGTTGTAATCCAAATGTCACTAAGAAACTGCCAAGAATGGCTGTAACAGCTAATACTAAGAACTTTTTAGACAAAGGTTCCTTAAGGATCACTGCTGCTAAAGTGATTGCAAAAAGTGGCTGCAACTTTTGCAGTAATATAACTACGGATAGATCTATATAATTCACATAACTAAGTGCGCTCGTGTAGAAAAAAGTACCTAAAATACCGCCACAAATACTTATCCAAAGTACTGATATCCAGGTTCTCTGCCCCAGCTTTAAGATTTCTTGCCAACCCTTAATAAGAAATGGAATAAATATTACCGCACCAATTATATGTTCAATACTTATAATGAGAAAAGCGGGAACATTATATAGCGTTTGTCTTAGTAACCCATCAAGACTCCACAGGATTGCCGCAGAAATGACGGCCAGTTGTGGCAATGCTCGTTTCATGAAAACAAACTAAACGTGAATATTACAATTTTTGGTTTAAGCTGAACCGCCCAAACCTGATATTTGGGACATTTCAACTCCGAAGGAACCTGCAGCTATTTTCCACATTTTTGATTCTTCCGTATTAAAAACAAAATTGTGTGATGTAGATTGCATGAGCCAATCACCGTTTTCAATTTCTCGCTCTAATTGACCTGCTTCCCATCCTGCGTGCCCAAGCATTAATTTATATTGTTCTGGGGCATTACCATCGGCAATATCTTGTAAAATTTTACTACTACTGGTGATAGAAAATTCGTCCGATATTTTCATGCTATCTTTACTGGTGTAAGAACTACTATGTACTACAATGCCACGTTCGATTAGTACCGGTCCGCCAAAATATACCTTTGGAATAATTTTGAGTATTTCATCTTGATTCTCAGGAAGTTTTTGAAATAATACCCTCAATTCTGGTTTTTCAAACGGTTTGTTTATAATTAACCCCATCGCACCATCATTGCTGTGTTCGCAGACTAAGATTATGCTTTGTCCAAAAAAGGGATCCTGCATATGAGGCATAGATATTAATATATGGTTTTCTAACGAACTCATATTGCAATGTAATTCATAATGTTCATCGCTGGCAATGGCGTTTTACAACGTTAAGAGGGGTTGTAGGGTGAAATGCAAATCGAAATTTGATCAGAATATAAATAGCATTACATTCCGTGATGGTCTTGAAATTAATGGAATTATAACATTCTACCCGATTTAACTATAAACTGAGTAAAAAACACATCTATGAAATCATCTGATAGAATTGTAATAAAAGGTGCCCGGCAGCACAATTTGAAAAATATAGATTTAGAAATTCCTCGGGATAAGCTTGTCGTAATCACTGGTTTGTCGGGCTCCGGTAAATCTTCTCTAGCGTTTGATACGATTTATGCTGAAGGGCAACGCCGGTATGTGGAATCTCTTTCATCATACGCCCGGCAATTCCTTGGATTGATGGAAAAACCTGACATTGATTACATAGAGGGGCTTTCTCCGGCAATTTCAATGGGACAGAAGGCAACCGCACGCAACCCCAGATCAACTGTAGGGACAGTCACAGAAGTACATGATTATTTACGATTGCTATTTGCGCATGTAGGCAAACCACATTGTTGGATATGTGCTAAGCCAATTGTAAGACAGACTGTACAGCAAATAGTTGATACAGTTTGCAAGTTCGATCAAGATACACAGATTTATGTATTAGCACCAGTAGTCAGAGGCAGAAAGGGAGAGCATAAGGGTGTTTTTTCTGAAATTCGACGGGAAGGATTTTTACGTGCCAGAGTCGATGGCAAACTGTACCAGGTTGAGGATAAGATTAATCTCAATAAGAATCAAATTCATGATATAGAGGTTGTAGTTGATAGACTAGTCTTAAAAGGAGATTATAAAGAGCGGTTAACAGAATCAATCGAGTTGGCCCTGAAAGTTGGGTCAGGTGCGATCATCATACATATTTTGAAAGGTACAGACCATCTATTTAGTGAACATTTTGGCTGTCCTGACCACCCCGAAGCATCATTGGATGAACTAACACCACGCATGTTCTCATTTAATTCACCTTATGGTGCATGTGATCATTGTGATGGATTGGGTACACAAATGAATATTGATCCAAATTTAGTGGTGCCGGATAAATCGAAATCGTTGATTCAGGGTGCGATCGTTCCATTAGGTGAGCAGCCACGGGGTACCTGGTATGGTGGCATTTTGAAGAGTCTTGCCAAACACTACCAGTTCAACTTTACAACACCATGGATTAAGATAGATTCTAAGATTCGTGAAATCCTATTATTTGGTACTGGCAAACAGACCCTTACTATGAATTATACTTCCAAACGTTGGTCAGGTACATATACTGGAGGTTGGGAAGGAGCTGTCCAAAATTTAGAACGGCGCTATGGGCAAACAAAATCTGGCCACATTCGTAAATGGATAGAACAATTCATGAGGATGAGCCCCTGTCCAAAGTGTAATGGTACCAGGCTCCGCGAAGAAAGTCGGTCAGTATTGGTTGGCGGATGTAATCTAGGTACCGTATCTGCAATGACAATTAAGGATGGGAAGAAGTTTTTCAAGAATTTGAATTTAGGTGCGACCGACACAAAGATTGCAACTCAAATATTGAAGGAAATTAATAGTCGTCTAGGGTTTTTGGTGGATGTTGGTTTAGAATATTTAACCCTAGATCGTTCAGCTACAACATTGTCCGGTGGAGAGGCCCAGCGTATCAGACTCGCAACACAAATAGGATCACAATTAATGGGGGTACTCTACATATTGGATGAACCTTCGATAGGGTTACACCCTCGCGATAATAATCGCTTATTAAATACGTTAAAAAAACTGCGGGATCTTGGTAATTCAGTTCTAGTGGTTGAACATGACCGTGAAACAATGGAATCTGCTGACCATATCATTGATCTGGGACCAGGATCCGGCGAACATGGTGGTGACGTAGTTTATTCTGGTAACCCTGAAGGATTAGTAGATTGTTCCAGCTCGTTAACAGGAAAGTATTTATCAGGAAATTGTGAAATATCAGTACCTGAGATCCGTCGCAATGGTAATATGAAGTCTTTATTCCTAAAGGGAGCAGCTGGTAATAATTTGCGTGAAATTGATGTGGAATTCCCGTTGGGGAAATTGGTATTGATTACCGGTGTATCTGGTAGTGGCAAAAGTACACTGATCAATGAAACCCTTTATCCAGCGGTTGCAAAGAAATTGAATGGAGTGCGAAAATATCCGTTGGCTCACCAGTCAGTTGAAGGAATTGAATATATAGATAAAATAGTGAATATTGACCAAAAACCAATCGGTCGGACGCCGCGTTCCAATCCAGCCACCTATACCGGTGTGTTTACATTTATACGTGATCTATTTTCGCAACTGCCAGAGTCTAAGATTCGCGGCTATAAGCCTGGCCGTTTTTCCTTTAATGTTAAGGGCGGACGTTGTGAGTCTTGCGGAGGAGATGGTATAATAAAAATTGAGATGAATTTTTTGCCTGATGTATATGTGACTTGTGAAGTATGTAAAGGTGCCCGCTATAATAGAGAAACGTTGCAAATAAAGTACAAAGGTAAAAATATCGAAGATATTTTGAACATGCCGGTTGAAGAAGCACTAAAATTTTTTGAAAATATCCCTTCTGTTAAGAAAAAATTGACCACTTTATGTAAGGTAGGTTTAGGTTATATACGATTAGGTCAACAAGCAACAACACTGTCTGGTGGAGAAGCCCAGCGTGTAAAGTTAGCAACGGAATTGTCAAAAGCTGCAAAAGACCATACAGTATATATCCTCGATGAACCTACTACAGGATTACATTTTGAAGATATTAAAATGTTGATGTCCGTGCTTCAGCGATTGGTGGATAAGGGACATACTGTTATAGTTATCGAGCACAACTTAGATGTAATAAAGTGCGCTGATTGGATTATTGATTTGGGACCAGAAGGCGGCAATGATGGTGGAACAGTTCTGGCAAGTGGTATACCAGAAAAAATAGCTAAGGTTAAAAAATCTTTTACTGGGCAGTTTTTACAGAAAGTACTTTAGAAATAAATAACGTGGGAAACACCCGGTGGCTTACAATTATTAAGTGCTCCCTTGGTGACCCCCTATCCATTTATTATCTTTAGTGCCCGTGTTTGAGAATATTTTTTGTTTTTCCTATAAGGTTCAATGACTGAAATCCATATTACAGATCCTACACCCATTGAAGATGATATAATCATCGAACGATCTCTACGCCCTTCTTATTTTGATGATTTTGTTGGTCAGGGTGATGTTGTGGAGAATTTGAAGTTATATATTGATGCTGCCAACAAACGGGATGAGGCACTTGATCATGTTTTATTATTCGGGCCTCCTGGTCTTGGTAAAACAACACTAGCAAATATTATTTCAAAGGAGTTAAATGTAAGCCTTAAGCATTCTTCGGGCCCAGTGATTGACCGCGCTGGCGATCTTGCTGGAATGTTGACAAATATTCAAAGAAAAGACGTGTTTTTTATCGATGAGATTCACAGGTTAAATAATGTAATAGAAGAATACTTGTATCCAGCTATGGAAGATTTTCAGTTGGAAATTATAATTGATAGTGGTCCCAGTGCTCGTAGTGTGCAATTGAATATTGAACCATTTACCCTTATTGGCGCTACCACGCGATTGGGTAATTTGACATCGCCTCTAAGAGATCGATTCGGAGTTGTTCTGCGCGTTAACTTTTATGACCCAGAAGATTTGTTTCAGATCATTAATCGATCAGCTGAAATTTTAGAAGTTGACATTGACAAAGAAGGTGCAACGGAATTAGCCGGGCGTTCAAGGGGAACACCAAGGATTGCGAACCGTATATTAAGGCGCACACGAGATTATGCCCAAGTCAAAGCAAATGGTTCAATAACAAAAAGTGTGGCTCAGGAATCACTTAAATCTTTAGGTGTTGATAACTATGGTCTGGATGATATGGACCGGCAAATTTTGATAACCTTGATCGATAAATTTGATGGAGGCCCAGTGGGCGTAAGTTCATTGGCTGTAGCTATAAGTGAAGATACAACCACTATAGAAGATGTTTATGAACCATATCTAATAAAGGAAGGCTTTATTCAACGGACCGCCAGGGGCCGTATTGCGCAAAAAAAAGCATATAAAATCTTAGGTAAAGCATTTAACTCAACTAAACAAAAAGGATTGTTTTAATGATACAAAAAAAGAAAAAATATAAGCTGACTGATTTTGATTACTCACTGCCACCCAAATTTATTGCCCAGTATCCGGCCAAGCGTCGTGATTTGGCAAAAATGATGGTTCTACACCGGGATACTGGTAAGATTGAGCATAAAAAGTTCTCAAACCTGCCAAATTATTTCAGAAAGAATGACTTGTTTATCATGAACAATACAAAAGTATTTCCAGCACGATTATTTGCAAACAAAGATCGTACTGATGCTCAGGTAGAAGTATTTTTGCTTCGCGAATTGGAAAACGATCTTTGGGAGGTTATGGTCCGACCAGCTCGAAAAGTAAGAATTGGTAATAAACTTATGTTTAAAAAAAATGTTTATTGTGATGTAATTGATAATACCATATCCGGCGGAAGAGTTGTCAGGTTTGAATATGATGGTGAAGATATATATGGTATTATAGATCGCATTGGTCAATCGCCCCTTCCACCCTACATTAAAAGAGCCGCGGAACCGTCTGATAAAATAAGGTATCAAACTGTATATGCAGACCGGCGCGGTGCTGTTGCTGCGCCGACGGCAGGCCTTCATTTTACTAACGGACTTATCAAGAGGCTCAAAGACAAAGAAGTAAAAATTGAGTACACTACTTTACATATAGGCTTAGGTACGTTTCGCCCCGTACAAGTGGAAGATCTCAACCGCCATCAAATGGATTCTGAATACTTCGAGTTGTCGCCGAAGACTGCTTTAGCTATAAATGAAGCCAAAAAGAAAAAGCGTAAGGTAGTGGCTGTAGGTACGTCTTCGGTACGTTCACTGGAAACGGTAGTTGTATCTGGATTCCAGGTGACTTCAAAAAGAGGTTGGACAGACAAATTTATTTATCCACCATATGATTTTAAAATGGTTGATGCATTGATTACAAATTTTCATCAACCAAAAAGCACACTGTTAATGATGGTTTCTGCTTTTGCTACAAGGAAATTTATTATGAAGGCCTATCGCGAAGCAAAAAAACATGATTATCGCTTTCTCAGCTACGGTGATGCAATGCTTATCATCTAATGAGTAATTTATCCTTGAAAGCAGGCGCAGTTGTTCCTGCAGCAGGGCAAGGAGCACGCTTTGGTGAAAAAAAGCAGTTCAAACTGCTGGGCCGGCGCCCGCTCCTTTTTCATACATTAACTTCATTCCTGGAATGTGATGATATCGCTGAGATCGTAGTTGTAGTTTCGGAAGAAGACATAGAAATGACATCCCGGGAGCTGGCCTCGTTTACATCTGCAAAACCTGTTAAAACTGTGGCTGGCGGGGCACGGCGCCAGGATTCCGTATTGAATGGCTGTCTGGCATTATCTGAAAATGTAGAGATCATTGCGGTTCACGATGCTGCCCGCCCTTTTGTAACGCCAGAACTTATTTCTGCCACCATTGCTGGCTGTAATAAAGCAGACGGCTGTATTGCTGCACTTCCTTCGAAAGACACAGTAAAGCAAGTGGCAGAGAACAACATTCAACGGACAATAGACCGTGATAGTACTTGGCTGGCGCAGACACCCCAAACCTTTCATAAGGATATATTGATTAATGCACTCCAGCACGATATGGTAGCCACCGATGAAGCATCTATGGTGGAAGCAACAGGCGGGACGGTGGCGGTAACAGAAGGGTTTGCCGGGAATTTTAAGATCACTACCGGTGAGGACTGGCAACTGGCGGAAAATATTATAAATGATTAAATCAGGCATAGGATACGACGTTCATTCCCTGACTAAAGGGGAAGAACTCATTATTGGCGGAGTGAAGATCAATAGTCCTCGGGGTTCTGTTGGTCATTCGGACGGGGATGTATTACTGCACGCCATAGTGGATGCATTGCTGGGAGCAGCGAAATTGGGTGACATTGGTATGCATTTTCCTAGTTCAGATGAACGCTGGAAGGGCAAGGAAAGCATCCATTTTCTGGAACACGCGGCGCTCCTTGTCCGAGAGCAAGGCTTTGAGATTGACCATGTAGACAGTACTGTTATTTTGGAAGAGCCCAAACTTGCTGACATAATTCCAGAAATGGTTTATAAGGTTTCCTACACCCTCCAGATCGATGAAGCGGCTGTATCCATCAAAGCTACCACCACAGATAAAATGGGCTTCATTGGCCGTGGTGAAGGTGTTGGCGCAATAGCCATTGCGACCATCTCCAAATAATTTTTATGGACTCAATCACACTTAAGTCACATGCCAAGGTGAATATTGGCCTGCAAGTGCTGGATCAACGTGAAGACGGTTATCATAACATCCACACCATTTTCCATGAATTGGCTTTTCATGATACTGTTACTTTTTCTAAAACGGATGATGCTTGTGAGCTTTCATCAAACGACGAAAATCTTCCCACGGACGCTTCTAATACCTGTGCCAAAGCCTATGTGGCAGTTAAAGTTCACTGTCCAGATGTTGCTGGAATCAAGATCCATGTTAAAAAAGAAATCCCTCAAGGCTCGGGATTAGGCGGCGGTTCCAGCAATGGCGCGTCAACACTCAAAGGGATGAATGAATTATATGGACTTGGTTTATCTAATGATGAACTGACAGAACTATCTTTACAAGTGGGTGCGGATGTGCCCTTTTTTATTCGTGGGGGTACCCAGCTGGGCGAAGGAACTGGTGAACAATTAACCCAATTAGATATAGAATTACCACAGTCAATATTGGTAATAATACCTGGCATGCATATCAGTACAAAATGGGCTTATTCCCGATTGAGAAAAAAGTTGGAAACAGAGGTCAAGGCACCTAATTTTGCCGGCCTTGTTGAAAGGGGTGAAATACCTTTTCAGTTTTTTGAGAATGATTTCGAAAAAATCGTTTTTTCGACATATCCAGAGATTGGGTTGATCAAAGATCAATTGCTTGCTAATAAAGCACGATTTGCCAGTCTGTCGGGGAGTGGCTCGGCTGTGTTCGGATTGTTTGACGATGAAGCAGATGCTAGATCCGCTGAGTTACTTTTTTCCGCATCTAATAAAACAATGCTTACCCGACCCCATACACGGTAAATACATCCCTGGATAATTGATACACTTGGGGTGTCGTCTAACGGTAGGACACCGGGTTTTGGTCCCGGCAGTCGGGGTTCGACTCCCTGCGCCCCAGCAATGATCGGAAATCATAAACAAAAGGTGCATTGAAATGCAAGATACGCTGAAAATTTT
>JYMV01018873.1_pt1 | contig 23034 bp, 20 predicted proteins | sample 338911 | NCBI WGS metagenome assembly JYMV01 (sample SAMN03354496, study PRJNA234377) | hydrothermal vent metagenome | biome: Deep sea; feature: Hydrothermal plumes at the Eastern Lau Spreading Center, Western Pacific Ocean; material: Seawater | place: Tonga | collected 2009 | depth 2000 m m
CATTAAGATCACCCCCATACGTATTACCCAGTGATTCATCCGTTGGTTGACTCAGAATCGGATTTTCATCGTCATACCTTCCTTCAGAATCTGATTGACTATAATTTACAGAGCCCTCTTCGAAATCTTGATCACCCGAATCTTCGTGTTCTCTTACTTTTGTTCCCTCAGACATTTATGTAACTACCTCTAATAGGTTTTCCTGTAGATCAATTGTATTTTTAGTAGACATTCTACTTAACTTTATCATAGAATTTGCTAAAGTCCTAGAGTGTATTTTGTAATATATTTGTAAAAAAATCAACACAACAGTGTGCCAAATGAACAAATCTGATGTCCTTAAAGGCTATGAAGCAGGTAACTCTTTCAAAGGTGAAGAATTGATAAGAATAGACCTCAGCCACATTAAGTTAGTAAAAGTTGATTTCTCAGAAGCCAATTTACAGTTCGCAGAATTCAAAGACACCAATCTGAGCGAATCTAATTTTAACTATGCAGACCTATCTAATGCCAATTTATCAGGTGCCATTTTAAGGAAAGCTTTTCTTGTCGGTGCTAACCTAACTAATGCTAATCTAGAACGAACTGATCTTCGCGGTGCATTTTTAGGAGGCTCGACGCTTAGCAGTACGAATTTCCGTGATGCTAACTTAAAAGGCGCCATTATCGGATCCCCAAATTGGATTGCACTAGATACCTTCAGTGCCCATACTAACTTCGAAGGGGCAAACCTTGAAAATACGATCTTTGGCGAAACAACTCCAAAGGGTGTTTCAATGCTAGGTGCCAAGCTCACAAATGCATATCTTTACGAAGTTAACTTTTCCGAATCGGTGTATCACCCACAGCAACTTGAGGAAGCTATTATAAACAAGATTGTACAAAGTTCACCTGTAAAACCCGCACAACTCAAGTAGAGACGTACTTTTAACCAAAAAGGTTTACAGTTTTTTTTGTGATTTACAAATTTTATTTGCTCTTCGTTAGAATTAACGGAGCTGAATTTCGGTTAGTTTCTGGTAAAGACCACTTCTACTAACCAGTTCTTGGTGTGTTCCCCTTTCAACAATTTTCCCTTTACCCAGCACAAAAATCTCATCTGCATTAATGATTGTCGAGAGCCTATGGGCAATGACAAATGTTGTCCGTCCTTTCATCAGGTACGATAATGACTCTTGAATAAGTGATTCAGATTCGCTGTCTAGTTCAGAAGTTGCTTCATCAAGAAGAAGAATCCGTGGATTCTTAACAATCGCACGGGCGATTGAAATTCGTTGTCTTTCACCTCCTGATAGGTTAAGACCCGATTCTCCAACTTCCGTTTTGTAACCATTTGGCAGCCCAACAATGAAGTCATGCGCATTGGCTAATTTTGTCGCTTTGATAATCTCAGAATCCGTTATGCTCGTTTTGCCGTAGGCGATGTTGGCACTTACGGTTCCAGCAAAAAGTATTGTTTCCTGCGTTACAATTGCAATTTGTTTTCGTAGCGATTCTAAACTAAAATCACTTATTCGGTAACCATCAATCAAAATTTCGCCTAAAGTTACCTCATAAAACCTTAGGATTAAATTTACCAGTGTTGTTTTGCCGTTTCCGCTTGGTCCTACTAAAGCGACAACCTTCCCTGACTCAACACGAAAATTGATGTCGTCGACAACCTTTTCTTGATCGTCGTAGGTGAATGACACGTTGCGGAACTCGATTTCACCACGTACGAAAGGAAGATTTGGTTCTTTTTTCTGCTCCTGCCTTTCATCTTTAAAATCAAGTATATGAAAAACTCGATCAGCTGATGCGAGGCTTTGCTGTAAAATTGTATTGAATTGGCTAATGGTCCTTATCGGTTTAAACATCAAACTGATCATGGCGACGTAACCAATAAATTCACCTGTGCCAAGATTACCGAGAATTACTTGCCTACATCCAAGACCAAAAACTACTACCACTCCGATTGCGCTAATTAACTCAACCAGAGGGCCGAGCAATGAAGTTAAGCGGATTCGCTTGATTGTAGTATGATATTGGCGTCCTGTAGTATCCAAGAATCTGTCACGTTCAAATATTTCAGCAGTAAAACTCTTAATTATTTGAGTTCCATATATTGTTTCCTTGAGTTGGGAGGATAGATCCGCCGTATGCTGTTGGATTTCTCCAGACGCATCGCGAATCCTTTTTCCAAACTGATTGACTAGATACACAAGCGGAGGAAAAATTAACAGTACCAGGATTGTTAGCTTGAAGCTGCTGATTAACATTGCAACTATAAAAACTGGGAGGTAGATAATCGCGCGTATCACGCTTGAGGTAGAACCGATGGCTCTGTGTAGAGATCTTATATCATCGGTCATTCGGGCAATTAAGTCTCCTGATCGATGATCTTTCAGTATTCCTACAGGAGCAAATACAATCTTCTCATAAACTTCGTTTCTCAGTTGAGTAATCAGTTTCAAGCCGACCAGATCCATTAGGAAACTGTTGAAGTAGGAGAAAACTCCTTTCACCAATACTAGGCAGAATGCACCTCCTAAAACATATCCGATCAAGTGGAGTGCTATCCGTCGATCTGGAATCGAAAGTGGGATGCCATTAAAAATTCCGTTAACTTTAAAAAATCCGATGATCAGTGGATTCTCATCAAATGTGTGTGTTTCTATTGATTTTAATGCGTCAATTGTGTTCGCCAGAACTTGTATATAGCCAAGATCCCCGATCGCAATTACAAAGGAACAGACCATCGATAAGCAGATCAGACCAATGTAGGTTCTCAGATATTTGGCAAGGCGGTTGAATGTTTTCATGTCTAATTTATCTTCTGATGATTAAATTGAATAACGTGCATATGTTCAGCAGCGATTGACTTACATAATACGTGCGGTTGACGTATTTTGAAGTCTATTAAGCTAGTTTAGTCGATGGCGATCACTAGGTTAGTTCGACTAAGCATAGCAGTTTGTCGATTCTCAAAGTAAGCGGGCGTTTGTATTGTCAGATGAAGCTTTACAGGGGGTCACTGTGTTGAGAAATTTAATTCATAACGGAATGACGTTGATGGTAGGGTTCTTTGATTCAAACTATTTGTGAGATTAAGAAATTTTTCAAGTAACGTTGGTTTTTGTTTAATGCGTGTTATTTTGGGCACTCCTTTGATCCCAACGACATGAGCAGCATGAGCGACTGTGTCTTGCAAATTACCGAGTCGATCAATTAATGTCTCCTCAAATGCTTGTTTTCCGGTGAAGATTCGTCCATCGGCAAAAGCCTCGATCTGATCCCGCGTCAGCCGATCGTTACGGCTTTCAACAATTGCCTGAATGAATTGAGATCTTACGTCGTCGACAGTTGTTTGAATTAAATCTCTTTCCGCCGGCGTCATATCGCGCTGCGCTGTTCCAATATCTTTATATTTTCCACTTTTAACGATTTGATATTCAATTCCTATTTTATCGTATAGTTCCTTCATCTTCATAAATTGCATGACGGCACCAATACTACCGGTAAGTGTCCCTGGATTTGCGAAGATTTCTTTTGCAGCACAGGCAATATAGTAACCACCAGACGCAGCAGTACTGCCCATTGATGCAAAAATTGGTTTGTTCTTCAGTTTTTTAAGCTCACTGTAAATCTCTTGGACAGGAGCAACCCCTCCTCCAGGCGAATCAATTCGCAATACGATGGCCTTTACACTGGAGTTATCACGATGATGATGAATATGTTTAATAGTTTCTTCTGAATCATTAATTACACCAAGGATCTCAATGACTGCTACTTTATCCCCGATTGTTTCTAGGTTGATTAGCATTCGGCCAAAAAATAGCATGAAAATTAAGATTGCACCTGTAATTAAAATAGTATATTTGACTTTGCGAGACATAACAAAATTTCTCCCTTAAATTTCTAGCATCTTTGTTGCATACTCCCGAAATTCTGAACCGAATTCCGGATCTGCCAGGGAAAATCTAAAGAACGCTTCGAAATAAGCACGATAATTTCCAATATCAAACCGTTTTTCGTCATGATCGAGTTTCAGACCAAAAACTCTGCCTTGATCCTTTAATGCAAGCTGAATTGAATCGGTAATCTGAATCTCGTTATTTTTACCGGGTTTTGTCTGACGGATATAATCGAAAATTTCAGGAGAAAACACATACCGTGCTGCAACTGCTAAGTTGCTCGGAGCTTTATCAACACTAGGTTTTTCAACAAGACCCACAACTGAAAAAGCTAGACCTTTCTCAAACTTGGGTGTTCCAATACCATACTTAACAACAGACTCAAATGCGACTTCTTCGAATAATACGGTTACATTGGCCTGATTTTCCATGTGTGTTTCTATCAAATTTTCCAATATGTTACTTGTTGGTTTGGACTGGATGATGGTATCACCTAAACAAACAACAAAGGGCTCATTACCAACAAAAGCCTCTGCTTTACTAATTGCGTCAGCTAACCCCTTTGGATGACTCTGGCGTGTATAGAAAAATTCAATATCGCCATCAACTTCTGAGGTCTGACTGAAATGATCTAAATTTGAATCGAAGTGGTCTTCTAATGTTCGTTTTTTCTGATTTGTGACAATCAGAATCTTGTTAATCCCGGTAGCTTGTATTTCTTCCACTACATACTGGATTACTGGTTTGCGACCAACTAATAACATTTCTTTAGGTTGAGACTTTGTTGCGGGTAATAGGCGGGTCCCAAAACCTGCCGCGGGAATTACAGCTTTTCTCGGTCTTTGTTGTGTTTGATGAATGTTCATCCCTAATATCACTTAAATATAAAGATACCTAGAATAGTGCGCGCAATCCATAACATGTCAGAATAGAAAGTTTGCGTTTTTATGTATTCTAGATCTATCTTCAATTTCTCTGGCATAAGTATATGGATATAAAACTGTTCCGGGTCGGATTTACCTCTTAGCTTTTCTTCTTCGTTGCGGTTCATAAATTGGGAAGGTCCGGTGATACCAGGACGCACGTGCAATACTCGTTGCTGGTTCCGTGTATAGTACTGAACATAAGCTGGGGATTCGGGGCGCGGCCCAATGATACTCATTTCACCTTTGATGATGTTAACTAGTTGCGGAATTTCATCGAGTTTCCACCGTCTTAGGAAGAAGCCAATCGGCGTAATGCGAGGATCACAATAAGCAGTAAGTTTTTGACCAAAAAGGTCAGCATTAGCGACCATTGTTCGGAACTTATACATTTCAAAAATGTGACCATATTGCCCAACTCTCTTAGCCTTGTAGAGGATGGGACCAGGTGATTGTAATTTCACTAATATGGCGACTACTAAAAAAATTGGTGATAGGCAGATCAAAGTTGGACCTGCGAATACAAGATCAATGATCCTCCTCATTTCTACCTGACAGCTGATAAATCAATTACGTCAGCTTTAGTCTTCCGACTAATAGTACTAAGCGGTTCGTTAGCAAAAGACCGATTTGGCACATAAGTTGGTACAATCTTCTGGAGCTCATTTATAATCTCATCAGTTTTCAGATGATTAGCAAGTTCATCCAACTTCTGGATTTGATCCAGCAACCTTTTCTCCTCGATAGCTTCAAGGTGTGCGACGAAAATCCGCTGGTGTTTGGTTGCTCTTACGCCTTCCTCTGCTGTCAAAAGCTCTTCGTATAACTTCTCTCCTGGTTCTAATCCCGTAAATTCTATTGGGATATCACGATTCACTTCAAGCCCAGACAGGCGGATTAGATCGTGTGCAAGATCGAGAATTTTAATTGGCTCTCCCATATCCAAGATAAAGATCTCTCCCCCATTTCCCATTGCTCCAGCTTGAAGTAGCAGTTGAACCGATTCAGGGATAGTCATGAAATATCTTGTAACGTCACGGTGTGTTACAGTCACTGGACCACCTTTTTCTATCTGACGTTTGAACTTAGGTAAAACACTCCCTCGACTATCAATGACGTTTCCAAAGCGAACTGCGCCAAATTTCGTGCTGTTATGGTACGCTTTGCTTTCGATCAGCTTTTCTGTTACCCGTTTGGATGCCCCCATTACACTAGATGGATTGACTGCTTTGTCAGAAGATACAAGGATAAACGATTCAACGCGATGATGTACAGCGGCATCAACTAAATTCTTGGTACCCAGAATATTATTTTTAACCGCTTCGTCGGGATTGAGCTCCATGAATGTTACGTGCTTATGTGCAGCGGCATGGAAAATAATTTGTGGTTGATAGCGATCGATAATTCTAAAAACCTTAAGTCGGTCACGGATATCACCAATGATGATTACACGGTTTAGGGTTGGGAGGAGCTCGGCTAATTCATGCTCAATGTGATACAGGCTATTTTCACCACGGGCGTAAAGAATCAATTGTTCCGGATTAAACTGTGCAATCTGCCGACATAACTCGGAACCAATTGACCCTCCAGCACCAGTTACCATTACCCGTTTACCGGATAGAGACTTAGAAACTTCAGCCAGATCAATCTGAGCAGTCTGTCGATTCAGCAAATCCTCAACTTGAACACTCCGAATCTGACTGATGCTAACGTCTCCTGAAAGAATCGCGTCAATGCTCGGCACTATCTTGAACGCACATCCTTTTTGCTCACAGAGGCGGATAATCTCACGTACTTTTGTTCCTGCAGCGTTTGGCATTGCAATAACCACAGTATCAATCTGACGTCGTCGAACAATATAGGTCAAATCACGTGTGGTGCCAAGGATATCGAGTCCGTGAATTCGTTTGCCTACTTTTTCCTGATTATCATCAATAAACCCAATCGGAAAATACCCTTTATCTGGATTTCTACGTATACTGCGTAAGACGCTGACCCCCACCTCCCCAGCACCAATAATTAAGATGCGTTTGCGGGGAACCACAACCTGTCTTCTTTGCCATTCCTCTGATAAACGCAACGAAAATTTCACGCCACCGATAAGGATAAAATTATAAAACCCATCAACTAGCAGAAGTGCGGTGATATCGCCAAGCGGAGAACCTTCGGCAATATTGTTTATGACCATAAACAATATTGGAATAAGCAGAACTGTAGAAAGCCCAATAGTGGCAGTTAGCAATGTGAATTCGTATACGCTGGCAAAACGCCATATCTGTTTGTGGCATTGGAATACCAAAGAAATCGCCATTCGTATCACAATAACAGTGACGATAATAGCAAAGAGATTTCCCGAAAAGTCTCCCTGCATTTTTAGTTTCTGGATGAAGTCTAGGCTTAAAAGCTTACCAGTATAGAGAGTGAGTAAAAAAGCAATACTAATTAACATAAAATCAATTAAAACTGAGCTAATCAATCTAGCCCGTAACTTCCTAGCTCGTAACTTCAGCATGCTTTCCTTTCGGTTATTTGGGAGTAAACCTCATTTAGTCGTTTCCCTAAAATTTGCCAATCGTACTTCTCTTCAATCAATTTCCTACCTGAATTGCCAATTGACTCGCGGAGTTCTCGATCGTTGAGCAACATGTTTACATGGCTCGCAAAATCATGTGGCGTGTCAGCTACTAACAAATCTTGACTTGCTATTGCTTCGATACCCATCGCCCCAATTGTTGTTGTCACGATAGGAACACCCATTGCCATCGCTTCAAGATGCTTTACCTGCAAGCCTGATCCTGATCGCATCGGTGATACAAAGACCGTTGCTCGGTTAAAGTAAACACGCACGTCGGGAACATAGCCAGTTACAGTTACATTGTCGCTTGCAAGTTGCTTAACTTGATTGGTTGGATTGTTGCCAACAATTGAGAAAGTTACTTCTGAATGTTTGGCAACAATCAGTGGTAAAATTTCGTTGTGGAAATAAATCGCTGCGTCGTAATTTGGGAAATAATCCATTGTCCCTGTAAATAACAGATTCAATCCCCCATCTGTGTTGCTCGGCTGAAAATAATCAAGATCAATACCAACCGGAATGACTGATAGGTTAAGATCTGAATCTTGTTTAAGCAAATAATCGTGGTCACACTGCGCTACCACCGTGCTGTGATCGAAAACCCGGGCGATTTCTACCTCATAATCGCGTACCCGCTTCTGTTCCATCTTGAGAAGGGGTAAAATAGCACTACGATCGATTTCGATCCGGCGGCTTAAATTCAATGCCATTGAATCGCAAAGATCAAGCATCTTCGGAACTCCTTCACAATCGGCAACATACTGCCCCATTCGAAAGAGGTGCGCGTGCACAAGCTCGAAATCCATCTGTTGCAGAAGATTGTCGATCGTCCTTTGCATCTTAGTTGATCTCCAATAATGTATTTGGAGCGGGTCCTTGGAGAAAAAATTGAAAATACAATTCTTTCTCGCTTGCAAGCGGCTAAAAGGTACCAACTCAGCCCGCTCACAAAACGACCTGAGTTCTTTAATATTATTAGTCTCTTCCCTAGATTCGGCAAAGGAAACAACTGTAACAGCATGATCCTTCGCCAGTTGCTTAATAAAACTATAGTTACGAATTCGATCCCCGCGATGTGGTGGAAATGGGCACCTAAGACTTAGAAATAAGATTCTCATCACCGATGGGAATTCCCTCACTCGGAATCATATTCGGTATATCAGAAGTTACTCGATAGACTGTCTTCGTATCTACTGTAATTAATCCCTCTTCAAGTGGTTCTTCGACAATTTCACCACCCACATTTCTTACTAAGCCTTTTTGGATTTTCTCATTTAATTCAACCTGCATTTCGTTGGTCAGTATTTCCAGACCGACCTTAGTAACCGGACAACATAAAATCTCCAACAGATCTTGTTTAACTGGCATATTCTGCCTCAACATTCCTTAAATTCTTCTTTGTTCTCTATCTTTTCCGTCTTTTCGGGCGATTACTTCTAGTGGCCCTCCGTCTGGGCATAGCTTGCTTTTTGTCCTTTCGGCGGGCTGGTGTTCTACTTCGTTTTTCTTCTCTGGATTCGATGTTAAGCTGGGCTTTAAAAACGTATTCGCAAACTTCCTCTTCTATACGTTGATGCATGGATTCAAAAACGCCGAGCGCTTCATTCTTGAAAACAACAATTGGATCCTTACCGCCATAACCGCGAAGATGAATTCCTTCTTCAAGATAGTCGATGTTATAAAGGTGGTCCTTCCAATGACTATCGATCCGATCGAGAAGTATCATGCGTTCCAACTCACGCATGATCTCAACTCCCATCTCTTTCTCACGTAGTGCATATATGCTTTGCAAAGATTCAATAATACAACTCCGAATTTGATTTGGTTCCTGTTGATCAATGGGTGGCAACCATGTGGATAAGTCAATCGGAAATGTTCGAGTCAACCACTTGGCAAAAACTTCAACACCACTCTCTTCTTCGGGATCGGGATTGATCAAGTAAAAATCGAGATGATCGTCAACAAGGTTTTCGATCATCTCCCATATCTTATTTGTTAATTCGTCGCCATGGAGGATTTCGTCACGGAGTGAGTAAATCGTTTGGCGTTGTACCGTCATCACGTCGTCGAATTTCAGCAAATTCTTACGGATTTCGAAATGTTTGTCCTCAACACGTTTTTGTGCTTTTTCGATAGCTTTAGTAATCCAAGTGTGTTCGATTGGAATTTCGTCATCCATACCAACCTTATCCATCATTCCTTGCAGTCGGTCTTGACCAAACTTACGCATTAAGTCATCTTCAAGAGACAGGTAAAACCGGGAAGAACCGGGATCCCCTTGCCGGCCAGATCGGCCTCGGAGCTGATTGTCGATCCGACGTGATTCATGCCGTTCAGTACCGATGATATGCAATCCGCCAGCAACCAGAATTTTTTCACGGTTTTCGGCACAGACAGCGTTAGCTTCCTGAAACGCCGATGTCCACTCCTCAGATTCCTGATCCGTCGCATCTGGGTTCAGGCGTCTTTTTCGCAGGAACTGTCTGGTGATAATATCGGGACTACCGCCGAGTAAAATGTCAACGCCACGACCTGCCATGTTTGTCGCAATCGTCACTGCGCCTGGCATTCCTGCTTGAGCTATGATGGTTGCTTCACGGGCATGCTCTTTGGCATTTAACACTTGGTGATCCAAATTTCGGTTTTTTACCTTCAGCATTCTGCTCAGCTTTTCGGAGTTTTCGATCGAAATCGTACCGACCAAAACGGGGCAACCCTGTTCATGTTTTTCGAGGATATCCGTAATTACTGCATTGAATTTTGCTTTTTCAGTCTTGTAAATTTGATCGGCGAGATCCATGCGAACCATGGGACGGTTCGTTGGCACCACGACAACATCCAAACTATAGATTTGGGCGAACTCATTTGCTTCGGTTGCGGCTGTACCGGTCATGCCCGATAGTTTATCGTACATGCGGAAATAGTTCTGGTAGGAGATTCTTGCTCCTGTTTGGCTTTCCTGCGCAATCCGAACGTTTTCTTTCGCTTCAAGTGCCTGATGCAACCCTTCGCTGTACCGTCTTCCTTCTTGCATCCTCCCGGTAAATTCGTCAACAATGACCACCTCTCCGCCTTTCACTACATAATCGATATCACGCTTGTAGAGAGCATGTGCAATCAATGCTTGATTGATGTGATGGATGACGTCCATATTGTCGTGGTTGTAAAGATCTTCTACCCCCAATAACCTTTGAACCTCATCAACCCCAAGATCAGTTAGCGCTACCGTCCCGCGTTTACTGCCCTTTTCGTCAATCTCATAATGGTCATTCAGCCGAAGCCTGACAATGGCACGACGGATCTTTTGATATCGCTCAACCGGCTCACCATGAGGTTCAGCGATAATTAATGGTACACGTGCCTCATCAATCAGGACACTGTCCACTTCATCTATAATTGCAAAGTTATGGTTGCGCTGGACTTTACCTTCCAAATGACGGGCCTTGTTGCCCCACAAGTAATCAAAGCCGAATTCGCTATGTACACCGTATGTGATATCAGACTTATAGCCGAGTCTTTTCTCCTCATGCGACATGCCACTAACCGTTAGGCCAACCGATAAACCGAGGAAGTTATAGATTTGTCCCATCCATTCTGCATCACGCTTCGCTAAGTAATCATTAACTGTAGCGAGATGAATACCTTTTCCTTCAAGTGCATTCAAGTACACAGCCAAGGTGGATGTTAGTGTTTTCCCTTCACCAGTTTTCATCTCGGCGATACTGCCTTGATGAAGAGCTATTCCTCCGATAAGTTGGACGTCAAAATGCCTCTGACCAAGAGCACGTACCGCTGTCTCTCGGACAACAGCAAACGCTTCAGGCAAAAGGTCATTTAATGAAACCCCATTGTATAATTGTTGGCGCAAATCGGGCGTTTTCGATTTCAGTTCGACATCCGACAGCTTTTGAATCGATGGTTCAAACTGGTTGATCTGTTCGACCAATGGTTGAAAACGCTTAAAAACCCTATCTTCTTTGTTGCCAAAAAACCTTGTTAATACTCTTTGAAACACGAGAAACTTCCTTGAGTTAATTCGGAACCAGTTGGTACACTCTAAAAGCAAAAATAAATTGTCAGTAAAACCTACTCTTCTGTTTTCCCTTCCTCATTGGTTTCCACTGGATCGATTGCAATTTCACCTCGAGGCGTCTCAGAAACTTCTGAAGCCGACTCTGCATTTTCTTGCGTTCCACCGGAATCTGTTTCCTCTTGACCTTTATCCGGAAATGTTGGAACTAGATCTTCCTTGTCTTCAAGCAAATTTTCACCGTCAGTCCGTTTCCTTAAAATCGAGTAGATAACCGTATTTCCGACTGAAGCAATCGATAAAACGTAAGCCATAATCAAGGCCAGGATTGACAATATCGTAATTGCTATAATAAAGCCTGTAATCTTGAGTGCAACCGGGTCAGTACTCTGCGGAGTCACAAGGTCAAAAACTGCCATTTGACCAACGGAATTTGGCAGTTTTTGAATCAGGTTGCCGAGGAATCCATTGGCATGCGCCATGAAAATTCCCACTTCGTTGTGAATCAGAAAGCGAATCGGAAGGAGTATTAGAACAAAACCAATCAGACAGAAAAACGACCAAACTAGGCCACAAACTGTTTTTGTTAACAGAAGGAGGCCTTCGTAAACAACGATTCGCCAAGGCTGGTTCCAAATTATTGAGAAATGCTGTTCGATAGTTTCAAAAACATCCGAATCAGCCGCCGCAATTACTGAGGGAACAAAAAGTAGCCCTATTCCGAAAACAATGATTAAGTATGCCATCAGCAAGCCCATGAAAAAGGCTATTGGCATGAGGATCGATGACAGCATTACAATCCAATGACCGACTACGGGAATCATGCCGAGCAAGCCAATCGTGATTGGTGTTATTAAAACAAGGGCAAAGATCAGTGCAACCCCAATAAAGGTGCCGAAAATTACCTTCCAATTTTTTTTAGTGAAGACAACGGATTCACCAATTGAAAAGAAGTGATCGCCTCGCAACTGCTGAATAGTAACCTTAGAGACCATTGTGCTGGTTAAAAAAAAGGCTGCAAAATAAACAAACATCCCCACCCACATTACAATTTTTGTAATCGGCTCGAAATCGCCATAATCGGTAATGAATGGACAAGTTGGCAATAAGGCATAATTACCCCAGAACTCCTTAGCACTATCTATACTGGTAATAAGTAAACTCAAATAAATCAGAATCTCATAGATTATATAAGCAATTAGAAGACCGACGAAGTGAATAAATATTTTCTTTGCGCTGAAACCCAATCGTCCGGATCTAAAAATATCCCGAAAATCGAAGTGAAAATCCATAATCCCTCCTTCATTTTAGTCCCAATTTTAGTCCCATTCATAGGGATTATAATGCACCATTTTGTTATGATACACTAGCTGAAATTTTCTGTCAATTACATTGGTTTAGTTTGTGGAAATCAGTTTCGGCTTGACTTTGACCTCAAGGCACACTAAAATCGAATCTCAAACCCCACCAAATTCTTACCAAAATTGAGGATAATTAGGTATGGCGAGTCCAAAATTAACCACATCACAGATTGAGAATCAAATTTCAGACCTATCGGGATGGACAGTACAAGACGAGAAACTTCATAAGCAGTATCAGTTTAACTCTTTTGTTGAGGCATTTGGTTTTATGTCAAGTGTTGCACTAGTTGCGGAATCAATGAACCATCATCCTGATTGGTCTAATGTCTATAACCGTGTTACTATAGATCTAAATACCCACGACTCTGGCGGAATTAGTAGCCTCGATTTTGAATTTGCCAAGAGAGCTGACGAGATTGCAGGTTAGTCATTTCCCTCTTGCTAAATAGAGATTTAATGGAGGTTTTGGCTTTCCGATGCGTCGCCACAATATTTCAGTTATTACCGAGAAAGGTGGCCTTAGCACTTGGTGTGTGGATCGGTAATCTCTCGTATATCGTATTGAAGCGACGGCGGCGCATAGCGATTTCAAACTTGAAAATCGCTTTTGCCAAAAAATTCTCGGATCAAGAGATTCAGCGAATATGTCGTAAAAGTTTTCAAGGCCTTGGCAAAAACTTAGCTGAGTTTTTGCAATTCCCTCAATTAACAACTGAGAATATCTGGGAGCTGGTTAATGTTGAAGGTAAAGAAAACCTAGATATCGCTCTTAGTCAGGGCAAAGGAGCAATAATATTTGTTCCGCATTTCGGCAACTGGGAACTTACAGGCCTCATTACTGGTGTGTTAATACCCAACCGTATAAAAGCCATCGTTTTTGAACTTAGGAACAAACGTCTTAATCAATTGGTTTGGAAATATCGACAACATCTTAGTGCTGAACTTATCCCTAAAAAAAGAGCCATTCGAAGGATTATACTTGCGCTTCAGCAAAATTGTGCAATCGGTTTTTTCGCTGATCAAGATGCAGGAGATAGCGGTGTATTTGTTGACTTTTTTGGTAAGCCTGCTTCTGCAGTTCGTAGTCCGATGATACTTGCACTTAAAACTGGAGCACCGATATTATTCTCAGTCTGTATTCGTCAGCCTAACAACCAACACTTGGTCAAAATTTATGAACCGTTTTATATTGAAATTTCGAAGAACCTCGAACACGATGTACAGTACAATACTGAGCGTTTATTAAAAATTCTTGAAAGGGAAATTCGAAAATATCCAGACCAATGGCTATGGCTTCATAACCGCTGGAAGACACAACCCACATAGAAATTGTCAAGTATCTAGCTAAGATGTTATAATTGTGTGGTATTTAAAATTTTTGAAGTAATTAAGGATCGTCATGGTTCAATACAATAGAAAATGCACTATTTCAATTGTTGCTTTAACTGCAATTGCGGTGGTTTCAGTTCTCCTCTTCAATACTATTGGCAAAAGTGCACTAAGTGGTCGTGAAGAAAGAATAACGACCATGACGCTGATTAATAAACTGAATGAAGCAATAGCAAAAGCGGAAACCTTTTATTACAAAGATGTAGACCGCCAGAAAATTTACGAAGGTGCAGTTAAAGGTGCACTGGCGGCGCTTGGTGATCCTTATTCTTTTTATCAATCCCCAGAGTCCTTTCAACGTGAACGCGAAGATCTCATTACTGCTAAATTCGGTGGATTAGGAATCCGAATTTATGTGGACAAAGGTTTGGTGAAAATTTTATCCGTCTTACCTTATACTCCGGCAATGAAAGCGGGCCTACAAGCAGGTGATTACATTACCAAGATCGGGGGAGAAGCAATTAACATTGGAATTACAAGTGGTAAAACACTTAATGATGTCGTTAGCATTCTCAGGGGAAGAATTGGAACCAAAGTCACAATTTCGATTCACCGTCGAGGAAGTTCTGATCCCTTCGATGTCACTTTAACACGTGGAGAAATCAAAACTGATAGTGTTGAAAAGGCTATGGTTAACGATGAAATTGCCTATATACGAATTACCAACTTTACTGGACGAACTAATGAAGAATTCCACCAAGCCATGATGGATCTTTTTAATTCAGGTAATATAAAACCCAAAGCACTAATTTTAGATCTCCGTAATAATCCTGGTGGCCTTCTTGACTCGGCCTATTATGTCTCAGATGCTCTTATTTCTGAGGGGATGATTGTTTCGACCAGAGGGCGTCATCCCCAGTCTAATAAAGAATATAAATCTAAATCAAAAACCCTTTGTCCAGACGATGTAGAACTTGTTGTGCTGATAAACGAATACAGTGCAAGCGGATCAGAGATAGTGGCAGGGGCAATTAAGGACCATATTCGTGGTGTTCTTCTGGGGAAAAAAACTTTTGGCAAGGGTGTTGTTCAACAACGCATCCCTTTAAAGCATGGAGGGGCGGTATCATTAACCATTTCAACCTATTACACTCCAAACGGCACTTCAATTAATGAGAAAGGTATTGAACCACAAATTGATATTGATGCAACAAAACTCGAAATAGCGGATGCTGAGATGCGACAGAAAATGCGTAATGGTCGTTATGTGAATGATTTTGTTGAAGCGTGGATTGAAGAGGAAGAAAAGATCACTGGAAAGACACCTCAGGATTTTTCAAAACTTGAGGCTAATCTCAGTCCACTATTTGAAATACTAAAACAAAATAATATATCATTGCGCGCGGATTTAGTAAAGCTAGATGCTAAACGGGTTTTTAATAATAATGTTGGAATATATCAGCTAATTGATCTTGATCATGATAACCAGCTTGTAAAAGCAATTCGTATTATCGAAACTGGTGAGGTCCAGAAATTAATTGCATCAAAGATCGCAGGTGCCACAGCCGATTTGTGAGTTGGCGGTCTCGATACGGTACATAATATTCCTGTTGGATCTATCGAAGTCATTTTCCGGAATATTGGCAGGCAAGGCGTCCAGTGTTGTAACTAGTTTCACTCCTGAGTCCCGCATTAAAGACATTCCTACTGAATTTCAATCTTGTAGACTTATTAGACTCATGTCTGTAAAGCATGAGCTGTGTTGAGGATACGACTAAATATTATTATGAAATTACAGTTTGTAATGTTAGGAAGTGGCGCGGTACGGGATAATCCGCACCGAGGTGGTCCATCGCAAATACTGAATATTGATAATGAGATCCTCATGTTCGATTGTGGTCGGTCAGCTAGCACCAACCTTGCTCGGACAGGAATAGGATGTGAGGCAGTAGATCGGTTGTTCCTAACACACCTACATTTTGATCATATTGTGGATGTTCCTTATTTAGTGTTTGTAGGCTGGATAAAGAAACGAAAAAATCGGTTGCAGATTTATGGTCCAAATGGAACTAAAGATTTTGTAACAAAGATTATTCGACCGCCTTTTCAGCAAGATATTGAAAGTCGCTTGAAGCATGGGAAGGACATTACGTTATTAGATCCAGTGGTGTATGAAGTGCATCAGGCCAGCCAATTTCTCCTAGCCAATAGATACCAAATATCTTCAACATTTATTGATCACGCTGGAATCCCTACCTTAGCTTATCGAATAAACGTAGGAAATAAACGAATCGTTATTACAGGAGATGGAATCCCTGATGAAAAATTCCCTGAGTTTTGTCACGGAGCTGACCTGCTATCTATTGAATGTTCAGGAACATCCGAATTCTTAGATCAACAAGCGTGGGGTAGTTGGCATATCGGGCCGGCAGATATTGCTCAAATTGCGTCGGAGGCGGGAATAAAGATAGTGATCATCAAGCATTTGGTGATTGAAGATATTACAGGGGACCGTACAATTGGTAATTCGATGGCCAAACAGATTCAATCACATTACAGTGGAGAAGTGATAGTTGCAGAGGATGGATTAACAATCAATCTAAGCTAAATGTAGATGGATTAGACAAATTCAGTACTGAACTTTACTGCGACATACTTAGAGAATCCAACAAATTGCTTATAATTAATAGGCACGAGCTAGAACAAATTTTTATGATCTGATGTTGTGCCAATTAGCTGATTTAAGGAAACACGCATTCCGTTTTTTCTAACTATGAAATTCTTCGGTGCTATTGATGCTTACCATCAGTTTCGTAAAGTCCTAATTGATACGCCATTTTTTGAGAGGAATGCTGTTCATGAAATGAGTCAATCCTTTCATGTATATGTAAACCGAAAGTGGGGTGGGGTTTCAAAGGAAATTATTCTCTTAATGATGATTTGTGTAATAGGGATCCTAGGATATATTCTGAAAATTTATAAAGTGAAGAAGATAAAATAGTATCTACACATTTTTGTTAAATCCATTGGAGAGCAATTGAAGATATTTTTAGATGGATAGTAAACGTACGAAAATTGTCTGTACCATCGGTCCTGCTAGTAAGTCGGTTGAGCTGATTAAATCACTGGTTGTTTCAGGCATGGATATGGCCCGAGTTTCATTTTCGCACGGAACACATGCTGATCATGCTGAAACCATTAAGAATATTAAAACAGCAGAAACGCTGTTAGATATGAGGATTCCAATCCTGCAGGATCTTTCTGGACCGAAAGTGCGGATTGGTGCGTTTGAGTCAGGCTCAGTTGAACTCGTCGAGGCCTCTCAATTTGCACTGATGGCTGAACAGATTGTTGGTGACGCAACCAAAGTGTCGGTCAATTCACCTGAATTCATCAATGCACTGTCTGCTGGAGATCAAATATTATTAGCAGATGGAGAGATTCAACTTCAAGTAAGATCAACTGCGACAACCCATGTCGATTGCGTAGTGGTTGCTGGTGGAGAATTAAGTTCAAAGAAAGGAATTACTGTGCCTGGAATTGGACTTGACGTAGCAATTCCAACCCCAAAGGATATTGAGGACCTTCTATTTGGCAAAGAACTTGGTGTGGATTGGATTGCCCAATCTTTTGTTCGAAATGTGGATGATGTGAAAAATCTTAAATCGATTCTCGATCAATATAAGTTTGATATCCCGGTGATTGTCAAACTGGAGAAGCGGGAAGCTCTTGACGAGCTGGAAGGTATTATTTCAGAAGCCGACGGTGTCATGATTGCCAGAGGAGATCTAGGCCTAGAAATTCCTCTGCAAGAAGTCCCCGCCGTTCAAAAAAAAATAACAAAATTAACAAACGATCGGGGCAAACCTGTTATCACCGCAACTCAGATGCTTGAATCTATGGTTCATAATCCGCGACCGACACGGGCCGAAGTTACCGACATTGCAAATGCAATTATAGATGGAACCTCGGCACTGATGCTTTCTGCTGAAACTGCAATCGGTAAATATCCAACGGCATCAGTTAAGATGATGAAAGAAGTTGCTTTGGCAACCGAGTCAAAAATTGATTATCTGGAGTCCTTCAAACGCCAGCCGATTACTATCGGCGATAAGATTCCAGACGCTATTGTCCATTCAGCCTGTCACACTGCCTTGGAAATAGGGGCTAAGCTTATCATTTGTTGCACTCGCTATGGTGACACAGCAAGGCAGGTTTCCAAGTATAGGCCATCTGCCAAGATTGCTGTTGTCAGTCCATACGAGCAAACTTTACGGAAGTCCATGCTTTATTGGGGAACATCTGCTGTTACGACTAGGTATATTGAAAGTATTGATCAAATGATTAATGAATCGAAAGCAAGCATCTTAAAAGCTGGCCTTGGTTACTCAGGAGACAGAGTCGTAATTGTTGGTGGAATGCCAGTTGGATACTCTAGCTCAACAAACATGCTCAAAGCTGATATACTCTAGCAAAAGAATGGTTGCCTGCTATCAAAACCAACCTGTTTTATGTTTAGATGTTGGTTCCTGCCCAACCTTATTTCCCTTCCATGCCTAGAATCTCAGAATCAACGACAGTTAGTCTTTAGTCAAGGGACCATAGATCCCTCAGAAACCTCTTAGATTGACTCTTATGACGACGATACCAGGGAACTAACGAACGTACATACACAATTGCTTTACGATAACAATTTTTCAGTCAGAAATTGGCAGAGACGAAACCCATCAAGGAACTGATTAAAGTCATGGCTATACTGCAAAGTAAGATAAAAATTCTGGAGATTAAGGCCGTGGTTGAATCCAAGAGCCTCCTCAATCCGGAACAACTAAAACACCTTATTTACCAATCGAAAGAGGCTCATTAAACTGAAGGGGAAACACAGATAAATCGGTGTGGTCGTAGGTCTTCAATTTGTCGGTAGTTTCTGCGTTAGAAATAAGGAGTAATCGTTCCAACTGATGCCATTGTGGCTCAAGTTGGTTTGTTGTGTTAAGTTAAAACTAAAATACAATAAGATTCAAACGCTTATCGCTTATAAGTAGAATATCATGGTTAAGAAATCAGTTGTCGTGTTGCTAGTGCTGATGGTTTTCTTCTGCTGCCTCTTTCAAACACAATTGAGGAGTGAAGATAATAATGTCCAATCCCAAAAAATCCTTAACCAAGCTCTTCAACACTATGAAGACGATCATTTGATACAAGCATTGATCAAGTTTAAACAAGCACAAAACCTAGCACCAAATTCAGCCATGCCTTATGTGGGTCTGGGATTGATCTATGCAACGCAAAACCATCTGGATAAAGGGATTGAAGCGATGCAGAAAGCGCTATCTATCCAGCCAGATTTGGCTGTCGCACACCAGGAACTTGGTTCCCTTTTCTGGCGAAAGCGGGAGTTTAATCTAGCTGAGACCTACTATCGACAGGCAATTTCGTTGAATTCAAAGATGGTGTTGGCGTATATGGGACTAGGACTAAATTTCGTGTCACAACGCAATTTTACTAACGCAATGGTACAGTTCCGACAGGCGATTAAAGTCGAACCCACACTACACGCTCCATATCACAGCTTAGGACAGACCTATGCATGGATGGGGGATCTGTCTAAAGCGGTTGAGATGTACCAAACCGCAATTCAGTTGGAACCAAACCGAATCGAGTCTTACTATGAACTCGGCGTTACCTACATGCGTCTTAAAGATTACCCGAAGGCTATCACTGTTTTGGAAAAAATTATCCGACGTATTGTATGTACCGCCGTGGCGGTCTAGTGACTCGCGGGTTAAGGGAGAGTTCCCCACTGAATTATTCCCCCTACGGAGTATCAGGCGGATACTGACCAAATTAAATCTGGAAGACACCAAAATCTGAAAGTAGGAATATTCACAACCTAGCAGTTGTACATAAATTTTAACTTAAATACAACCTAACTCCCTCAAGACTTTGTCAGAAATATGGGGTACTGGCTGGCTAATTGATTATCTTCTCAGAACTAACTACTTTTATATAATTTGTCATTTCATAATTACTCTCTTTCTGATTTTGATTGATTTTCCAAAGCATCCAATCGTTTTTCGATTTCATTGAGTTTGTGAAGAATCAGAATGTGTGTGTTTTTGCGTCGATGCCAACTGGACTTTCGTCACTGTGGATAAGTTCAGCAATCTGATCATAGGTTTCTTTGTCGATTTTCATAATCAAGTCCCCTCTTATTATTGAATCTTGTACTTAAGTTTTTAACTTAAATACAACCTAACTCCCCTCAAGACTTTGTCAGAAATATGGGGTGCCGGCTTGCTCTTCAGCACTAGCTGCTGATACCCGTACACTACCCGACGCTTTGTATGTACCGCCGTGGTGTACTAGAAAGTGAACTTAGGGACTCAAACTAACCAGCATGGCATCACCATGTTTATTGACTTTGACAATGCCATATTTGGCCGAACGTTCGACGTCTAGACCAGTACCTTCAGGAACAAAGTAGGATTCAATCCCGTAACTAAGTCGATTTCGATCACCACGTCTCCAGCCAGTGATCACCACTTCGCTAGGAGCAAGCCTTTTATCCTTGTTGTGAACCTCTTTGAACTGGGAAACACCATTTTCATCAGGATGAAGTACCAGTTGTACACGGTAGTTATCACCAAAGGCCACTTCTGATGGTAGTTGACTGATTTTGTAGTTGAGTCGAACATAATCACCTTGCAATAAAGATCTCGGATCTAAAGGGGCTAACTCTAATTTGACAGTTTGACCGGTTCGGAGCAAGATCTCTTTGCTGGCAATTAAAGCGGTTACAATCAACAATTGCACAACAATCGTAAGCAACAACCATTTTTGGCGTTTAGTTTTCAAAATTTACCTCAGTTGTCGTTGATAGTTTCAAGGTTGCATTTCGTTGAATCAGATAGCTGATCCCAATCAAGATCAGTCCTAGAACTGATAGAAAAATCGACTTATGTAATAGTTCCCAAAATAAGTCGTAATACTTATAAAACAAAAAGGCGAACCAGAAGATACCACCAATGATAAGCACATTACGTTGATTCAGCTTGTGACCGAACCAAACCATTGCTCCCGAAGCAACCATAAAAAGCAGGTTATAGGCTGTTAACAGTCCAGTTCCCCAAGCAGAAATACCGTCTTGACCAAGACGATAGATTCCTTCGAAAGTCAAAACAAATGCCAACAAGGTGGCAACTAACAGTGCAATATTTTTTAGGATGGGCTGGATAAGTAAACGGATATAAAACGGTAGTATTTTGATAGGAGTATAGCTGATTGCTAACAGTAACAGGTTGATCGCAATCGCAATGCCAATCGGTATCACGGGTTGAAAGTTACCGTTAGCACGAAACTCAAACTGAATCATTAGAAAGGCAAAAAGATTGATCTCAGCCATCAAAAGATTGATGTAGATTATCCCATCTGAACGCATTAGGGGAGTTAGTAAAACGAAAGTTACTATCCAAAGCGGAAACAGGATCAAGCTGGAATTGTCTGGAACTAAGGCAACTCCACCAGAAGCAAGAAGGCCAATCAGTATCAGAATAGCAGAAGCAAGAACAAGGAGTTGGGATCGACTAAGAAAATGAAAGGAAACGCCAAAGCCAATAAAAGTCAGTTGGATAATAATGTAGAGGACGTAGAGACTATTCAATTCAAAGACGATGCTGAGAATGCCTGTAAACGTCCCTCCAATAATGACACTGCCGACAATAGTTAAAATGGCAGTGATGACCTTACCCAATGTCGAGGGGTCGTTTTGCTCCCATTGCTGGGCAAAATCGAGCAAGTGTTTTCGACGGGCATCGGTCATTTCGCCCACACTGGTTAATTGGTCAAGCAAATGTGTAAGCTGGTCAACTAGAGGTTGGTTTGTCGGAGGAATTGACTGCTGGTTCTGTCTTGACTGATTATTCGACATCTGATGCCTCCTGATTTAGAATTATTTTCATCCGTTGGTTGACCTGCCAAACTGTAAAGACAACCAGAACCAACCATATCCCCCCTAAGAAAAAGATGGTGACAAGTGCTGATTCTGCTTCATCAAGTAAATCAGATCTGCCCAGAAACTCGACAGATTTAACGAGAATCCAAATAGCATAAACCAATAGCGAAAGGTAACAGAGCCATTGATTTGGCTTGACCTTGACTGAAATGTAGATGGACACAGGTACTGCTAGAAAATAGAGGATTGTCCAGACAGTCGAAGTGCCACCTTCCTCACCAATGCCCAACATTGTCAAACTGAAAGTAAAGATCAGTAAAGCAATATATGCAATATACCTGGTTGGTTGTAGCCAAGACGTTGGTTTTAAGCAGATGACAGTGAAGATCAAGGCATTACCAATGGCAGCTAGCACGAAACCAAGTTGTAGATCTGGAAATTCCATGCCAAAGAGCACACTGGGAAACAAAAATAGCCATAGGCTGAGGTTGAACAACAGGAGACTTTTGATTGCAAAGTAGATCGACTTCAAAATCGCCGCCAACCCGATGGCAGGGATCATCCAAATAGCAAATAATTGCCAAGCATCAGCATGAGAATTGTAGATTTGCCCAATCAGTGCAATCTGGGCGCCAAAAAACCAACAGCCCACAATACAGGACAGGTGGCTAATAACGGGGCCGCGTTGCAATAATAGAAGACCAACAGCATAAGCCAGTAGTGTTGCAACACCGACCAGACTTAGTTTGTAGCCGTAATCCATGCCTTTCCAGTTGGCGGCAATAAAGTAGATAACGGCTGCAATGACCAACGAAATTCCACCGATTAAGGACAGCTTGGCAATTAGCAGTTGTCTTTGGCGTTGATCTGTTTGTGGAACAATGCGTTGTTTATTCAAGAAATGAAGTGCAAGATTATACCCGCTTTCTTTTATCAATCCGTGAGTCGCCCAAACTATGACTAGATGTT
>JYMV01006961.1_pt1 | contig 23010 bp, 20 predicted proteins | sample 338911 | NCBI WGS metagenome assembly JYMV01 (sample SAMN03354496, study PRJNA234377) | hydrothermal vent metagenome | biome: Deep sea; feature: Hydrothermal plumes at the Eastern Lau Spreading Center, Western Pacific Ocean; material: Seawater | place: Tonga | collected 2009 | depth 2000 m m
ACCTGACAGGTATTATCCTCGAGTTGTGAGGAAAAGGCCGACTAAATACCCCACAAAGAAAAAAGCCAGTCAGCTTAACTGACTGGCATTAGGCATTACGCCCGTTTTTAAATGTAAACCTAATGGTTTATTGCTCTATTTAGCTAACTTCATTAGAAGCGTGTTCAAGTTCTGTACAAAACTAGATGGGTCTTTCAAGCTACCTTGTTCTGACAATGCAGCTTGGTCAAACAATACGCCTACCCACTGATTAAACAGCTCTTCATCTTGGGTATCTGCCAGCAGCTTTACCAAGCTATGCTCAGGGTTAAGTTCAAAGTGATACTTCACGTCTGGCACGGTCTGCCCTGCTGCCTGCATAAGCTTCATCATTTGCGTAGTCATGCCATTGTCATCTGCTACGATGACCGCAGGTGAATCTGTTAAGCGATGTGTAAATTTAACGTCTACAACCTTATCGCCAAGTGCAGTTTTAGCTCGCTCAAGAACACCTTCAACTTGCTTTTCTGCTTCTTCTTGCGCTTTCTTAGACTCTTCGTCTTCTAAGTCGCCTAAATCTAAGTTTCCTTTCGCAATTGAGACAAACTGCTTCTCGTTAAACTCAGTAAGGTGAGACATTAACCATTCGTCAATGCGCTCGCCCATCAATAGCACTTCAATTCCTTTCTTGCGGAAAATCTCAAGGTGAGGACTAGACTTGGCAGCTTGCAAGCTATCTGCTGTCACATAGTAAATCTTATCCTGGCCTTCTTTCATTCGCTCAATATAGTCAGCTAATGATACGGTTTGTGCATCAGACTCACCGTGTGTAGAAGAGAAGCGTAGCAAGCCAGCAATTTTCTCGCGGTTACTGAAATCTTCAGCCGGCCCTTCTTTTAACACGTTGCCGAATTCATTCCAGAACGACTGATATTTTTCATTGTCGTTCTTCGCCATTTTTTCAAGCATCTGTAATACGCGCTTAGTACAACCTTGGCGTAGCGCTTGCGTTATCTTATTGTCCTGTAGAATTTCACGAGACACGTTAAGCGGAAGATCATTGCTGTCTAGCAAACCTTTAACAAAACGTAGATAAGTAGGCATGAACTGTTCGGCGTCGTCCATAATGAAAACGCGTTGAACGTAAAGCTTAAGACCATGACTTTGGTCGCGATTCCACATATCAAACGGCGCTTTAGAAGGGATATACAATAAACTTGTATATTCTGTTTTACCCTCTACTTTGTTATGCGCCCATGCAAGCGGATCAGCAAAGTCATGAGAGATATGCTTGTAGAATTCGTTATACTCGTCATCAGTAATCTCAGACTTTTCACGAGTCCAAAGCGCGGTGGCTTTGTTTACAACTTCCCATTCACCAGGCTGGCCTTCAATTTTTTCGCCATCAGGGCCTTCACTTTCAGGCACTTCATCTTTCCACATCTGCACAGGAATACTGATGTGATCAGAATACTTACTTACGATAGAGCGTAAACGCCATGCATCAGCAAATTCTTTTTCGTCTTCGCGTAGGTGAAGCGTAATCTCGGTGCCGCGTGTAGGCTTGTTGATTTCGGCAATAGTGAATTCACCTTCACCGTCTGAAATCCACTCAACACCTTGCGATGCATCTGCACCAGCAGCACGAGTTCGCACCGTTACTTTGTCAGCTACGATGAACGCAGAGTAAAAGCCAACACCGAACTGGCCAATGAGTTGTGAGTCTTTAGCGCTATCGCCAGAAAGTTTGCTAAAGAAGTCTTTAGTGCCTGACTTAGCAATTGTACCCAAGTTCGCAATGACTTCATCGCGAGTCATACCAATACCGTTATCGGTAATGGTGACGGTATTTGCTTCTTTATCGACGCTAAGCTTTACGTTTAACTCGCCATCGTTTTCGTAAAGACTGTCATTTTCTAGCGCACGAAAGCGTAACTTATCCGCAGCATCTGCCGCGTTTGACACTAACTCACGTAGAAAAATTTCTTTGTTTGAATACAAAGAGTGAATCATCAGATGAAGAAGCTGTTTTACTTCTGTTTGAAAACCGTGGGTTTCTTTTTGGGCTGCTTCAGCCATAATCCAATATCTCCTCGTTGAATGGATCACGTTTGATGTTAAACAGGTAAGGTCGCTCAACGCACTTTTCAACGTTTAGAACGAAAATTTATTTTTTATAAGGAGATTTATCTTCAATAAAGTTTGATGTTGAGTATTTTGTGGGCGAGCGATAAGAGAGAACGTGACGTAGGCCCGCCAGATGCAGACCCACGTTGAGTGTTTTAATTACTAAGAATGGGTATACCCCAATTTACAGTACTACAGTTTGCGGCGACCCGAAAATGCGTGGGTGAGAGTATTACCATCAATATACTCGAGCTCTCCCCCAACCGGCACGCCGTGGGCAATTCGAGACGCATCAACGTTATGGCTTGCACAAAGTTGAGCGATATAATGTGCCGTGGCCTCCCCCTCTACAGTCGGGTTTGTGGCGAGGATAACTTCATTTATCCCACCTGCGGCAAGACGAGCCTCAAGCTCAGTAAGACCAATTTCTTCTGGCCCAACGCCGTCAATAGGAGACAAATGACCCATAAGCACAAAATACTGCCCCTTGTAACTTAAGGTTTGTTCGATTGCTAGTACGTCTTGTGGGCTTTCAACAATACATAACAAGCCACTTGCTTCTCTTTCAGGGTGACGACAAATGTCACATAGCCCGTCTTCAGTAAATGTTCTGCAGCGCTTACAATGATGAATATGCTCCATGGCATTGTGTAATACGTTGCTTAAATCAATTGCCCCAGTGCGATTACGCTCTAATAGGTGAAATGCCATACGCTGAGCGCTCTTGTTGCCAACGCCGGGAAGACACGTTAGTGCCTGAATTAATTCTGAGAGTAGCGGACTGAACTTCATAGTATTTACTGCTTTGGTGCTTTTTCTTTTTGATTCGAGCTTTCGCGGTATTTAATCACGTTCCGCTTTGCTTGGTCGAGCTTAACTTCATAAATGTTGCCCCCAAATAACCCCTTGTACTCTTCATCGGTGAAAACCAGCGTGTTGTCGTCATAAAACGTCACTGCCTCTTTTTGTGTAACTACGCCTAAATCAATACGCGACACATCGCCACTGAAGAAGTTATCGCCTTCAAAATTTTCAAATAACCACAGGCTTGTTGAATCTAACAGCACTAGTTTCGTCCGATCAGGGCTTATTGCAGCCGATGTGATCCAGCATAACTTTTCAAGGGTGGTACAGGTTTTAAATTCGCCAATGAACTGTGCGTCAAAGTTCGCGGCATGGTCCCCCACCTTATACAACTTGGTGATGCCATCGAAGGGTTTTGTTCTATTTTTTGTAAACAGGTAGAGATTACGCTTGTACTCTACGAACGCTTCCAAATCGTAGTTCTTGTCTTTCGGTTTTACTTTTCCTTTTCCCATTTCCGGGTAAGTAAACTTGATGATTTCTGCTTCTGTGGTATCGGTTTTTATATCAATGGGGTTTTCAATTTTATAAATCGTTAACCAGCGTCGCTTGTTGTCATTGTTACCGAAGTCTCCCAAAAAAAAATGACCGAAACTGTTTTGTGTCATGTCTTCCCAGTCGACGTTTTTGGCATTTGTAACTGTAACTTCCCTCTCAATAGTTCCATCTTTATTGAGCATATAAAGGATAGGTCCATCGCCACTGTCGTTAATGGCCCAAAGCCTTTTGTATTTATCGTATTCTATACCTGAAATTTCCTTAAGCTTCGGGTCGACCGTTACTGTTTTCATTTTAAACAGGTCGTAAATACTCATAAAAAACAACACGGTTGCGATGGGTAGTAAAATAACCGTGGTGATAACTAAGCCTTTCCTTAGCACTACTAAAACCTCTATTTTAACGAGTTAACTTTCGCGTTTAGCGGTTAACTGAACACGTTGAGTTTTCTGAAAGATAAAAAACGCAATGATACAACGATCATTCAACTATTTGGGACACTTTTTCTACGGAACAACGGTTAAATGAGATTTTACTGTTAATGTCGATGAGTTGGGCATGCGCTCAACATTTGTAAGCTGTGTATCAGCCCATAATTATCAACGTATCATGCTGAAAACAAGCCTAACCTTTATCAGTAAGTAGACGTTGACGTCCATCTTTATTGAATACGGTTTCATCGTGCTTTATGAATTTTTCAATGATTGACTGCTCATGGTCAGTAAATGCAGTTTCAAAATTTTGGTGACCAACGCTCACTGTAGCTTTTTGCCCATTTGCTAACTTTTCGTTAGCCAGCGCTAACTGACTAATGAAATCATTTAACGATATCCGATTGTATGTAAAGATCCCGGGCTTACTCAATGATGCAGGTGTGAGTAAGTCATCATGTTCAAGCATAAAGGCGTGTTTGAAAATTGCTTGAGACTTTGTGAAGCAGGCAGTAGGGCTGCGCAGATTAGCAGCTTCTGGAAGCGCTTTAATACGGATGCTCTGACCATTGTCTGCGGTTTGCCAAGTTACACCACACACACTAACACTAAATGCATCCACCTGATTAGCAGTTTCCTTTCGCGCTAGCGTTGAGACGGTATCCAATGCTTGAAGCTCAGCAAGAACTTGAGGTAAAGACGTCATTGAGAGCTTTTCAACTGTTATCTTTCCTGCGTTGGACTGATAAGTAAGCTTCAGCGTGTTCTCTAGATAGTAGACTTGGCCTGTGTCCTTCCAAAGGGATACAGCGGTATTATTGATAGACGGGTTTTCGACGGCACAATCACGTTGGGCCTGAAAGCGTTTTAACATTTTTGCTAACACAGCATCCTCCCTCATTTCGAACTGCCACATTCTATTATTTGTGTTCCTTTGCCATGCGCAAGCTAAATGACTGAATGTGACAGTGTTTTAATGTTACGAAAGAAAGGCCTGGTTGAACTATTGCTAAAAATACTTATTTAAAACTCATAGCACGTTAGATTTTACGTGCGTATACCGACACCACAAACAGTAATGATAACTATTACCATATTGAAAAGTATGCGAGAATGGCAGCATGGCTTGATGACTAAGTAAGTAGGAAAACGAATGCGAAATCTTATAAACGCAACCGTAACCCAAGTTCACCATTGGAATGACACTCTGTTTAGTTTCAAAACAACGAGAGAATCATCTTTTCGTTTTGAAAGTGGTCAATTCGTTATGATTGGTCTTGAAGTAGATGGTAGGCCACTGATGAGGGCCTACAGCATCGCAAGCCCAAATTATGATGAGGAATTGGAATTTTTTAGTATTAAAGTACCAGATGGTGCGCTTACTTCTCGCCTTCAAAATATAGAACCTGGTGACCAGGTAATGATTAATGTTAGGCCAACAGGTACGCTCGTGCCTGGTTTCTTGTTACCCGGAAAACATCTTTATTTGCTCAGCACTGGTACAGGTCTAGCACCATTTATGAGTATTATCAGAGATCCTTTCATTTATGAAAGCTTTGAAAAAATTATATTAGTTCACGGAACGCGGTGGCGCTCTGAACTTGCCTATCAAAACGAAATTGAGCACCAACTTCCTAACAACCCTTATTTCGGTGACGAAGTGCGTGAGAAACTCATTTACTATCCTACTGTTACGAGAGAAAGTTATGAGAAAAACGGTATCGCTCACGAAGGACGGATAACGAAGCTAATTGAAAGCGGAAAGTTGCTGGATGATATAGGTATGCCTGAATTAGACACTGAAAATGACAGATTCATGCCTTATGTCTATGCTAGACGGCAAGGGCTTCTCGAAAGCTAACTCGCGTCGTCAGGGGCATTATGTAATTGAACAAGCATTTATAGAAAAGTAATGCGCAACGCATTGGCCTGACCATCGGCAACATTTTATATTTTCAATAAAAATCGCCGGCGTGTTGCCGGCAATTTTCTATGATTTCACTCGCAAAATACTTGCAAGCTGTTTCGCTTTTAGCTTTACATAATTATTTAAAACGGCATTTTGAAGCCAAATGAGGCTTCGTTGCTGATTTGTGTCGATGTCACATTGTCATTGGCTTGTAGCGCCATTAGCAATAGTTTCATCACTTATCAGCACTCATTGTAACCTTACTCTTTGGCCCCTATTTGGCCCCCATTGTGCAGTCACATATTATGAATCGCCACTGTCTTTATCCTGCTAACAACAACAGACACCAAGCGGTCAAAATTCTCTTGCGAGTCTAAACTTAAGACCAAAGTCGTTTTGCTTCATTTCAGCTTGGTAAAACTTTAGGTTGCTTCCAGCAAGTATTCTTTTAATGAGCGATTTGTCGGAATTAGTAGTTCTGCAACCAAAATTTATCTCGCAAATTCTGCCTGGCACATCATACTCTTTATCTCCCTCAGAGTATATACATCGCCATTCTTGCTCATAGCTCCAAAGTTTGGATTTAGTGTGGAGAACCCTATGTTGCGCCTCTTTTCTCTGCCGTGGAGACCCTAAGGACTTCTGAGAGATAGAAGGATAGCTTTCCGTATAATTCACTTTGTGAGTGTGTTTACTATCACCGAGTGAATTTTCGTTTGAGACCTCAAAGCCAATACATATGCCTGTATGGTTAGATGCATAGTGCGCCCACAATAGTTGATTATTTTTTGTTTCGCAGAGAGAAAGGATTCCTTTCTGACTCAACTCTTGTATGAACTTATCAATAGCTGCACTTTTTGAGCCTCCAGCCTTGAACAAGTGCATATTATCTGTGTCGCTGCCAAAAACTCTTTTTGCTTCCTCATAACTCGCTTCTTCGATACTTTTACTGAATGAACATTTTGTATCAAAGGGATCGTTAAATTTGGCAGGGGTTGGGAAGTAAATTTGATTACTGACTAATGTGTCCAGCGTAAATTTGTTTATAGACCTGTATTTATACAACACTTCCGGTTTAGAATCGCTCACCTGCTCCCCCGTTTAGCCCTTGAAACAAAATCATCGTCTTTAGATATACGCTTTACCAGCTCTGTTACCGCTGCTTCTGAATATTGATGGCGGTTAGACAGCTGACTGTGATAATGAAATTCATTGCTACCTGCCTTCCAGTTTAATTTGTTTATACATGCCTGAACACAATGGCTATTCATAGCAGGTTTACCATCGAAGCCTTTCTTAGGTAGTTTTCTAGCCAACTTACTCTCTTCAAGCTCTTCTGTAAGCTTCTTGTTAACTATTTTGATAAAAGCTTTCAAACTGTATGGATGTGACTTATCTGGGTCAACAGGCTTTTCAACTATCATGGCATTTCGAAGGTTTTGCAGATCTTGAGCACTTCCGTTAGCTTTAGCTATTACGATTTGCTCTTCGCCCTCCTGCTTAGCGAACACAAGTGAAACCTTGAGCGGAATAGCAAACCCAATGTCGTCAGTCTGCTCTATTTCATCTTGTAATGTCTCAGCTAATTCGAGCATTTCTGTGGCGGCATCCCCATACAAGGTTTTCAATGTTGACGCAGGTGGCAATTTGAAGTCTCCCACTAAAGACATCATTCCCGTGTGTTGGGATGATATAAACGGAACATCAGCGTATTTTTCAAATTCTGAAGAATAATTAAGCACACCAGATTGGAATACTCTTGATGCTATCGATTGAAGTTCTGGCATCAGCAGGTGCACCGCTTTGTCTCGCCAGTCTGCTACTCTCTCCACGTTCCTCCGAATCTGACTTGATTCTTTGTACAAATAAGGCAGACATTGTCTTAGGCTTATTGTTCTTCTAACACCTTGTTTGTTCGGCTTCTCGTAGATGAAGTCTTCACCCTCACGCTCAATTAGGACTGACTTAAATAGTTGTTCCCAAGCCGTACAAAACAAAAGTACGAAACCATCAAGCTTATTCTCAAGTGATGGACGATTATAAAGCTCTAACGCGAGCATCATGTTATCTTTCGACTTCTTTAATAATGCCCTTGCTAAGGGAGACTTGCACTTATGACCTAACTCCTGAAAGTGCTTGCTTTGAGACAGTCGCTTTTTGAACTGCGTAAAATTCAGATCTAGTGTGTTTGTTGCATCAAACGAATTATCTGCAATTTCATTTACAAACTGAGTTAACTGCCCTTTATTGTAATAGGTTGTGAAAGTCGCAGGCTTCCAACCGACCGCTTGAATTAATTGCTCTTTTGTAAACTGTGCACCTTTTCTTTCGCATGATTGCAAGTATTTAAAAAGTAACTTCTGAGATTGTCCTCCTGACACTATTCACCTCTATCGTTGTATCGGGGCATTTCATAGATAGCTTAGTTAAAGTTCAACTATCAGATTTAACTTTAATCTGATCTAGACTCATCTAAGTTGTTAAATGCAACACTGCTGTAACTAAATATTTTTCGCAATTAAATCAGCTTTTAACAATCCACCTTTTGTGAATAGCTTTGCAGAAAACTTTGGATTGCGTCGTGCCTTGTATGCATCGAGGATCTTCTTCAGACCATCCGCTTCTAATAGTGATATGTTCACCTCTGTATCCATCTCAGCACTTTCTACAAAGTCCTCAGAAAATGTAGGTGCTACAATCAATACTTGCGCGACTCGTTTGCCTGCTTGCTCGCATCGATTAGCGTATGCTTTTACCTGGCGCGATGTAGTGGAATATTTTGCAAAGTCTCCGTTCTTACAAGTTTTTGCCTCACCAACGATTACATCATCTTCGCTCAACGAGATTAGAACATCGGCTTTGTCTTTTGCAGTATTGATAGCTCTGCGAAGGTCTTCATCAACTAGCAAACCCAGTTGTTCAAAAATCGCCTTAGTTACCTCTTCAAACTTAACGCCTAAATCTCCTTCAGCAATTTCGATGTTGTCGGCTTTAAGGGTCGCTAAATCTCTTCTTGCTAACGCACCATAGTTATCGATGAGTTTGTCTGTTGCGTCTGCGAAGCTTGCCAGAATATTTAAACGTAAGTTACCTCGCTTCTTAATCCCCATACTTTCAACGACAGTTTTTACTTCTTCGTTTGTGAGCATATAAAGAATATCGTACGGAGTAATACTCAATGCTCTGAGTTTCTCGACATCCAATTCTTCTTGTTCTTCAAGCTCGAATTCTTGTTTTAAAATTGCATTTAAAGATGGGAAGTGATTTTGTAATGCAGCAAAGAGTTCTTTGAACCCTGTAGCGCTAAGAGAATTGAATTCCCGCTCAGCGCATGAGTTTAAGGAATCAAGTATTAATGCCGTACGCTCATCAAGCGTTGTACCAAGCTTATCAAGGTCAAGATCCAAGTCTTGAATTAACGATTTGAGACGCTCTTTTCTGTCGTTAACATTGGTATCTTCACTGTATAAATCTACCTGAAGAAGTTGGACAGCAGGCACACCCAGCTTCATGATATTAACGATCTTTTCTTTACGTTCTACACCACGAATTTTCTTACGATGATTTTTAAGGATATTTGATAGTTCAGCATCACTAAGTGTTCGTAAAATTCGCAATAGGTGCTTATCAGCGAGGTCTTTACCCTGCAAACGATGCAAAAGACTGACAATTTCATCTGGCACGTATACTGTCTGTAGCTTTCTACTTATGAATACCAAACCGATTTCACGGAGTTCATTTAATGCGTCCTGCACGCCATTTTTTGGGATCTCATCAATGAGATGCTCTACCCCAGCTTGATCATCAGCAGTAACATCGAGTTGTTTAGCAAGTACGTTCAGAATGCCTCGCTCGTCATCGGTGATCTTTGCTTCTCTGTTTATCTTCTCATCATTTGAATAAGCTTCTTTGAGGCAAGCATAATAAATCCCTAATCGCTTCCCATCAGTAAAGCTTTCACCATCATCAACGGCTTCAATTTCCGATTTCAACTCATTAGCTCTTGAGTTGATAACGCCCCATTCCTTAGTGTAAAGCGACTCAACCCATGTAACGCGGGCTATGCAATTTCCGTCTCGACTTAAAATATTTGTAAGCAACGTAGCTTGCGCGCCGAGCATTGCCAATTGCTCTCTTACTGACTTCTCGAAGTAAGGAAGAATTATTTTGAATAATTGGGTAATGTCGGTACTGGATGCATTTTTGATTTGACCATCAAGTTTGTCTAACTGGGCCGCTATTTTCTTATCGTGCTTGACGGCTTCATTGCAGATACGATCTATAGCATTGATGAATTTGGATTTTTCGACTTGATTGACGAGAGACAGAACGTTTGAAAGCTTCATTAGACATCCTTGTTTTGCGAGTTTTACTGAAAACTCTTGTTATCCTTAAGTATTAACAATACACCCAAACAGTTGATATTAAAACTGTTGAACTGAAGGGGGCCGTATGTTCGAAATTTAACACTATGGCTTAATGTTTTACTCTTTGTACTCTAGTTTAAAGCGAACATTAAGTTCTTCACCTTAACTTAGTAATAATGAAGTAAAGTGAAAATATTGTTGGCTCATTTAGATACGCCTATAACGATATTTCTCTTGCATTGACTCTTTTTAATGCTGAAGACATTAAATATGGAGGCTTCATGCAATCTAGAAAAAGGCCACTCATTAAGCTGTTGTGTACGTTGAGTGCACTTTTACAGAATATTGGGGATGTAATATTTGCAGTATTCGTTGTACAGCTGATCACTCAATTTGAACCGCATCCTTCGTACCCGTTTTTGGGTACTCGCGGTTATCTAACAATACTGCTCATTTATCTTTTGTCACTCTCATGTCACATCAGTGCTGAGCAATTGAAAAAGAGCAAATAAAACTGAGAGCACCTTCGTGGTGCTCTTTTCATCGCAGATGTAAACCTGCAAATCCCAAAGGGGTTTGCAAAACGGCTTGAGCAAAGCTCAATAACGACTGCGCAGATGATAGTTTTGTGAAACAGAACAATTATCGGAGCCGGAGGCAGCATCGCAGATTTAGCCAGATTTCATTTTGCTTATGCAAAATTGCTTGTAATTACGAAGTAATTGCAGGCAACTGAAACACCAACGGTGTGAACTCTGCGATGGGGTATTCAAAGCGCAGCTTTCCCTGAGTAGAGCATGGTGGAATGTGGCTAAATCAGCGGTAGCTGACTCCGAGCAACGCTTCTGTCGAATTCGCGTAGCAATGAGTGCCAGAGCAGCGACAAGTCGCGTCCGCTCAGGCTTGCAGAAGTGTTGCTACAACGAAGTTGTTTGTGTTTTTCGTAAGAAAATCATAATTGCTAAGCGTAGTGCTTAGCGTTGCGAAGCTCCGGCAGGATGCAAAGCATCATGCCCTACCCTGCTGATTTCTCTGGGTTGGTTTCTATGTAGTTTTGAAACTATAAAATGGAGATAAACATGAACTATATAGAAAGAGCGATTGAAAACTCGATTAGACACATCCTTGTATCAAAACCGAGCGATCCAGCTAGCCTCGGACTACTGAGAGAAAATGCTGTCATTGCTATCATTGGTAGCTATGGCGTCACATCGAAAACCGTTGTTCAGCGACATCTTGAGTTAACACGGGAAGGTGTCAATAAACTCATTAACAGGATGAAAAAGAAAGGGCTTTTAGCGGTTCACCCTTCATTCGCTAATATTGACCGAAGTTTTATCATTCTAACATCTCAAGGTATTCGCGAAGCAGAGCTATTACTTAACCGAGAGTTACATTTGCGCTCAGATGTGAGTCGGATTAATGAAAGAAACATGATCCATGATTTGTCAGTGCAACTTGTTGTGCTTGACCTTGTGAAGGCCAATAAAATAAAAGGCTTTGCTTCTGAGCGTGATATCGCTATCCAACTAGAAAATCGCGCCAATGACCCAAGACTCATTGATGCTCTTGTCGTTGATGCGAATACAGACTGCCGTATCGCAATTGAAATGGAAACATCTAACGCAAAGAATAAATCAAATGGTGATCTTCGCGCCAAAATCCTTTCGAAATATCTACAAGAATTTGAAGACGAGAGTGGGCTATACGAGTTCGTATACATGTATAGCCACCGACAAAGATTTCTTACTCAGATTGAGAAAGCACACGCTAGGCTGTTTTCTAATAGCCACAGCACTTTTACTGAAAGCCAGCAAGCCAGGCTTAACGAGCAAATCAAATTCCAGCACAAAGAGTGCAGTCTTTTATATGAGCTAATGTTCAACAGCAAAAGGCAGCTGGGAGACGAAAGATCATCAATTGTCCATAGGGACGAATTTCTTGAACAATTGGCTAAAATGGAAGAGCTTGCTAAACGCAGTGGTGACAGAGTTGTTGAACTTAGGCTGGATGGGTTTCGCGATGCAGGTAAAGCATTAGGGTTATTAGAATGATAAAGAAGTGACCTTAGGGAGCCAGTAGGCTCCCTCTTCTTATGGCTTCTAGTAGCTTTAAGGGGCATTGAATATCGTGTTGATAGACAAAGCACCTTTAACACATGTACCCCTACATGTGACGAGTTAGCGAGGAAAGCGCAGCCGAGGTTTACCGTACTTTCAATAGTGTGCCGCCCAGTTTCATGAATCCTAAGCAGTGTATGTAAAGGATAGGCTAACTCAACTAAAACTACATAGGCTCTAATCAGGAAATTTTTCAGCATAATTTACGTGACACTGAAAACTTTAGCTGGAGTACAATTTTTTTGTTGAGAAGGGAACGTGATCGCGACATATTTTCATCTCAGCTACTTAACGGTACGCCTATAACCAAATCTCATACGGGAGCAAGAATATGACATAAAAAACGCTTAAAATGACTGGCGCTGGCCCTTGCCACAAGTAACGGCTAGACCTTGCAGAGGAGTCTTTAATCCACTGTACATAGATAAAGTTCTAGCTTTATCCAACTAGGCGTACCGTCCTTTTTACAATGCTTCTGTTAGTCTCAAAAGCATCGATTCACATCGAGGCTTTATAGTGCCTACTGGAAAAAAATTAAATGTAAAGTATCTCTACCCATTATCAGACCTAGACTGAATGGCCTGGCTTTCCTCGAAACAGAATTCTCGGAAATTTTTTAGAAAAAAGAAATTTCCTCTGACCAACGACAAATTTTCCCTTCCTAGAGCTTAGTTAGTTGCAGGACTAACTATCAGGAAAATAAATGAGAATAAACTATGAAAGCCTTTTCAACGCGTGCTTAAAAATGAGCGGTAAGTGGATGTCGCTGAGTAACAAAATAATTGCTATTGCTACAATTAATACGCTCTGGAACATTGCATTTTTGCTGCTGGATTATCCAGAGTTCATTGTATACCAACCCCTTTCGAATAGACTGTACCTAATTGCTTTCGGGTGTGTTGGGGTCGGTCTAGCTCTAGCGTTAATTGCGTTTTTGGCTATGCGAAAGTTGAAAAGCGAATAATATTGAGCACCCGTGAGGGTGCTTTTTTAGTTCAACGCGTAAAAGTCACAAGACTTTTAGGTGTTTAGCTATGGTAGCTTATATTTGATCACACAGTTTCGAAGAATGGGTTTAGATTCCATCTGACAGGCAGCTATGAGCGTAAAGCGGACATTGGATACTTCTAACTCGCCAGTCCGCTCCAAACAAGGAGCGGACGTTCAACGTCGTTGTCAATGGTCAAAAAATTTAGTTGGCTAAAATTGTTGAGCAACGAAATATACGAACTAAATTTTGTCCTGATTAAACAGCTTGTTAGCTACCCAATACACTTAATATCCAGCCATGGTAATTTGACACCCTGACTTGATAAGCAGTAGTACCATACAATCCACCTTTAAAAGTAGATATATCGCCGTGCCCTAATTGCCAACTTGATAAACCTACTAGAAAAGGAACACCGTCTTGAAAGATAACAGAAGCACCTCCGCTATCTCCTGAACCATGCATACCTTCAAGTGGCAGTGCGTTTGCTGGTTCGTCAAATTTAAATGCTAACCAGTTATCTTCCGCTCTCTCAACAATATTTTGAAACCGGTTCATCACTCGAAGTGATTTAGTATCTGGGTTTTCGCCAGTTAATCCGTCCCCGGTAGCACCCCTACCATAGACTGTAATTGTTTTGTCTTTTTCACTTTTACCAGAATAAATATTGATTGGTTCTACACCGCTAACAGTTGAAGTTAATTTGATTAACGCTATATCACTTCTAGATTTAAAAAAATTCATTAAGGGCGCTAAATCACCTTTAAGTAAATTTTCATTAGGTTGAGCGTAATCTGGATGTATGTGAACGCTCTCAATTTCATACTCTTTTGAGCCAATTAATAGCTCCTTGCCAACATAATCATAAAAAATAGTGTGTGCTACAGTGACAACCCATTGTGAATTAATTAATACACCATGTCCTTCATGGGGCATATCAACTAGGTATTCAGGCATTTTATCAATGACATAATTTTCAGGGGGAACATCATGTCTTTTTACTACAGCATTGCTGAAGGGAGAGAAGAAAATAATGGTTAAGATAAATAAGACTTTCATATTACGTCCATGATTATTGTTGTGCAGTGAACGCTGAGTCCACCGGTGAGCTTTTGTGCGTACGAGTGATATTAATTACTATAAGCTATCTCGAACAAACTTCTCAATGCTTCCAAAGTACCTGCGTTGTTTTCTAGCACCGCGAGTCGTCCCATTTTGTTGACGGCATTAAACAGTTTTGCGTCATCATGTTCCTGCGATAGGTCGGCTTACACGACTATATCAGATAAGACTCTTCTGTAGCTCTGGGCACACCGGTGCAGTCGACCTTAAAATGAGCCAGTTCATATTTATGATGGATATCTCTACGATTATATTTGCTTTAAGTATGGGTTTAGCAGATGGCTGGCCGCTGTTGGTGTTAGCCATTACAAGCGGTGTCACAAAGCTAATTATAATGTATCTGTTTAGGTGGGTTGATAAGAGTCCGCTTGCTGCAAAGCGCAGGAGTACTGAGCTACCCCTTAATAGCTGATATAAATTGATTCAGGTTCAGCAGGGGCAATGTAGCTAACTCAAAGTTTCAAATAAGCTGAGTAACGAGAAGTCCGCTTAACATGCGAAAATGCCCAACTGCGATGGCTGACGGGCATCAATAGACAAATACCGGAATTTCACTCCAGTTATTTAAACTACTAGTTAACGCCTGAAGTCGCCATTTGTTAATGGACGTCCAATGGCAGTCAAGCGAAAAAGCTTGACATTTTCTTGTTTATTTTTGGCTAGTTATTATGGAAAAAATAAAAATTAGATTATTTAAACTTTTTCATACATACATGCGACCAATGTTACATAAAAAATAAAAATCTTGTTACAGCAATGATTTATCATTAGCTGCACAGGGACAATTAAACATGGTATCTAAAACACTAATGATTTATTGTCGTCAGAGATGAAGCCAATAAATAGTTTGATTAAAAAGGAAAATTCGTTGAAGCATTTGCTTACAATATTTATTACCAGCATCGCTTTAGCTGTTTCGTATTCAACCTTGGCGTCCGACACGTTACAGTGCGTTTCAGATAGCTATACTTTTCCAGCTAAGAAGATAAGTAGCCTTTCGAATCCAGCAAAAACAGGCAAGTACAAATATGATGTAATGACTTATGGAGAAAAGCCATATTTATTTTCCATCGATAAGCCAGACCTAGTCGCACCTAACGTAACGCTACCAAAATTTCTTGCTGACTATTCCAAAAGCCAAGGCTATAAATATGATGCCTACCATAGATTTGATAGCAAAAATTTACCTTTAGAAGCTAAAGTTTGGCTGCCCCAAACTTCAGAAAGGCTACCTGTCATTTTCTTGGTTCATGGTAACTCAGCTCCCGGTTTTGATTATTTAGGAGAGATGTTTTCCAGTCGCGGTTTTTTTGTTGTTCAGGTCGATCAAACTTATTTAAATGGTTTGTGGGGAGAAAACGGTGCTCGTGGATGGATTCTTTTAGAGCATCTAAAGCTACTTGGCGTGTGGAACAACCAACGTGATCACAAGTTTTATAACAAGCTGGACTTAGAGAATGTTGCCCTCATTGGCATGTCTAGAGGTGGAGAAGCTGTCGCTTTAGCTTCGACATTCAACAGTTTGAAAACGATACCGAACAGTGGAAGACCTACAGAGTTTGGATTTGGAATTAAATCGGTAGTGGCATTAGCGCCCATGGACGGACAATACCAACACGAATATGGCAAAAACATTCTTAAGAATACTAATTATCTTGTTTTACAGGGCGGCCATGACGCCGACGTTTACCAGTTCTTGGGGAGTCAACAGTGGCAAAGGGTTGAATATGATGACGGCAAAAATTACGTGAATCATTTAATCTACATACACAAAGCAAATCACATAAATTTCAATGAAGATATGTCTGATGATTTTCATTGGGGAGGCAGTAAGAAGTTTTATAAAAAGCTCTTGACACCTAAACAGCAAGAGCAAGTAACCAAGGTATTTGTGTCAGCGTTCATTGAACTTACCCTATCTGGAAAGCATGAATATAAGGACATATTGAGGTACCCGCCATATTCAGAGTTTGGCTTACCCGATGATATCTATGTATCTCGGTTTAGTAATTCAACATTCAGGTCTATTGAAAACTTTGAAAGCGTTAAGAAAGAAAACAAGAACTTTCAAATTTGGGTTAATAGCCAAGATGAGCCAGTGTCATTCTCGATTGAAAAGGAACAATTAAGAGGCGGGGTGGATACGCCAAACACGGTACTGAAACTGAAACTCGAAGAACAAGTTGCAACGACGCTACAACTCGCATTACCAACCTTGCATGTCACTGCTGAAGATAAACAGAATCTAACTGTGTCTATCGCGATAGACACATCCGAAGAGCATGAGGCATGCAGACCCTATAACTTAGCTTCTGATATTAAGATAGAATTTCTCAATAAGGATGATGTCGTAATCAATAAAAAGACGAAACCTAAGGCCAGTATTTCTCCGTTGCTAGTATCTGACTACTCAGAGTTAGAAAATGAAGATGTAAAATTCGCACCTACGGAGCCGACTTTGCAGACAGTGGTTTTTCCGATTGAGTTTTTATCTAAAGTTAGACAAGAAGATAGCTTGATTCTTAATATAACGTTTACTCCAAGACATGATGTCTCTGTTATTTTGGACGACATTGGCATTATTCATTAGTGCGCGTTAACGCTTAAAAAGCCTAGCTCTTATCGTGCTGACTTGAAAAAAAGCAAAAATAAGTCAGTGCAAGACTGGTTTACGTACTTTTCTGCCGTTTAATTACAAATATTTGAACGGCTGCTTTTGGCACATATGCGACTGTCAGATTTGACAGACGAATCAAAAGGAGGATTCTAATAAAGTTGAAGTATATCTCTCATCCGCACGCTCAGAAATTGTCATCGCCCTTGCATAAAAAACGGGCTGCAACGCAGCCCTAAAGTAGTTCGATCTGTTCAGTCCATTCGTCAATCGCATCAGCAGAAAAGTATCGCTTTTTTGAAACTCCAAACGTATTCTCAAATTCGTCAGAACCTACAACGTCAGAGTTGATGAAATTGACAATTTGAATCTCGAATAGCAAAAACAACAAACATCTCTCGTGTGGTTCAAAATACTTCCTTTGAAACCCCTCCGGTAGTTGCTTTACTAGAGCATCTGACAGAACAAAACCATTAGTGATGAAATGTTCGTTTTTATGCTCGTAAATATAATCGAGAGAATTTGGGTCAAAGAACCAACACAGACGGAATCTATCCGGCCACTCAGTTCTGGTTGAACGCTTAAATTGATGAATAAACCTGATATTCAGATCACGTGTTTTTGTCTTGTTGCTCATTTATAAGTCCTGATAGTAAACCTCAGAACTAACTAGTCCCTCTTCTGGGAGATTTTATGAAGAGATAACGACTGACACAGAATCAAGCGTCAAAAATTGGATATTTGGAGGGTGAAGCGAATCTACTTAGCAATCACATTGCTGCTGAGCTATCGCAGTCAATGAAATTGAAATTAGCATATTTTTCCGTAAATTTCTAGTGGTGGAAATACGATTTAATCGAGGAAAACATGACGTTGCTTTCAAAAACACTTTTCGATCATTGCGATGTTGAAGTTAATTCATCTCCAAGCATAGAAGACACTCATATACAAAATCCTGTGACGGTAAATCCAGCATCTGGGCTACCTATGATAAAAGGCTCGGCTGTTGATGTAGCGGGTAATCCACTCGGTTCTGATTTTACAGAAGAACAGACCTCTTCACTTAGCTTCCAAGACATCGAGAATCACATGACTGACTCTTTTAGTTGCGATTTGATTCATGCACATTCAGAAACCATATTTGAATGCGACACTTCGAGCGAGATTATATCTGACAGTTTTGACAGCACCTGGGACAATGGTTTTGATGAATATTGAAAGCAGAGGTTGAGTGCGAAAATTCGGTATAAAACTCACAGACAACTTTTAAGAACTTTTATGCAAATTTATTATTTATATATACCTAAAAGACATACACAAAAGCACGTAATTTTTCTGAAAATTTTTTTTGTTTTGTAACCTGATATCAGTTTTATAAACAAAGAGAAAAAAGTCTTGACCAACCCAACTAGCATAAATATCGCCGAGGTAATGGACAACCCTGAAAAAATCGAATGGATTCTGAATAAGATCGCTTTCCTAGAAACAGAGCTTGCGAAGCTCAAAAAGCCTCAAAGTCAGTGGCTAACTCTAGAAGAAGCCGCTGCTGAACTCGGGAAAAGCGTAAGCGCAGTTCGTCAGCGAGTGAAAAGTACGAAGAAGCCGATGCCAGAGGGCAAAGTTTGGAAGCAGGCTGGCAGGGGTCACGCCATCTCTGTAAACGTAGCAAATTTTAGGAAGTATATGTGATGTCTCAAACTCGAACTAAGGAGGATGACCCTTTAAAAGTCGCACTAAAGGCAGCCAAAGGGGTATCAGTGCACAATGGTAGCCTGCGTTTGCAATTTAAGCTTCCAGGACAACTTGGACATACTCGAAAATCGCTTGGTTATCCCCCAACCTTGAATAATATTGATGTTGCTATTAACAGACTACGTAACATAAAAAAGGACATCGAAAATGGCTTATTTAAATATGATGAGGAAGAATTTTGGTCTAAGCACTTCCCCACTAGTACACGTAACGTAGGCTCATCGATCACTGTAGAAGCTTGCTTCAAAAGCTATGTAGAAGAAAATGATTCGGTACTCTCCGACTCAATTAGAGATAAACTTAATACAGCTCTTAACTGGCTCTCGCACTACAGACTCGCCTCAAAGCCACTTGGACATCTTACTAAGACAGTTCTTAAAGATTTAAGAAAAAAGAGCGTACTAGGCAATAGGAAAACGAAATTTGCTGGCTGCACGGTAACGACAGTTAACGAGTACAGCAGTACGCTACGTAGAGTACTAGATTATGCTGTTGAAGAAGAACACTTGAAAGAAAATCCAATGAGATTAGTACCGCCGTTGAAAAAAGACGACCTTAATTTAGAATATTACGATCGTTACGTTAAGCCTTTCACAGTGAATGAACTAGACTGCCTTCTCGCCACAATCCATGTTCCATCAGTGAAACAAATGGTTAAATTCCTAGCCTGGACGGGACTGCGGCACGGTGAACTGAAGGCGCTGGCATGGGAAGACGTCGATCTGGAAAACAAGAAAATAATTGTTAAATACAATCTCACGAGAAAAGGTAAGCTAAAACCACCAAAAACCAAAAGCGGCTACCGCGTGGTAGAGCTTCTTCCAGCAGCATTAGCGGTGCTAGAAGAAATGAAGGATGAGTCCGCAGCTCTTCCGCCTGTAACTGATAAAATTCATTACAAATACGGTAAATTTGATATCGTCGAAAGACGAAGAGTCTTCTTAGGAAGAGCTAATCAACCTTACAAAAGACCAGAACTTACAACAGCCCCAAAGCAATGGGAAAAGTGGTTGAGAGAAGCAGGTGTCTCTTACCGCGCTGCGTATCAACTTCGACATACGTATGCGAGTAGGATGCTTACAGCAGGGTGTAACGAAGCTTGGCTAGCAAGTCAAATGGGCCATGCGAATACAAATATGATAGCGACGATATATGGAAAGTGGATACCTGAAGACAACCCTAACTATATAGCGCAGTTGGCAAAAAAGTTAGGGCAAAACTACTGACAATAATAAAAATTGGGGCTGTATAGCTATGTCAGCCCCTAAACTTATGTAGTGGCTCATATCTAATCTGACACTTTGATTTAAAGGTCTCGACTTGCCCTGACAGTCGGCATTAGACAAAGAGCGGACGGTCAACGCCTTGCTATCCGGAAAATTGGGAGCGTAGCGAGTATTTTTTCCTTATGCAGCAACTTGTTATACACTTTTATTTTTGAGTAAGATCCCAACACCCGTATTGTTAATTTTACTCTCTTCCGCTTTTAATTGCTTATACTTGTCTTTTAAATCTTTCACGTTAGGGATCACGCCAGTCATACCGGCCATTGCCCCCAACGCCCCGAACATAGGCAAGCCTGTCAATGCTGCTGCAATTTCAATACCACCAACTACGACAAAGGAACCAACCTCCTTTCCAGCAAATGTCCAACGCTTAGATGTCAGCTCTTTGATTTTGTTTTCATGATCTTTAAAAGCACTATCGAGGTTATCGAAAACCTTATCGCCTGTTCGATAGAAATTGCTGGGATTTGCTTCAATTAAACTTTTAAGCCCTCCAGACAATAGATCGCGTATCTCATCTAAAGCACCCGAACTTCTAATTTCTATCAAAGCATCTGGTGGTATATTTCCCATCCATGGCATTTCGTTCTTTACAGTAGAATTTAGCGCTCGCGCAATATGAAGATCATTTAGCTTGTCTGTCTCGCTGTTCCCAGCGTTATATTCAAGCATTTGGTTGTACCAAATCCAACTTGTCTCAGCTCGTATTATTGGAGTGCCGTGTAACTGCATGCTACGTTGGAAAGCATCATTAGCCTGAGAGAACCTGCTTATAAGGTGCATATATACAGCCTGTCCCGCTGTCTCCATGCCTAACTTTTCGCCCTGCTCATCTAGCAAACGCATCATTTGCTGAGCCAGAGAGCCGTCCCACTCAGTTGCAAAAACTAGCTTGTCTGGGTTTAACAGACTTCTCTCAACATCTTCAGCATCCTTGAAGTGCGAGTAGTAAGCGAATAGTTCATCCTCATCTTGAATCTCCTGTCCAAAAAGAGCTTTTGTATGATCTATCGAATCAGCAACCGCACAATCATATACAAATTCCCTATACCCATTTTCCAAATGATGCCTATCAGGTAGAATCGCTACAATCGGTTTCTCAAGATCAGCAAGAGCTAGTGACCTGTATGAAAGAACCTGAAGAGCAAGCCGAACAACTTCATAGCACTTCTCTTCATCACTCATGAACTGAATCATGGGAGAGATTTTTAAAAACGGGTCTGGCAACACTGTTGTATCAAAGTACAACCCAGTAGAGCTTGCTACGTTTGAACTTCCATCAGGAAATAATTCGCCAGTAAATACAGCCTTAGAATCAAATGTATCTTCTAGGTGAATCCATGTTGGCTCCGATATATTCTCCCAGAAATCAAAAACTTCCTCGTAGAATTCATCAATAACAGGCAAACAGTCTTTGACCCTATTCTCATCAGATGAAAACCACCCCGCAAACCTGTATGGATCAGCTTTAGCTTCAGTCATCATCTCAAATAGTTGACCAAAAGCGTAATTTACTCGCTGAAAGAACCCCTCCTGAATCTCTCTTAACGAGACAGCTTCTTTCCACTCTTGGCGGTCATTCTCATACGCAATAAACATGCATAATGATCTAACTCTTCCATCGACAGTTTCAGGGTCAACCATTCCATCAGGTAAGATCCTCACCTGTTTCATACTCTCCCAAAAACCATCAACCAAATGGGGTGCAAACTTAACTTTGCCCTCTTTCAGTTTTTCTTGGAGTAATTCTATGCGCCTATGTAATTCTTCTCTTTCCATGATTTAGTTTATTCTTGCGTATAACAGCTTATTACTGAGTTTTCATAGTAACACCCTTTTCCTCTGAAGAACCATATCCTGTGTTTTCATAGCACAGGTAAAAGGCCTGCTATACGTACACAAGAGACTGTCAGATTTGGTCTAGCTCTATCTCTGAAAGTGTCAGGTTAAGTGACGACTAGTCCATATCAAGCGCGAACAAGTGTTTCCGCGTGGCTTTGAAGAGCGTACGTTCGTCAACAATACTTACCAGAGTCCAGCCGCTTAAAGACTATCACTGGAATCTTAAATCAAAAAAGCTCTGGAGGAACCAGAGCTTTTTCATATGAATCACTTGACCCCTACTTGACCCCATCACTTTTTAAACTGTTAGAGACCAATAAATACGGGGATTTTTGCTTAAAACGGCATTTTGAAGCCAGGAGGTAATGGCATTCCGCCAGTTACATCACCCATCTTCTCTTTGCTAGTTTCTTGAACTCGACGTACCCTTCAACCATATCTTTGTCGTCGTCCATCAATGACTCATCAATGTCTACACGACGCACGTTGTGGTTGCACGTCATGGTTACTTTAACCATGCCTGCACCCGCTTCACCTGTTACTTCAATTTTGGCTAGGTCGTCTTGTGCTTTTTGCATGCGCTCTTGCATTTGCTGCGCCTGCTTCATGATATTGCCCATTCCACCTTTAAACATAATTTTTGTCTCGCTTCGTTTTGGTGTTAATAATTCTGCTATCGCGCTTTAACCGAATCGGTTAGCACTGACGCATCGAAAGTCGATAGCAATGCTTGAATTGTATCATCGGTTTTAATCACCGAGTGTGCATGCGCATGGCGCATGGCATGAATCTCTTGTTGTAACGCAAAAGGTGTAGATGCTGGTTCACCTAACGTGATATTTACTTCAACGTTTTCACCCAACCCATGATGGATTGCATCAACCAATTGCTTTTTCGCACTATCATTTAATAAATGCGTCTGACTATGGTCAATTTCAAGGGACACTTGATTGCCCGCTCGAGAAAATGATGCGTGCAGCACCAATTGTTTGAGTAGACCAGCAACTGGCATTTGCTCAACTAGATTGCTCCATTCGTCAATTTGGCTAGCGTGAGTTAATTTGCTTCCGTCATTTAAGTACGCTTTTAACTGCCCGTCATAGGTACTGCT